>Ga0209935_1002200_pt1 | contig 25053 bp, 32 predicted proteins | sample ThiBio_1000_plan_2_FD_183958 | JGI IMG/M metagenome (GOLD analysis project Ga0209935, IMG submission 183958) | Wastewater bioreactor microbial communities from Cape Town, South Africa - Thiocy_cont_1000_plan (SPAdes) | ecosystem: Engineered > Bioreactor > Thiocyanate-remediating >...
GGGGGGGGGGGGGAAGATGGAGAAGATAAAATGCCTTACCTTCGGGCTGCAGTTCCGAAGTCGGGTTTGCCATCAGCAGGCTCAGGCAACATATTTACCATTGTAAGCTCCGTCTCCCATAACTCCGAGACAACTAAAAACCGAATATATTTTAGTTACCTTTTTCGTGGGGGGGGGGAGAAAGAGAGATAACACGTACGCGGGCTTTCTATTAGTTGTATCGATGTGCCGAAGTCCTTTTTATGGGATTGTTGGGTAGCTGCTTTCACAGTTGATGCGATGTTGAAGAAGTTGGGATCATTGAGACTGAAACCTATAAGAGGGAGAGACTCTTAGAGAGGAGAGGTGTTGTAAATAGGCCCACACCCATTACCTATAAATAGCATGTGTTTGGTGAGCAAGAAGGCCTGTACTATGCCCGCAAGGGCTTGACGTCTTTCATGGTAGCGTATGTAGTCCTCTCTATACCACAACAACAGGCACAACGTAAGCTACAACGCTCAACACAACACCATTGATATACCTTGTCAGCACGATGTCTTCGGGGTGACTCACACAACCATGCAGCTTCAACAACCAGGGATTACCCGACGCAGCGGCCTCACCTGCGTCCATGTAGGGCAGCACAGCGATGTCTTTCCCTAATTAAATGAAAGCTTACATTTAATTGGTCCTCCTAGCCAGCCAATCGCAACATACCTGCCCCCCTTGTAGCCGCCTCGAACAACGTATCATAATTCATAGTAATTGCCTCTATCATTATGATTTTCCATTGGTTAACTTGTTTGGGGGGGGGGGGAGAGGGAAGAAAGGAGGGGGTACCTTTGCCAGGTAAGGCCTGGATGAAGGCGTGAGCGAGTGCATAGTATTTCCCTTCGAGTCTCCTGGCTATAGCTTGGGTCAACTGCGCGGACCCACCTAGCCTCTTCTCGATAATCCTAGCTCGATCCAAGAAGGTCAATTCTTCCATCGACTTTCTTTCCCTTTCAGTCATTTGGGCATCCACAGCCAAGTCGTCCAACAACTTGCCCCACAAGGGGAGTCCTGCAGCCACACTACACCCCGCGCCTTTTAATTTTGGAGAGGGGGGGGAGAAAGTGAGGATGTTGTGGTGGGTGGAGAATAAGAGTGAGTGAGGGTGAGAGAGTACCCATGAAGCAAACGAGTTGGTCTTGCCGAGCATACTGAGCTAGCCTGTCAGCGGCGGCGAGAAGATTTTCGGGGAGGTCCGACTCCAAAAAGACTTCCCTCTTGTTGAGTTGTTTTCTATCTATTATTTAACGTGTTATTTTAATTCTCTCTCTCTCTCTCTCTCTCTCTCTCTCTCTCTCTCTCTCTCTCTCTCTCTCGCTCTCATCTCATTCGCTGTCTCGAGGGAGTAGAGTGTAGTACATGATAATACAGCCTGAAAGGCAAACATGTGTGGTGATACAACAGCAAAATCTACATCGTGGCGGGCAGCTGCCATATACAATTTGTCAAGCAAATCCTTTACAATCACACCGGCATGACTGAGAAATAAAAAAAATAGAAAATACAAATAATAATAATAAGAAACAAGGATAATAATAAAAGAGAATAGCGAAGGCATACCTTCGGCCACCACCCGCACCTGAAGAAGATTCAAATTAGATGAGGAAATGATTTATGGAGGATTTTGATACCTATTCCCACTATTGGTACAGCGATGAGATGCTTCTGTCGTCTATTCCTAGGCGGTTTATCTTTCAGATAGGTGACAGCGACCTCAATGAATTCGAGCACTCCATCAGCAAACTAAGTATAAAATGAGCAGATCGATCTTGAAGAAGAAGAGATTTCCTACCCTATCCGTTGCGCGAAGGGAGTTAGCAGCATGTCGAATCTTAAAACAAGGAGGTCGATGCGCGGGCCATTCTTCTGCGGGATCCTCGCCCACAATGCGATAGCAATTATATGTTCTCTTCGCCTGTTGTAATAGCGATACGATGTTCGTGTTGAGCGGTAACCCCAATTGTGGATCTTAGGTAATAAAAAGCAGATTGAGTTGTTGGATTGAAATATCAAAAAATTTGGATGAGATTACTTTGGATCAACCATTCAACAGCTGGAATCCCAGCAGCGTCGCAAGAGAGTTCAAGGATATTGCCCCATACAGCGAACACATGCCCTTTGCGTGTAGACGGAGGAGTCTGCGGAGGCGGTGCTGGTTGCTGCATGAACTTGTGTTGTTTTTGTTTGTTGAGCAAAATTCACAGAAAATCGTTTTTGCTGCGGGTGGGCAGGCGAAAGAAGACAAGAAGCCAAAGGGCATGGATATTGAACCCACATTCTCAGTTCAGCCTTCCAGTCAAAACCCTTTGAATACTTCTTTCCCCAAGGGTTTTTTTCTCCCAATTGTTCCTCGCCATAAAGTTTTAACGGCCTTAAACCGCAAAAAAACAGTGAATTCACAAAGGGTGGGTAGGGGCTGAACTTGATGTCATCTTGGGTAAGGCCACCCATTACATAAGAATGAGGTTACCAATAATTATTACAATAACAAGTGCCATCCTTTCTGAAATGGTGGAACCTATTTGCATCGCGTAGAGTAATCTCCCTTTCCCGCAGTTTAGCTATCATGGCGATGGCAGCATGACAGTTGGGACAAATCCGAATGTTGTTTCTCATCAGGATCGGCGTTCCAGGTGGTGTGCTGATGAGTCCCAATGCAAGAGCGAGCTTTTCACTATGGTGGCCCAGCAAATGCTCTTTTTGGTCGTTGCTGACATTATGGGAAACGTAGCGGGTGTCGGGAACAAAGTCGGCTTTCCGTAGTTCATCGTCTAGTATATCCAATTCATCATAGATGGCTTTAGTTTGAGGGTGTCGAGTGTCGTGAGCTATCAAAGCGTGTGATCGACCATGAATGTCGATCCAAGTTTTCCCTAAAACAGTTTTGAGTCTTGCTTCATTTAAGCCGTCTCGTATCTAAATAAAGAAAAAAAGGCTGAGTGTGGTGTGGTGTGGTGTGGTGTGGTGTGGTGTGGTGTGGTGTGGTGTGGTGTGGTGTGGTGTGGTGTGGTGTGGTGTGGTGTGGTGTGGTGTGGTGTGGTGTGGTGTGGTGTGGTGTGGTGAAGAAGAAACGGTACCCTTTGGTGTTCTTCCCATCTTCCCTCGGTAGCAAAAATAGAAGCCGAAGAATTTGCACCGACGATTTTTCATCCGGCGAGGCCAAAGCAAGGGCGTTGGCCGCATAGCGCTCGGCCAATGTGCTATCGCCATGGTACCGACAAGCTCCAAGCATAGTCTTCCACATAAGCAGAGTGGGCTTGATGCTCATAGTTCCCATAAAAGCTTCGGCGTCTTTCAGGCGACCTGCCCTAGCCAAGGCATCCACTACGCAAGTGTAGTGCTCTTCCTTTGGTCGAGGCAACATGCCATGGCCAAGATTCTCCATCGAAGATATGAGGGATAGAGCTTCCTTGACAAGACCCGCATGGCTGCATCCATTCAACACACACTGAAGGGTTACCGCATCTGGAATCACATGAGCTTCTTCGATCATTCGACGGAAGGTCGCTATTGCATCCTTGCCTTGCCCTGCCATAGCATAGCTATTTATCAACGCCGTCCAAGTCCCGGGATGAAGTACAGGAGAGATCACGGCAGTGTCCGGTCGCACGCGGCTCGTTTTGTCATCGTCCAGAATGGAATATATGTTAAAGGCCGCCGCCAGATCGGAGGTCAAAGAAATCAGCTTAGCCGCAGCGACGTTCGTAGGCCGTTTTTTGAATATCGACAAAGCTTCTTCCAGCCTCCTTTGCTTGCACAGCTCAAAGACTTTTGCATTTGCTTCCTTGAACACATTTACCGAAGCGAACGCGCGTTCTGTGATTGCCGTTAATTTCGATTCAATATCTTGCACCAAAACCCACCATTTCGGTATTGATGCTCTCCGATTGAAATGAAAACATAGGAGGTACCTCCTATAAAACGAACAGGCGACCAACGACAACTGCTAGGTAGGATCCCACGCACTCGACCTGCACGCATGCGTTGGCAGCTTTCTAGGAATCGTGCTGGCCCTTGAAAGACGAGCAGCGAAGAGGGAGCAGATACGTTTGCCAGAGCCGTGAGCACCGCAAAGAAGTGAGTACAACAATACACGGAGCATGTGTGTTGTGGTGTACGAATAGATTATAATTTTAACGTATTTCTCTACCACACAATGAACCCAAGGAAGGGTAATAAGAGTGCCAGCAGGCTGCTCATTCCTTTTTCTGGGTGGGTTCCTCGAAGAACACCCGGAGGTCCTTGGCAAGTATCTCTGGAGGAGAGTCGATGACGAAGGAGTCGTACATGCGTTCCATTGGACCAGTGTCGTTCGTGTAGACTCCCCTCGGGGCCGGCCTGCTGAACAACTTGAAGACAAGCCAATAGCTTTCCGCTGAAGAAGAAGCTGCTGCAGAATAGCTGGCTAAGTTGAACGATGCCACACCTGTTGTTGTTTGTTGTTAGTGCGTGTTGTGGTTGTGGTTGTTGACAGTACCTACGGAGTTGTACCCCTTGAGAAGTTTCACAAGCGTGTCACAAAAGACCTCAATTTGTTTCTCAGATAAATCGGCATAGGAAGCTACACCCGGGATGATAATCTGCACGTCATTGAACCCTCGAGGAGCAAAGCTGGGAAATGGTGGGGAGGGGAGGGGGTGGGAGAGGCCGTTAAGCATTTAACTTGAGGGAGGATGGATTCCAAACCTGGTCAATACCGCCAAGGTATCATTCACATGCACTAAGCGTTCTCCATGCGATCGTTCGGTCTTGATGAGGTCGTCAAAGTAGTTCTTCTTGTGCGTGGCGTGGTATTGTTCAGCTTTGTTCAACATTTTTTGAAGTTCCGGTACTGGTTCGTCTAAGAAATGAAAGGTGGGTTAATACAAAAGAGCCTAGACAAAAACAGAGAATTACCTTCGATGATGATTTGTACATGAGGGTGAATTATGGAGCCAGCAGAGGGAGGGAGGTAGTTCCATACAACGATGGGATAAGATTTAGGATATCCCACCTTTTTGTTTACCTCCTTGAATAAAGAATGAGTGGTTGTGTTTGACGGATATGAAACGCTGCTTAGGTACCTGAATATAAGATTGAGTTGCCGAAAAGGTGTCCCGTAGAAGCGCAGCACTAAAGTCCTCCATGCCGAGGAAATGAGCATCCGACATTACTCCTACAGCCTAATCACGATGAAAGTCAAAAAATTAATTGTGGCATTGCAATTCACGTACATGATTTTCGCCAAAAGGAGACAGATTTGGGAAGATAAGGGTCTGTCCAAGCTGTGTTCGTGTGTTATGATCGTTCCTCTAGCAGGGATTCAAAAATGATAACGAGAAAGTACCTTAATGCGGCCATCGTCCTTCCCAAGACCTTCAAATCGAGGAACCGAAGCGAGGATTCGCTCTGGACAGAAAGGGCATCTATTAGCAGTAACGGTCTTCATTAATCGTTGCATAATATCAAACTATTTTCACCTTTCCTGAGATGACACAATCACCTGCGCAAATCCGCTGTCTACCTCCCCCTGCTTCGGCCGGCGCGCTCGGTCTGGGTTGATACGGGTCTGTTGGCCTGTCAACGGGTCATACCGATACTCTACTTTCCCCTTCACAACCTTGACAAGCTTTACCTGCGCTTCTTCCATTTGCCTTCTTCCGCGAAAACAGAAAAATGATGTAGAGGGAAGAAGCTGATTCTTTTACGAAAAGACAATCTTTAAGGTAACCGCTGCACCTCAGGAACAGTCCATGCGCGGCAAAGGGCGCGTGACCAACCAACAGAAATGAAGGTGACTATCAGAGGCTTAAAGCTGCCACAGATGGCGGTGCAGCTCCCCTTCGCTCTATCTGCATAGTAGAGCGCATGCTTAGCCGCCTTGACCTCCAACTCTCGCAGAGATAAGCTGTCTTCTAAGGTTTCCCCTTCCAAGGACTCTTTCTTTGGCTTCTTCCTCGCAGGCTCTTCTTCCTCTTCCTCATCTTCTCGTTTGAAGGCAGCCAAAGGAACCATCAGATTCCACAGATCGTTTTTCTTCATCTTGGATAGCTTAGAATGCGAACGCTTTCCGATCCACCCAACTGGAACATACTTCAGCTCCAGGATGACGTCGTAGTAGTCCCATCTGCTTCGCCCCTGCACAGTCCTCTGCAAAAAGAGTTCCTCGAATCCGTCGTAATCGCTTTGCACACCATTGGAGGGGATCATCTTCGGCGCAATAATCTCGAAGACTTTTATGAACGAATCCACCGATCCTTTCAAAAAGCTGTTGCATGCATCAGCCACTATTTCGGGCGTCATCTTGCGTGGTCTCGGATATTTGAACGCTTCTATGTAATTGATGGTAAGAGTGTTAGAAAGATTATTTTGTGAGTGCGAGGGAGAGAGAGAGAGAGAGAGAGAGAGAGAGAGAGAGAGAGAGAGAGAGAGAGAGAGAGAGAGAGAGAGAGAGAGAGAGAGAGAGAGAGAGAGAAGTGTATTAATAATAACCTGCGATCAAGGTTATCTCTTCACGAATTTCTTTGTTGGGCACGTGAAGAAAGCTGTCTGATTGGAAGGTCAGAAGACCGAGCGAGAGAAGAAACTGCAAGCAGCAGCTCTCGTCTTGAAGATCCTGGAGAGTCTTGATGGGGCAGGCTAACGATTCGTCGTCGGGCACCAAATGTTGTAGAAATTATTATTCTCGATGTCGCACAGGACCTTCCACATCACTGCCATGTTGTCCTTGTGGACTCGAAATAGTTCTATCAAGCTTGCACAGCAGGTGGTGACTTGTGGAAGAGGAGATTCGGTTGCCGGCCTGATTAGCAAATGAAGCGATGGTCTTCAGCACCGCGGAAGGGTTGTAGAGTGGCTCAAGTTTCGGTCCTTTCTGGGCTTCTTCCCCTTCTTCCCCTTCTTCTTCTTCCTCATCCTCATCATCCTCTTCATCATCTGGTGGCGGTGCGAACAGATACCCGCCTTGATTTTCAAGGCATTTCCTGATAGCAGCTGCATGACTATCCTGAAGCGAAGACAGATACCCATCGAGTTCGCTTTCCGAAAAGCCACAAAGGCCATGGAGAAGAGGCTCCTGTGTGCAGTCCGACCAAACCCCCATCGGCAGAAGATCCTTTGGTATCACAGTTGAGATCCCTGTTACAAATCCGCGTGCTATGACTTCCGGTTCTTCTCTGACAAGGCCAAGAAGATATCCCAAATGGTACTCCGACGATTTGAGCAGACTGGAAGCGCCTACATCATCGATTAAAAGATAAATCTGTAATAAGATCACATTAATTTTGCATTATTGATTAGAATGATTTTCTTGGCTCCCACCTTCTTCCCAGTTGCTTTCACGGCAAACAGCACGTTGGTCATGCTCTGTTCTATGCCATGATCCAAATCCACATCACCGACGATGTCACGGTATTTCTCCGTGAACTGACTGAGGGTGAATCGAATCACTCTTTCGCCTTCGGTCTTGTTCCGCACAGTCTGTGTAGTAGCGCTGAAATCGAACAGCATGATTAAGAAGGTACAGCTTGGAGCTTTGTTGCCGATCTCCAGGTTGTGGAAGGTCTTCCTCTTCTCTTCAGGAGTAAGGATGTCAAAATATGCTCCCAAGACACTTAGCCAAGAACTCTTGCCAAATAGAGGCGGGCGACGGAAGATGATGAACGGTGGGAGGGTGTCCAAATAGGCCAAGTAATTTGTCTTGTCTACCAAACTAGATATCGTTTCAACCGATGAAGTAAGCAGAGTATTTGTTTCTTGAATAATTCTACCTGAAGATGAGCGCAAATATAATCAGCAACTCAAAAAATTAACATTAGAGCATACCGCTTTTCTCTGCTTGTTGCACCTTTATCGTCTGCATCTTGTACAGGCCCAGAGTCTTCAGCAACTAGAGCTAAAGGCATCTTCGCGTAGTTGCACTTCTTACAACGTTGCTTCGTTTAGAAGACTCCTTCTTGGAAAGGATAGTCTAGACTCAGCAGCTGGCTTGTAAGGACCGAGAAGGAAGCCTGATAGATGAACATTCGCCGCGAAACCGGAGGAGTTAGTAGCTGCTGTTTCCGCCCGAAAGATAGATTGAAAGGAAAACATGCCCACGTGAAGCACAAGGGGGAAAATAATCGCCCGATAGGAAACAGAGGCGAAAAACGCCCGAAAAAGAAAGGAATGAATGATAGGCAAAGGATGTTCCGCGCCCGAACGGTAAACAACACAGCTTCCTGTAAGGGTAGCCAACAACTCAAGCATGCAGGGCACTGTATTTCTAGCGCTTCCTTGAGCGGAGCTGCAAGCGCTGTATTCCCCGATCAGCCTGAAAAGCAAGAAGATTTCAAAGAGCACCTCATTAGTAACGAGATCCCTGTGGAAACACTTCTCTTGTTCACTCGAGAGGATGACGGATTACTTAAGGAACTAGGCCTAAACATTGGGCAGAGAAAGAAACTCTTGGATTGGATTGACAGCATGAACGGTTGGGAAAACCACACTTCTTTGATGCCACATGTGATCGTTCTGATCTTTTCTTTCAGGCCCTCCTGGAAGATCGCGGAACGAAGGAGAAAGAGATGGTTGCATAATGGCTTAGAGTGTTTGTTTTCCAAGAGGTTTCTGTACATAATAGATTTTCCATTTATGGTAAATTACTCCTACAAACCAATGATTCGTGCACGAACGTTGGCATTAGATACTTCCCCCTCAATTGTAATCAGGATTATCGGCGGCAATTGCAACTATGTCCCAGCTGAAGTGGCACGCATGCAGTAGCCTCCAGGACTGCTTGTATCTTGGATAAAGTTAGTATCGCTAAATATGAGAGATTGACAAGCCTCATTGGTAACGTTCAAGGTCAATTATGCAAGTACCATACGGGATAGTTTGAAGAAGCTGAATCTGGAAGAAAATAGAGAAACACGGGCACGGGAGATGTAACGATATTCTTTTCCGTATGCTGTTAAGTTGATTCGAATACGGGATAAGCGCTAGTTCAACCATGCAAATGTGTCTTCTCAAGATCCGCAGTATGAAAGAAACGTAGCGACTCCTTATGGCTTTTACCGGGTATGAAAATCACACGAGCTTTTTGGTTCAGTTTTTCTGGAGAGGCAGGACTACACTCAGGAAATTTGCCCAAGCATAACCTTTGTAGAATACAATATCTTATGACAACTGGCCCAATTGAATTCCGTTAAAGGGTTCTGGGGTCTTGGAGCGCGCTCTATGCGCTTTGCGTTTTCATACAGTTTTTTTGTGTTTAAACAATAATTACAAAAAAGCTCTACACATTGCACCCAAGTGGGGCAAGGTATTTACACGCCCTTAAATTTTTTGATTGCGCGCTGCTTCATTTGGCTTTCCTCCTGCTCATCTTGGCTGTCTTGCTGTGATGGTGCAGTTTGCAGTACTTCTGCCTTTCGTTTCTCACCGGTGTGTGAAATTTCAAGCGAGGGGACAGAATCTACACATAGCGGCTAATTAATGGGGCAACTAAACATTGACTATGATACCTTCTCGCTGCACACGATTTACCTCAGTTGCCACAGCATTTGGTAGCACTGTTGTAGGATTTGCAAGATATGAAGCAACTACAACAAAAAAAGGAGGGAGAGAGAGAATGAGAATTGAGAACCAAAAAAAAACATTACCATAAGTCAGGGCTGAGAAAAACTCTAAACCCTGAAGCTTCGGCAAGATATCGGCAAGGATTTGGGCAATTTGCTCTTGCTGCGTGAGCATGATCTGGACAGGCAAAAAACACCCCTTGAAAAATTCCGTGCCTTCTATGAGGACACATCTCTTCCAACTTTTTTCCTTGAGCAAATTGTATTCTATCAGTTTAGACGAATCGGTTAGTTCAATCTACCATGAGGGTTTTTGCTTAACGTACTTGTACGAAACAAGCCGGTTACACCTTGAACACCGATGCAGATCGGATAGATTAAAGGGTCCGAAGCAAATGTGTTGAAAAATTTCTCGAAGCAGGCACTGTTACGGGTGGGATTTTTGTCGTCCTTCAGCGAAAAGCACAGCTTGAAGCCGCCTGTGAGCGGCACACACAGATCCACCTGAAAAATGTACACACGTTATTAATATGGCACCCTTTTTCGTTGGGGGGGAACATACAATACGGTCCGTATCAGAACCTTTGTCCACAACGCAGTGCACACGATCCTCAATCAAGTTGTCCACGTCGATGGTGTCCTGCAAGACACTCTGCCTCGCCACTCGCGGTTCGGGACACAGTTGATTATTGCCGAGCAGCTCAAAGAGTTTCTTATACAAAGGCGAGGTAGGGATAGTAAACTCTGCAATAAAAGGATCAAAATTGCTTGCTTACTTATGCCAGAGTGAGGCCATATATGTACCTGTAGCTAAAATTTTCTCGAAGAGGTGACCTTTGCTGCCTATGCGTTCGGTGGAGGTGGCCCACAACCAGCTGAACATGATGACCGTATCTTTGAGATGGACTTTCGGTGGCTCGTCAAACAGATATCGCGCGAGGAAGCCCTTTGGTTTTCTAATGAGGATATTCCCGTCCGCGCCCTGTTCCGCCCGAATAGCCCCTGCGTTTAGAAGAGTTTGCACAAAGAAACCGGCCTTCGAAGCAGGCACCACCACCCCGCGCTCTTCTTCCGTCCCGTTGAATGCAGACGGAAAGGCAAAGAGGCAAGCCACGAAGAAGGTATCCGTCGGATGTGCTGCGCAAGTGGAAGAGATATAACCGGATATTCGACCCGACCACTCCCTGTACGAGATAGCGACGCAGTCTTGGATGTCCTTCGGCTTGATCTCATCGGAAAACGTGTTCTTGTGGTTCGAAGTGACAGCTTCCAGGAAGAAGTGCAGAGCTCTCGGGTTGTAGGAGACGCTGTCCATTAACGTAGAAACAGTTTCTTTATCCAGGCCATCCAAGACAAGGTACTTGTCGCAGATCTTCCGTGTGACATCGCGCGGCATCTCGGGGACGGTATGCACCTTGCATTTGAGCTGTACGATATATTTGTTAATTGCGTATACTCGCGGGTTTAAGGTGCATACCTCGGAGGCTAATCTTACGCCGTGGCCAATTACAAGATCGGTACCGATGAGGATTACCTTGAATCTCGGGTAGCTGCTCACAAGCTCTGCTATGACCTGCGTGAAGGCCACGACAAAGTAGTTCGCGTAGTCATCCTTCTGCACAACCTCGGATCCCCTTTTCCTCTCCGCGGCAACCGGCACCGACCAACACTGCATCTCATCTATAGCGACGACAAAGGATGCATCCCCTGGCAACTTCGCAAAAATCTGCGTCAACAGTTCGTATACAGCCTTGAACTCAATGACCTCCGCCGAAATGGAATCCACAGAGATCGATCTAACGTTGCGAAACTAAGGACAGTTCGTCTGCCAAAAAAAAAAACGGAGACAAAAGTATGTTACCTCGGTCACTGTAAATATCTGGTAATAGCGCTCCATAACCCGATACATGGCAGCGACACATGGTTTTCGCAGGGCGTCCAGCAGTGTCTCGGCGGTCATTTGCGGAGGTAGTTCTGACGCGGTTTCTTTTAGCCTTATCATCAAGGCTTGCATACAGCCTAGCACAGCCTTGATTCTGCAAAATGCCGGTGCGGGTGTGCACTGGCCCACTGCGTGAACCACCGTCGACGTCTTTCCTGCTCCAGGTGCATCAACAAGCATCATTGCCCTTTTGTGCCTCAGTTATTTGTTTCGGAAATATAAGATGGTGAATACGGTACCCCCATGTCGTCACCTTTACACTTCTGATCAGCAATGAATTTCTGAATCGTTGAACTCAGAGAACCATACTCCTCAAAGTCGGGTATCCTGCTGTTGAAATTGAGGGTGGGATCCCGCACGAACCAACTCTGGGAAATTGCATTAGTGGCTGCTTGCTTCACTGCCCTTACCCTTCCTGGCGGAGCATCGCCTCGAACTATATCCGCAACAAGCGAGGTTAGTTCCAAATAGGAAGGAATCTAAAAACAAAAAACTTATGTACCCGGCTTGCCTGTGGCTACAAATTACGGCACAAGAAAAAAAAAATTAGCAACAGGAAACAAATAGAAACGAAAAACGGCATGGGTAAATCGAAAAAACAATAACATACGACGCGTATTAGCCCCGTAAAAACAAAATAAATAAAATCACATACGAGCCAAACAGTACCTGTATTTTTTTCTGCCTGAATGGCACCATACACAGATTCTCCAGCTAGCTCTCCCAACTTCTCTTTGAAATACGCTTTAGGCAGAGCGATGAGGTCATTTCCGTTTGCCTCAACAAAGAAACGGCCTCTGTCCTCCCAACCCTTCTTCTTAAACCACTTCTGAACATCTTCCTTTGACCACTGGTCGATGGGCGGTTCCCTTCTTCCGCCTGCACAAAGCAAATTTCGAAGAAGCGGATGTTCCAAAAACGAAAAGTTTTAATATTTCGTGGTCTGATGAAAGCACTACATCGGGAGACTGAGATGACGAGTCGCCCGCAGGAGGAGGCATGCTGGTTTTTTACCAAGTCCAGCAGTGTAAACCCATCCTCTACGGTGCTTCAGAGTTCTACTACTCCTACAATTAATGAGAAGAGGCGAAATCGGATTTGCCTCCAGTCTTGGATACGAGGTAGGTCTTCTCGATGACGATGTCGTGCGAGAGAGCCTTGCACATGTCATAGACGCAAAGCGCAGCAACAGAGACACCTGTGAGGGCCTCCATCTCCACCCCAGTCTTGTGGTGGACACCCACCACACAATCGATGACAACAAGGTCACCCTCGATGGTTGTGGTGATGTTGCACTTCTCGATGGGGAGGGGGTGGCAAAAGGGGATGAGTTCGCTGGTGCGTTTGACTGCCATGGTGCCCGCGATGATGGCGGTGGCCAGGACGGGACCCTTGGGGGTGGTGATGTCCCCTCGCACTCGCTGTCTCTCCTCCTCCTTCACCTCTCCACCCTCACCCGCCACTCTGGTGTCCCTCTGTAGGCAGTCAAGGACAGCCTTGGGCAGGCGCACTATGGATCTCGCATGGGCGGTGCGTTTGGTGACCTGCTTGTCACTCACATCCACCATCTTGGGGGTGTTGCTCTTGGGGTCTACATGCGACAGCTCACCCAGGGGCTCGCTGTCGGATACTGCAGAGGTCTCGCTGTGACACCTAGAGTCTGTTGTTGTGCGATAGTGAGAGAACGCAAAAGTCAATAAATTATGTATGTAACAGATATGTGACATCCAAGAAACAGTGGAATTTACAAGTTACATCACACGAGAGAGAGAGAGAGAGAGAGAGAGAGAGAGAGAGAGAGAGAGAGAGAGAGAGAGGTGTGTGTGTGTGTGTGTGTTATCCGCCAATGAGTATCATGGGTCTGTTTTTGTTTGCGGCGATTTCGTACATATCATACATACCGCCGTGGTGGGCCTTCTTTCTCTTCACGGCGGCATCGATGATGGACGCCAGTTGCGCGTCGGAGGCGTATCCGAGCCGCATGGCATCTCGCAGACTCACCTCGCTCGAGCCGAACAGGCACACCTTGAGGTTGCCATCGGCGGTGATACGCAACCTGTTGCACGTGCCGCAAAAGTGATCGCTCATGGAGGTGATGAAGCCCACCTGACCCACGAACCCTGGCACCTTCCATGTCTTGGCGGTCTCATTGGGTCCGGGGTCCTCAGCCCGAGCGAACCCATCGAATCGAGGGTCAGCCGATATGATCCCGATCATGTCTTTATAGGAAACGAAGTTCCTGTCGGTCCAAGAGTTGCCATCGAAGGGCATCAGTTCGATGAATCGCACCTCGATGGGCTTCGTTCGGGTCATCTCGACAAACTCCGGGATCTCCATGTCATTGAATCCTTTCATCACCACGCAGTTGATCTTCAACGGGTTGTATCCAAGTTCGAGCGCCAGGTTGATAGCCTCAAGGACTCGACCGAATCCTGTCCGGCGAGTAATCGTATCGAATTTACTTTCGATCAGAGTATCCAAACTGATGTTCAATTGATTCAATCCTGCCTTGCGCAGCACAGGCAATTTTCTGGCCAATACGATGCCGTTCGTGGTCATCGCTAATGTTTTCAATTTTGGCAATGCACCAATCTCGCTCACTATCTCCTCAATATCCTTTCGCACCTGCATCGCACATTTAATTTTTTTAAAATTCAATTACAAGATGGAAGCAGCTAACATACCAATGGCTCTCCCCCCGTAAGGCGAATTTTATCTACACCGGAATCAACAAATAGGCGAGCGAGGCGCACAATCTCGTCTTTTGTTAAAATATTTGCATTTGGCTTTAGATCCACTCCCTCTTCCGGCATGCAGTACTGGCACCGCAGGTTACCTTTGGGTAGTCATAAGCAACAACGATAATGGAAATTGAGTGGAAGGATTAGTACAGCGTTCGGTTACGGATATTCTTAAATAATTGTGCGCGCGTTGAAATGTATCCACCAAGATCTCGCTTGTTTTCTGTTTCCGCTCCACAGTGGTACTTTGAAGCCGTCTTCGGACCTAATTATAATAAAATGTTAAACCCGCCGCCATGTTATTTCAGCAAAGGTCTTACATTAAACAAAGAGGTAAGCTCAAATCCTGCTCGCAATTCTAAAGTATTGGAGACAGGGTTTGCACAAAACGGCCTCGTGGTGATTGCAGGAGTCCTGCACCACTGGCCGATGCTGCTCCTCTTCATCATATCTTGCTTGATTTTGCTTCCGACAAAAAAGCCTTTCTTCGAAGCGCAGAACGCCGCAATCTTCATCTCCCTTCCGGAAGGCAAGTTGGTCCTTCGGCGTTGGTATGCTCCCTCTCCTTCAAACCCTTCTGTTATCCTTTATCTACAATTTGTATTCACTTGTTGTTTTAATTATTTGTTTCTCTTTTTTTTTTTTTTTATTCAATATTTTTATTTTGTTGCAGATGAAAATCAAGTGTTTGTTTTTTGCCAAGAGCGGAGAAGTTACCGGCGTGAGCGAGAAAGAATATCAGCTTAAGGAAGAGGCAGATACTAAAGATCTGTTGCAAAAGGTTGTTGAAGAGTATCCTGGGCTCGAGCAAGTGCTGACGACTGCGATTCTCTCGATCAACCTCGAATACACTGCCCGCGAGCCACCAACCCAACTCAAGGAAGGAGACGAAGTAGCAATCATCCCACCTATCAGTGGAGGTTAACATCTAAAATAATAATTATGGAAACGGAGAGATTAGAAGGACTTAAGGAAGGGGATTACGTGAAGATATCATCGGAACGAATAAGCCTTGATGCCCTCGTAGATAGAGTTGGGGCACCCGAGGCAGGGGCGATTTCAACCTTCTCGGGTGTCACGCGCAACAACTTTGAGGGTCGAGCGGTGAAGTTGTTGGAGTACGAAGCTTACACACCGATGGCCGAGAAGGAGATGGCCAAGATCGTCGGGGTGATTCACAAGAAATGGGACGTGATTAAGGTTGCCATCGTGCACAGGATTGGAGCGGTGCCCATAGGGGAGGCATCGATCATCATCGCCATCTCCTCGGCACACCGCCTCGAAGGCTTGCAAGCAGTGCACTTTGCGATAGACGAGGTGAAGGCTGTTGTGCCCGTGTGGAAGAAGGAAGTGTATGAGGATGGCCACGAGTGGAAGCAGAACAAGGAATGCATGCCTCGCTTTTGCTGCCATGAAAACAGAACCCCTGCCCATGGCGATTCACATGTTGATAAACACTCTTGATCAGATATTCACTTTATTAATAAGCCTTGTCCCTACCCATCCCCTCTAGCTGGGTAAAGTGAAGGTGAGGGTAGGTGTCTCAATTGCTAATTCATCATAGCTCGGCCTTTAGACTTTGTCGACCTCCTGATCGGGCTCTTTCCGCCTTCTTCTCAACCCCGCAGCAAGAGGTCAAAGGAACAGAGGTGTCCCTTGCAAGTAGTTCAACGCGATGGTGTTCAAGTTTATCTGGGGTTTGTTGGCGTGGCTGTTCGAGGAGGTGAGGACGTTGTATCATCTTCTCTTCAGTCCCATCAAGGGTACTACCCATCAAGCCAGATTAGAAAGTTTCTACAAACGGCAAGCCGCCAACTACGATGCGTATCGCAAAGTACGAACATTCACCCTCCCTAAACCTGGCTCTCTTCAGGCCCAAAAACATTTCAAACCCGCGTTTTCTCAATCTAAATGATAAATCTCAGCGCTTGTTGCATGGCAGACAGGAACTCTTCTTCGCCCTGCCCAATTTTAAGGAGGGCGCTGTCTGGGTTGGTACGTTACTTCCTGCCATTTGAATCGAAGACAGTCTTGCTCACATGCGCAATAACAACAGATTTGGGTGCAGGGACAGGATCGAATGTGGAATACATGGAGAAAGCAGGACAACTCGGCAAATTCTCGAAGGTGCATCTGGTTGATCTGTCTACCTCTCTGTTGAAACGGGCTGATAAGTACATCGAGGAGAATAACTGGCACAATGTCACAACAGTCGAAGCGGATGCCACTACCTTCGTCCCACCGGAGAAGAAAGTCGATCTCGTTACATTCAGTTATTCTCTCACCATGTAAGTTCACCTCTTGCGCTCACCCATATGCACACTCACTTTAACAACAGGATACCCGATTGGTTTTTGGCGATTGATAATGCTTTGAGAATCTTGAAGCCCGGCGGGATCATCGCTGTTGTAGATTTCTACGTCTCCAGGTACTCCTCAACCGCTAATCCCTTCTTCTCTAATCTGTTCAATTAGGAAGTACCCTTCGGAGGGCCGCGTGCGTCACAGCTGGGCTAGACGTACCTTCTGGCAACTTTTCTTTGGCTTCGATAACGTAAATCTCAACACCGGTAAGTTCTATCTACATCATTATGTTCTACATACTCACCATCCCTCAACAAACACCTGTTAAGATCATCTGCCCTACTTGATCTCTCACACCGACGAAGATCCTGTAATCATCGAGTCTCTCGGCAAGGTGCCCTACATCCCCCTGTTGAAGGTGCCAAACTACAGATTCATCGGCAGGAAGAAGTAAAGCATGAAAAAACAAAAAGAACTAACTTGTTAAGTGCTAAAACCAATTTTAACTATTTATTTATTTATTTATTCTTTCAAACCATCTCATATCTATGTTGTTGTGTTGTATGTATGTAGTTGTCCCCCTTTCAAATGCTTCAATCAATGTCCATGTTGCAATAGCATAGCTCCCCTTCACCTCTTTCCTTTCCACTTCGATGATGTTCGCTATTTATTTACAGGGGCTCTCGTACACACAACAAAATTGGATGGGTGGTGTGGTTGGTGGTGTCACCGCCGGCCTCTCCTGCCACCTCCTCGGCCTCCTCGATCCTCGCCGTCCCCTCCTCCGGTCATATCGTGAGACCAAGGGCAGTTGTCCCCGTTGCGGCAACCTTCGCGCGAGGAATAGTATTTACAGGGAATGCTCTTCTTGCCTTGATACCCTCCACCACCCCCACCTCCACCTCCCCCACCTCCACCCCCTCCATAGGGTGGCGGAGGCGAGTTTTGGTATCCCCCGAGGTTGGTGTTGTTGTTGTTGTATATGGAGGGATCATATCCCCCTCCCGGCGGTGAGAACGATGGGTGTCCCTCTCTACCCACCCCGCTGTTACCGCGGGGCGGTTGAAAGGAGTTGGGGTGGTTGTTGTTGTTGTTGGGGTTGTTGGGAAAATCTCTTCTATTATCGAAAGGCACACCCCCACCTCCGTAGTACCCTCCGGAAGGGTCACCGTACCCTGTCTGTCGCGGCGGAGGCGCGCCATACCCTCCTCCCGAGGCTCCTCTGTTGTCATATCCCCCTCCCGGCGGGGCTTGTCCGCGCTGAATATTTCGTATGATAAATGATTTTGTTGAATACCAAGAAAAAAAATAACACGAACATAAAAATAACAAAATCGAATAAAAATAAATAAATAGAGGCAAATAATATACTACCTTTGGATCATAAGGGTTAGCGCTTGGATTCGACATGGTCGGCTGCATTGGATTGTACATGTTGTTGGAGGGAGGCGGCTGTTGTTGTTGTTGTTGTGGTGGTTGTTGTGCAGGGTATGGGGCGTATTGGTTCGGATAGGCCGCCGGGGGCGGTTGTTGCCCGCCGTAGTTGTAGGGACCCGCAGGGCCACCACCCACACCACCCAAGGCGGGACTGGGTGTCTGCGTGAGTCCCTGCAAGGTCGACAGGTCCAATAGCTTCGATAGCATGGAGGGGTCTTGTTGTAATAGCGAGGAGAGGGAGCTGAGGTCCAATCCTGCTGCGGGTGATGGTTGTTGTGGTTGTTGTGGCTGTTGTTGTTGTGGTGGGTACATCCCTCCCATAGGCCCCATCATAGGAGGCGGCATCATCTGCGAGGGGGGAGGTTGAGGCGGGTAGGGGTCGGGCACAACCACCTCCTCGAAGGGGATGATGGGGACGTCGGAGTCGTTGTAGTCCACCTCACCCTGAAGTGGCTCAGCGGGGGAAGGTGGGATGTCGTTCTTGCCATAGATCTCATAGAGCACTTTACTCTCCCTCTCCTTCTGCAACTCTGCCTCCCTGCTGTTTTTGCCCAAAGGAGAGTCCTTGCACCCCACAGGCAGCTCGAGTGCCACTGGGGTATACCATTCCATCGTAGGGGCCATCGCAGCGAATCGGCGGTTCCATTCCTCCTCGTCTTTCTTCCTCTGCAATTCCGAGAATTCTTTTTCTCGTTGCTTTTCCAACTCCAATTGTGCTTGGAAGTTCAAGTGTTGATTCTAAAGTTGTGTGTGTTAAGTTGCGCAAGTGAGCGAGGGTTGTGCTTGTTGTGTGCATTGTTGTGTAACTTACCATCGATGACAGATATTTCTCGAAGTAAACAACTTTGAAAAGCTTATCGTGGCTGGCCCATGAGACTCGCTTCTTTTTCTTCTTCGGTTGGGCCTCGGCTTCGGCTTCGGCGGCCGCAGTTTGTTTTTCGAGTTCCTCCCGTTTCCGTTTGGCCATACGGGACATCCCTTCCTCGGCATTGTACCGCCTATTGATCTCCGCAATAGGAGACTCCGAGCGGGGTGGAGACAGCTGTTGTTGTTGTGGAGAGCGGGGTGGTTGTAGTTGTTGTTGAGGGGGTTCCTGTTGTGTTGATCGTGATGATGGGGTGGGTTGTGTGTCGTGTTGCGCCTGAGTGCTCTCCGGTCGTTCTTTGGGTTGGGGTCGTCGTGGGTCGCTCGAGGCTCCCCGCCTCTCTCTCGCAGACTCTTCTTTGGAGGCGGATGGTGTCTCTGCGAGAGTTTGCCTTGGCGCGGGCTTGGCTACTACGGATGCGGTGGCGTCCTTATTAGGAGTAGCGGCCTCCGCTTTAGCCTTCTTGACCTTCCGTATGTCATCGACCGAGATGGGCTTCGAGGTATAGGAAGACTTCGTCATGGTGTGGAGGTACTTGGGTGTGTCGGCCGCAGCGGCATCAACAATCTGCACTGCGCGTCGTTGTTGCGGCCGTTGTGCAGCCAATTTGCTCTTCTGCTGAGAGGCAGAGAGCAAGTCATCAAATGCATCGCCACTGCTACTACTACTGCTACTGCTGCTTGCTGTGATTTTTTTCTAAGTATAATTAAAAATCAGCACATGTGTGAAAAGTGGTGGAGGGGCGCCATAGAGGAAAGAGACTTACCACAGGAGGCTTCTTTATCGGCACTGCAAGACTGCTTACATCGCTTCTAGAAGGGGATGTGAGTGGTTGGGTTGAGGGGGAGGGGTGGAATAAGCCTTACCTTGCTTCTGGAGGGGGTTTCGCTTCTCTGGGCTTGGCGACCAATTTGGTGACGAGATCCTTCCATGAGGCCATCAGACGTTGAGCCCATTTCTGGACTCGTTCGGAGGTATGGGCCTCCAACTTCTTTACAGTCTTTCCGATTTGTGATTCTTTCAGCAGTTCGACTGTTATGGGCAAACGGAAAAGTGCCTTCAAATAAAATAAAATGAGTTTCTTTTACGTCTAAAGGCGGTTGATTTACCTTCAAAATCTGAATGAGGAAGGTAGCTGGTCCTTCCTTTATCGCAGTGACAAGCCATGCATGCAGTACACGCAATATATTCGCTTGTAAGAAACTAAACGGGAATAGGTGAGCACAAAGAGAGAGAGAGAGAGAGAGAGAGAGAGAGAGAGAGAGAGAGAGAGAGAGAGAGAGAGACTTACACTTTCTTGATGGTGGCCTTTTGAGTGGATATCACCACATGCACCAACAGTGATTTCGAATCCATGTTCTTCTCAGCAGCCATCAACTTGACGAGACGAGCGGCGCTCTTCGGTTCCGATATGCCGCCCTTGTCATCCAGCAGCTGGCTCAGATGTTCTTCGATTCCCGGCGCCGCTGACTTTTATAGTTTTGGGGAGGGGAGGAAAGAGAGGTTATTGCTGTGTCCTTGAGGATTTATTACTCTGCTTGAGGGGCAGAAGCAAGCTACAAGTGGATTCGATGTCGCAGGGTGGTGGTTGTAGTGGGCAGGAAGCATTATTATTGTTGAATAAATGTGCTTCCTGGACCACCTCCAGCACCACACCACGACACGAATGACGCTTTTTAAAAGCAGAGAGACTCACTTTCACTTTCGCCGCGCCTTGTTGTTTAGTTTCTCCTTGCTGGGTGCCTTGTCTGCGTTTGGCAAAGTAAGATGCCACCTAGGTACAAGATTTAAATAAAAACAAAGGATTGTTGGTTCACGCTCGGAACAGAATAAGCGTGCATTCGTCCTCACCTCTTGCTCGGATAGCCCAACTTGCGTAGCCAGGGCTTTGATTTGTTTTTTGGTTGGATTGGGTTGCAATTCAAAAGCCTCCACCAGCAATTGCGGAATCGCTTCGGATTTTGGATTTTGCTCTTCTGAAGTTCAACAAGAGTAAATATCTAACAATCATTGATGCCAAAATCTTTTTGTTTACCTTTAATTTGTAGTTGTTGTGAGGGTGATTCAGCACCGGGCCGCGCAGGTGGCAATTGACCCATTTGTGCTGGTGACGCTACGGACGGCATCATGGTATTCGATGGATCGAAAACTCGGGACGAAATTGGAATAGGAGCTTCCATAGTTGTAAAGGGTGCGGAAAATAGGTTGTCGTCGGGTAGCATGCTGCTATGCGCGGAGGAGAGTGGCCCGCTCAAGATGGGGGACAAGGTAACACCGCTAACAGCATCAAAAGGATCGTCTGTGTCATGCATCCCTGGAAGATCATCAAACAGATCATCTTGCCGTTCATTGAAGAGGAATGCTTCTTTATGTCCTTCCATTTGTGTAAATGAATTGTGCGAGCTTCCTTCGACAAAGATTTCTTGCGGGATCAATGGCAGCTCCGTGGTCATCACACTCTTTACATGTTTTTGTGGGTGAAGAAAAAAGACACGTTATTAGACTTATGACGTTTGGGGTTGACAAACAAGGACGGCGTGAAACTAACCCTGTTATTTGCGATGGCTGACAAAAATTATCTCTCTTCTTCCTGCAGGCGCGAAGGACGGGCGGGGCCAGAAGGATTTGGGAAACAAACTACGCAAGAGATTTTCGGTTTCTCCTCCTTGTTTTGAGAAAAGGGGTCCCTTAAATATTTTCAGAACACCGCGACAAGGTTGTTGAGGGCTTTTTTGGCCTTTCCTCGCTCAACAAAACTTGAAGCGCTTGGGGCAGGATAGCGGCTTTTTTTGCTTCGCAAACGAAACAGCGGCAGGGTCGGCCGTCTGCACAGCAAGAGAAAAGGGGTTGGATTAGTTCTTTCCAATAAAAACCGCAGAAGCTGCCCTTTTCGTTCATTGCCAACCAATGCGGCAAAAGTCCGCAAGGCGACAAGAACAAAATTCCCCTCAAAAAAAAAAAGCCTGCAAAAAAAGAGCCCCAAAGACACAGTCCCCAAAAAAAATTGCGTTACGAAAACAGGAGCTTCTTTTCTTGCGTGTCAGACAAGAAGCCTTCCTCTTCCCTTCTTCGTGCGCTTGTCTTCTTCTTCAACCCGGTCACCCTTCGCTGAGCACCCCGACTCAAAATGGCTTCGTTTCCGTACGAATACATCTTCAAATATATCATCATAGGAGATATGGGCGTGGGAAAGTCGTGTCTTCTCCACCAATTTACAGAAAAGAAATGTAAGGTTAACACTTCACCCTCGTCTCCTATTCACCCTTTTTCTCTGAACCCAAGTTATTCCCGATTCACCACACACCATTGGTGTTGAGTTCGGAACGAGGATAATCGAGGTAATGGGGAAGAAAATAAAACTGCAAATTTGGGATACTGGTACGTCCGACGCCCCTTCCAAGCCTTTCCTGCCCTGACATTTCTTTCGCTTTATTTGTAGCTGGACAAGAACGCTTTAGGTACGTAAGCCCGAAGTTTGTTGCTACTTTCGGGGGGGTTAAGTATTCACATCGTATTTCAGGGCGGTGACGCGAAGCTATTACCGCGGTGCTGCTGGTGCTCTTTTGGTCTATGACATCACTAGGTAAGAGATAGCTATCTTTATTTCAAAGGTGTTGATATATATTTCTCTTCCCCTCAGACGAACAACCTACAATCATCTCACAAGCTGGCTTACCGATGCACGAAATCTTACCAATCCCAACACCGTAATAATGATGATCGGTAACAAAAAGGATAGCGAGGATCAACGAGATGTTAGTTACGAAGAGGCGAGTAACTTCGCCAAAGAAAATGGTAACGGTTACGAATTACAAGGTTGACGATGTTTTGCTTACCTCCCCTCCTGCAGGGCTCATATTCCTTGAAACAAGCGCTAAAACGTACGTTTTCATTCATTTAATTGATTTTCGTGCTTACACTCTACTATGCAGTGGTGAAAACGTAGAGGAAGCGTTCCTCAAGACCGCAAAACTGATTTTCCAGAGTGTCCAAGATGGGAGGTATGCATTGTCTCATCCAAAAATCCATTTTGTTCTCGCATCACAATTCTTTACTCATCACAACATAACACAGTGTGGATGTTAGCACAGATGCCGGGATAACGAAGAAGTCGCCAGTCCCTCCGTCGGGAGGCGGTGGGCGTGACGGAGAGACGCAAAAGACAGGGTGCTGCTAGGCGAACCTACGTAGTACGCCGATGCAAGAGATCCTGCGCTGTAAAAACAGAAAGATTCGTAAAAACCAAAAAAACAAAAAACATAAAAACACAAGAAGCAACAAAACCCTTCAATACTCCAGAGTGAGAGAGAAGAGAACTTTACTTCCTCTTGGGGCTTCTTTAGGTTGTCTATCTCTCTTCCTCAAACAGATATTTATACGAAAAAATAAATAAATAATGTGTGTAACATTCCCTCCTCTTCGTTCTTCTTCCTCGCAACATACACAGATCCTATGTGGTCACACGATAACAATCGTTGACAATGTAAAAGGTTGTCTTGCCTGTCTCTTGTGCCTGTAGCATTGTTAAATGATGATTAGCAAAGGATGGAAGGAAGCTCAGGTCAACAATTCGTACAAGAAGGAAAGTTTGGTTGAAACATCGTGCTGCATCCGTGGCATAGCTCACGGTCCCAGAAACAGACACCAACATTGTAGAAGGTGGTGATCCTTGAATCCATGTTAACCTTGATTCACCAGCAATATGAATTAAATTTACAGTACCTGGGATGGGATGACAGTCAACAGAGGTAACCTATGTGATGTAATGTGTTAGGGTAATAGCGATGGAGTAACAGCACTATTACCTCGTGTTTTGAAGGCGGAAGCTGTTTAAAAAATTCATTCAAGGTGGAGAGTCCTTTTTTTGCGTTGCCGTTCCAGATTACAACTGATTCTTCCTTATAGAATCGAAACAATTCCTAATGGTAGAGGTGATTTAGGAGTTGGATGACGGAAAGAAGGTTGAATGTACATGTTTTGCGTGATCGCAGACGTGATAGTAAAAATCCTGAAATAAATAAGGCGTTAGCGAATGCTGAGGAGTATGTAGCGCACCTTAGCAAAGCTCTCACCCGCCCGAGCTACCTGTTCTATGATTGCGGTTCTCTGTGTTGGCTCTGCGTGCCCGTCTTCCATGATTGCGCGCCTCCTTTTCTTGTAAATTTTTTGGGTTTGTTCTCAGAGCGCCAACTCAGTTTCCTTTGCCACACGGGAAGGGGTGGCTACAGCGTGTACATACTCCTGGAAACTCTTCTTCCCACAGCCAGGGCCAAAAAGATGACCTTGCTTCATTCCAGTTATCTGCACCTCTGTAGTGCACATTTCAAACTTTTATATTGGGGGGATAAGTTGACGGGCGCCCAAAGTGACCACGGCATATCACCTGGCCAATATTCATCTCCAATGGATTCGCCCCAAGGCTTCACCTCAAAGTGTTGCTGGAGGGACATTCAAAGTCACAAGGGTAACCAGTCGCAAATCAAACAAGTGACCTTAAGAGAATTTTAATGATGACAGGAAGAAAAGATGGCAAGGTTTGACTTTTTACTTATTTTATTGCCGTCGCTAAGGATCCAACATGTCGAGTCTTCCTGAAGGTAAGAGGATGTCGTTGTCCGTTGTGAAGCTTGTTCATCTGTTCTCCGTCAATCCTCGTTCTCACTCTCTCGCGTAGCCCTACAAAGGGAACTCGTGAAACTCGATGATTTGCTCGGCACTGGATTCATTCAGGACGAAGAGTACCAACGACGCAAAGCGGAGCTTTATGCAAACGCCGGTACCTCTCTTTCTCTCTCGCTCTCTCGCGCGTCACCTTTTCTCACATCTTTAAAGGTGTACCCTATGGTCCTCCTACTTCAAAGGTAGATCATCCCACCACCGACGCGTTTGGTAACTACATCGACACTCCCTCCTCCTACGATCCCTATGGCGGGTACAACAACAACGTCTCCTCGAACGACCCCTTCAACACCCCCACCTCTGATCCCTTTGGCGGGTACACCAACAACACCTCCTCCTATGACCCTTTTGGGTACCCTAACACCAACAACACTCCCACCTCTGATCCTTTTGGCGGGTACAACAACAACACCTCCGTACACGACCCCTTCAGCACCCCCACCCCGTCTTACGATCCCTACAGCATCCCCACCACCCCTTACGTCGACCCCTTCAGCACCCCCACCCCGTCTTACGA
>Ga0209935_1002202_pt1 | contig 25025 bp, 12 predicted proteins | sample ThiBio_1000_plan_2_FD_183958 | JGI IMG/M metagenome (GOLD analysis project Ga0209935, IMG submission 183958) | Wastewater bioreactor microbial communities from Cape Town, South Africa - Thiocy_cont_1000_plan (SPAdes) | ecosystem: Engineered > Bioreactor > Thiocyanate-remediating >...
AACCAGTGTTCAAGACTTACTTCTAAGACTGTCTAGAATTAATAAGATCAAAATTAACAATAGTTGGGTTGTTGGTGAGATCAATTCTAAAACTGCCAAACTCATGCATAAACTAAATATAAATATAAATATACCTATTACGTAGTTTTATAAGGAAGTTAGGGATTAACTCCATATTGTCTAGCTAGTGTAGCTATACTTTCTTTTGATAACTGTATTTGTCTACGAGTTTTCTCTGTTGTTGTGGCGCATTTATGTAATAGTTGTCCCATAGTTTTTTTACTCCTTTTTTATCCTTAATAAGCTTGCTACTAATATAACCATAATTATTCGGGATCAAACAATTAGAGTTCTTCCGAAACCAAGAATTGGGTTTTCTGGGCAGGAAAGAATTTGTGAGAAACCGGAGTTTACTGCGGTAAGTAATGTCACCCCTGTCCCCAATCAAGTTGAGGATAAACTTCGGCAGGAGGAGGATTGGTGAGTCAGGGCTCCAGCCCTGACTCACACTTACTGACGAACCCATGGGACTCAAGGCGACGGTTTCGGAAGAACTCTATTATACTAGCTGCATTCGTTTTCTTATCCATGTAGCAATACTACTGCTACATGGATTTTTTTATGTTCTACAATAAACAACCTTGCTAAAATTTTTTTAATTATTTTTGCTTTTTTGCCAAATAGTTACTAATATGGTACTCACTTGATTGCTTAATTCGGCCATTTAGTACAGGGTTATGGTCTGCTTAAGACAAGCTAAGTGCTAATTTGAAGTGTTTCTAACTATAATAAAATGCAAGGCTATGCTTATTAGAATCGGTTTAAAAAATATCTTTACGCTAACTTATCTCATATTACTAGCTTCTTTTTCTTTTGTAGAGACCGCACCACCGGCAGCACCCAAACCTGTGCTAATTAAGTTAACTCTACAAGAAGCCGAGATTGTTCAACAGATCCTCGCACGAATTGAGTTAGCAACCCAGGAAGTAGAACCTTACTTGGCGATTTCTAAGCCCTTGGATCAGCTGCTGACTACAACACCTACCCAAGGAGTAGACAAAGCAAGCAAACAGGTTATCTTACGACTCCCTTTGGAGGCAACTAATAACCTGCTGCTTTTTTTAGAACGTGCCAATATACCTGCTTTAGGAGCTAAGCAAATAGAAAAGATCCTAAAAAAGATAGAAAAGAGTTTGCCCAAGGGAAACGGAACTTCTCCTGCTACAACTAAAAAACCCAATTTAATCACGCTTCATTTAACGCAGCTGGAAGCACAGCTTACCCAACAATTATTGGACCAAATTGATATTAGTGTTTCTGAAGTGGAGCCCTTCTTATCTATCTATGTACCTTTAGAGCAAGAAAGTGCAAACGTTCAAGATACATCTAAAGACGTTGTAGTAAAACTACCGGAGATAGCACCTAGAAATTTATTATTATTCTTGGAGAGAACACGTATAGTAGGCCAGCAAGCCAAGATTGTTCATACCATTGTAGAAAAGCTGCATCAGATGATGGCTACACTAGCAGCAGCTAATAATACAGATAAGCCTACTACTTCTACACCATGATATACGCAGCTTTTAAGAAATTTGCTAAACGTACTTGGCTCATTATAGCCTTGATAGGGCTCATTGGTGAACCTATCCTAGCTAGTGAGCTAGAAGTAGATCGTGACGCTCCTTGCAGTCAGCAGCCTACTATAGAAATAGAAGAAAAGAGTGGTATTCCTATTATTGATATTATAAAACCATCTCCGGGCGGAGTATCACATAATGTATTTAAAGAATATAATGTAGATGAAATAGGAGTTGTGTTCAATAATAATCTTAATGAGAATCTTGGTTGGGATGCTGAAAAGTCTATATTAACCGAAACTCCTATACATGCAAACGAGCATCTAGCTGGCCAAGCAGCAAAAATCATTTTAGCAGAAGTAACTGGTTATAACATCAGTAAGCTTTTAGGGATTACTGAGATTTTCGGACAAGGTGCGGATTTTATTTTGGCGAATCCCAATGGGATCTATTGCAATGGAGCAAGTTTTATCAATGCTCATCGTGTTACTTTAACTACCGGTAGACCGCAGCTAGATTATGCAGGCGTATTACGTAGTCTACAGGTAGATCGGGGAACCATTGAAATCCATGACAAAGGAGTATCCATTCCCTTATCTGGTAACCCAGGTAGTCCTGTGGAAATTTTAAGTAGAGCGGTAAAGATAAGCGGATCTCTATCTACCCAAAATGATCTCTATATCTATACCGGCCTAAATAAATTTGATTATAACAACAAAAAGCTGGATCACCAACCAGAGCCAACAAGCAATAACAAACCTTACTTAGCAATAGATGGAGCCTTGGTAGGAAAAATAGGTGCTAGGAAGATTACTATCATTGCGACCGAGCAAGGCGTAGGAGTTAATTGCCCGCCTTTGATAGCTGATGTAGATAACATAGAGATTACAGTTGATGGCAATATCCAGCTCAAAGATATCCAAACAGTAGGAGACCTGTTAGTAACAAGCCAAAGTGGAAATATAGAGCAAAAAGCCGAAAAAAATCTAGCCCAAAAAGGTTGCAAGCTAGAAGCGAAACAAGGTGCAATTCACTTATCTACACAAAAATTTCAAGTTAATAATTCAACCCAATTTAGTAGCAAACAATTACACCTAGGTCCTGAAACAGAACTGTGGGTAGGGACAGATACGAGCTGTGATGTAGCACTGAAATTATCTGTTCAGGAGAAAATAGATAACCAAGGAGCTCTGTACATTCCTAAGCTTGTTGTTGATACGCTCGAAACGTTTATCAATCGTGGTAGGATCATTATGCAGCAAGATTTAAAGCTTGAAAGTCAAACTATTTATAACCAAGGAGAAATAGATGTAAAACAAGGAGCCGCTAATCTAATAGGCCACTTACATATTCACAATAAAGGGACCATAGGTGGCGCCCGAGAACTTAGCTTAATCACCCAGGATATGTTAGAGAATGTGGGTAGATTAGTGTCTGGAAAATCTATGATCTTGAAGTCCAAGATTTTTCAACATCAAGGAGTTTTAGCAGGTGAGGAAGAAGTTACCATCGTGGCGAAAGAACAGTTAACCAACAAAGGGATAATTAGTGCTAATAGTCTACTCAGTTTAAACACCCAAGGTAGATTAGAAAACACAGCGAAATTAGTTTCGCATCAGGATATTATCGTCCGTGCCAAAAGCTTTCAGCATCAAGATACGTTGGCAGCTGAAGGTTCAGTTAGGATTGTGGCAACAGATCAGTTAACCAATGGGGGAAATATTAAATGTAAGCAAGAGATGGAATTGCAAGCAGGCCATTTAACTAACTTGGGTAACATCTATAGTCAGGCAAGTATACAAGTAAAAGAAACCAACACGATAGCTAATAAAGGTAGCTTACAAACTCCTGGTAGATTAGCGTTAACAGCATCCAAGATACGTAATGAAGGTATCTTAGTGAGTGAAGCAAATCAAATGGTCTTGACTGCTCAAGAAGAAGTTGTCAATAGCAACTTAATGGTAGGCAAAGCACAAATAGTTATCGAAACAGCGGGTAGGGTAGACAATCAGGGCCAAGTTATCAGTAATAAAGAGAATTTGACCATAACCGCTAAGGAATTAACTAATACAGGTACGCTGTATGGCCATTTAGGACAAACGTTGCGTATGCAGGAGCTACATAATTTAAAAACGATCAATACAGACGGTAACCTGCTTTTAGATGCTGTAAAAGTTACTAATCAAGGTATCCTAAGTGCGCGGCAGCAACTAACTATTCAAGCTAATAGCCTGGATAACACCAATGAGATAAATAGTTTAAGAGGAGATGCCCAGCTTCTTATTAACCAAGAATTTATCAATCAGAAAAATGCAAAAGTAATTACTGAAAAAGATCTGGTTCTGAAAGTAGGTAAAGTTACTAACCAGGGTGAAATAGCCGCTAGCAGGTCAATCAAAGCGATAGTAGAGGGGAAATTAAATAATAAAGGCATAGTTAAAGCCGAACACCACCTTATTCTTCAAGCAAATCATATAGAAAATACAGACCAAATCCGTAGCCAAACTGGAAAAGCCAAACTAACTACTACACAAGGCTTGATTAATCAACAAGGTGCTCAAGTAGTGAGTGCAAGAGCCCTCACACTTCATAGCCCTACTTTGACAAACCAAGGTATGATCTCTGTTCCACGTAAACTAAATTTGAAAGTGGATGAGTTAACTAATCATGGTAAAATAGTAACTGCTAGCCTAACATCGATCCGTTTTCAAACTATTCGTAATACAGGAGTTCTAAAAATAAGAACTGATGCAACGCTAACCAGTGGTAGTCTTAAAAATAATGGGGGTGTTCTACTGGTAGAAGACGGGAAACTTACCTTGACGATTGATGGCGAATTATTGAATGAAACAAAGGATCAGTTTCAACCATTAAAAAAGGATATAGAACAACAGTCAGGTACTATTTATGCCAAAGCAGCTCAATATATAACCGCGGATAGCCTGAGTAATCAAGGACAGATCTATTCGCGAGGACCTATAACTTTAAATACAGGTAATCAGATTCTACAAGTAGGTATCTTACATACAGATGGGGAACTGAACCTGGAAAGTGGAACAACGCTAGATAATCAAGGATCTATTACTGCTCGGGGTGATGCTAAGGTAATAGCCCAGAACAAGCTTACTAATACCGGTCAGTTAAGTAGTAATCAGGATATTCATGTAGAAAGCCAGGCAGGAGCGATCGAGAATCGAGGATCTATTACTGCAACGGTCAGCACCAACCTAAAAGCCCATGGTATGATCACCCAATCAGGTATATTAAGTAGTGGGCAGGAACTAAATATAACAACCGATAATAACGTAAGTAATGCTGGAACTATCCAGCCAATTAAAAAGCTCGATATCCAGGCACAGAATATTACTAACACAGGTTCCATCGAAGCTACATCAGCAACTATGAGCCTGAGTGCAACCAAAAAGATAAATAATAGTCATCAAATAATTAGTGAGACTGGAAACGTAATCTTGAAAGCTCAAGAATTAGAGAACCATCAGGGAGGATTTATGCGTAGTGGCTCTCGGCTTACCATCAATGCTCGTCAAGTGACCAATCAAAAAGAAGCAACCATATCTACCAGCAAATATCTTGAGCTAGTAAATACTAGCAAGCTGGTAAACGCAGGAAATATCCAGGCATTTAAATTAGCGCATACCGGAACTCCTGTGGTAAGCAACGTGGATACAGGCAAGATTGAATTACAAGATCATCTTACTTTAAAAAGTCAGTCATTTACCAATAGTGGTGAAATTACCCTAACCCAAGGAAACCTAGAGATAACTAGTCAAACAGACCTTACAGTTTCAAAAGGTAGTATTGTTACCCAACAAGGGAACCTATGCGTAACAGCTAGCACAGGAAATCTACGCAATACAGGTGGTAGTCTGTCTAGCCACCAGAATATGATGCTCACAGCACCACAAGGAGAGATAGAGAATAAACAGCTTATAAAGTCTGAAGATAACCTCAGTATCCAAGCACGAAACCTTACCAATTCAGGTAAAATAATTACTAAAAAAGGAACTATCACGATTAAAAAACTGAGTGGTAGACTGCATAATACTAATAAAATACAGAGTGCAGGCCAGTTAGAAGTAGAAGTAATCGCGTGTATCAATGAAGGGAACCTAAGTAGTGCTGGTAAGCTAAACTTACAAACTACCACTTTAAATAACCAACATACAGGCCATATACAAGCCCAAATAGCTGAAATAAAAGTTACTGACCAGTTGGTTAATGCCAAAGAGATAAATGCTGAACAAAATTTAACCATCCAAGCAGGTAAGTTGGATAATACCGGAAAAATACAGACCAACCAGGTACTCACTGTTACTACCGAGCAAGGCAACCTAGATAATTCAGGAACTATATCTAGCGAAAAAGGTAGTGGAACGATAACGGTAGTAACTGGAACTTTGAAAAATAGCAAAGTTATTAAGAGCTATCATAACTTAACTGTACGTGTAGAGCAAGGCCTTCTTGAAAATAACAGCCAGTTCATAGCTGAGCAACAACTGGATTTGAGAGCTCAGCGCATCGACAATAAGGGAGAGATGGTAGGTAGAGTGGCGGCTATCATTACCACAACAGACAGCCTCACAAACTCCCATATTATCGGTAGTGCTAAGGACCTTACTTTAAACGTAGGTGGGCAACTAAAGAATACAGATAAAGGGAAAATAGGCCAGGTACGGGGTCAATTAAAATTAAATGCCTATAGCCTACATAATGAAGGAGAACTATTCTTTTCTCCAGCTTCTACTACTGGGTCACTAGACACCTTACAGGTAACCGATTTTATCTACAATCAAGGTGCCATCAAAGCCAGTGGAGGTCTCCACCTTGAAGCTCTTAAACGTATTGAAAATAGAGGTATGATTGTAGCAGAGAAAAACTTAGGACTAAAAGCTCCAACTATTCAACATTTGTCTGGACTAATACAGTCCAACCAAGGAGACTTACGCTTAGATGCCACAACCCGCTTATACAATGCTGATATCCTCAATGTTTGCAAAGGTACCCTAACCATTACCACCAATCATTTAGATAACCATACGGATATCAAGCTTGATAAGGATCTTATATTAAATATTCAAAATTTAGATAACAGCTGTACTATTGGTGCAAAGGGGACTTTTCAACTGCTCAAGCTACAGACTTTAATTAATCGTAGTACTGGAGTATTGGCAAGTGGGAAAGGTGAAAATCGACTAGCGATCGCTTCCAAACTAGAAAATTATGGAAAAATCTTCACCAAAGGGTCCTTATCTATACAAGCAACCAACGTTGACATAGTAAATAAAGGGGAATTGACTGCAAATAGAAGTCTTATACTAGCTGCTAAGAGCCTATTAAATGATCACCTTGTGCAAGGAGGGGGAACTACTCAGTTGACGATTGCTGAAAAAATTATCAATAATGATTCGATTGCCAGTATAAGCAATTTAGAAATAAAAGCGCGAGCGCTTGGGATAGGGAGAAGTAATGCTCAGCCAATCATACAGGCTAACTCTAATATCATGCTGGAAGTAGGTGAGTTAAGTGCAAATGCTATTAGAGGAGGAGCAGGTAATACCAATTTAACAATACGAGGAAACTATGTTTGCTTGGATTCGGTTAGTAGCCAAGGCAATCTTTCTATAACCAGTGTTCAACTAGATAATTATAAAGCTATCGTAGCTGGCAAGAAGTTAGAGATACGTGCAGATCAAATCATCAATCATTTAGGAGCCGACCTACAAGGAGGGAAAGGGAGTAGTCGACTAGAAAGCAAAGGAGATATACATAATAGTGGACAGATATCTAGTGAAGAAAACTTACTGGTACAAACAAGTCGAGAAGTTATCAATCAGGGTACGTTACAAGCAACCGATAGTTTACATGTAATAGCTTATTCGGTTAATAATAGCCCGCAACAAGTCATTTTTTCAGGTAAAAGTATACATATTCAAGCTACTCACATAACCAATAACCAAGGGGATATTTTTACAGAAGGTAATATCATTCTAGAAGGGCAACAAGGTCAGCATGCCGATAAAGTCAGCAATATTACAGATGATCATGAAGCTAGAATAGAAGCGATGGGAGATATAACCATTCGGGCTAAGGAGTTGGAGAATAAAGGGGAGGTGCTAAGTAAGGATACTGAAATAATTTATTCAGATGCTGGTGAGTATCATGAAGCTGATTTAAGTTGGGGAGATCCTGTTTGTACTACACGTGGTAATATGAGAACAGATACAAAAGTTAGAGATTATTGTTATGATAAGGAAGATAGGAGGGATGGATTATATTATACAACAACAACAAGAAGCAAGTGCCTTTTTACAACTACAAAGGCTGAAATAGTTTCCCATATACGTACGAGCCCTGCTTATCTTAATGCTAGGAAAAATTTAAATTTAGACATTATTGATCGTGTTAATAACAACGACAGTCAAATTTTAGCGGGAGGACATATACGCATTGGCCATAATATTTACACTACTTCTATTCTTAACGATGCAAAGATCCCCGATGGCCCTTATATTAATAACCAGACTTATCAAACATCACAATATTTATCAGACGCTTTTAGGGCTAAAAAGACGTGGACACATACGGAATGGTGCTGTGATTATGATCGAGAAAACGAATGTATTAGGGAGTATATTATAGGTAAAATCTTCACCCTTCCTGCCGTTGAAGGATCTACTATTCGAGCTGGCTCAGATTTAAATATAAATGCCAAGGAATTTCAAAACGGCATCTCAGTAAAATCAGTCAATGTAGCTACTTGTGAGGATCCCCTTGAAAAGATACAAGCGTCACAAACTATTTCTACGCTTTACTCTGTTGAATTGCCAAAAGGTGATTATGGCCTATTCAAATTACAAAAAAAACCCGACGAATCTGATTCTGCCTCCCAGTCCAGCGCCATACCACAAGTGCAAGTAGGTGAAATTAAGTGTCCAGTCTTCGAAGCATCTTCGATGTCCCATATCGATACAAAGATGGATATCTTTCTAGCCGAAACCCTCGTTTTCCAAGAACCAGAGTTCGATGATATTAGAAAAGCTGCCGAGATAGCTCGTGTCCACACCACGTTGGGTGAGGAAAAAATAGAAGACCTACCTGGCTATACTCCTAATTATAATCCAAATAGTCATTCTAGGTATCCATCTAGTACAGCCCAGGCTACAGATCCAGGAGTGCCTAGTTATAACTCGCCTTCAGATACTGACCTATTTACCGAAAAAGTAGATACGAATACGGGGACTTGTTATAAGACTCCCCCTCCTCAAGAGAAGATTGAAAACCATTTCTTACCACCTCTGTTTCAGAGCAGGGTGAAAGTGGATCAAGCTCAATACTATGGTTCTCCTTATTTCCTACGCCATGTAGGTCTAGATCCCGGTCAACATGGCTCCCCGAATAAACCTTTCCGATTCCTAGGCGATCCCTTCTATGAGTCAAGACTCATCAACGATGCCATCTATAAACAGACATCCAGACCCTTCTTGTATGACGATGTAGCCACCCCAGAAGAACAAGTCAAATGCCTCATCGACCATACAGCCGAGGTGACTAAAGACCTTAAACTATCCTTTGGCGTAGCCTTGAGCAAAGAACAGATTAATAGCCTTAAAAAAGATATTCTCTGGTATGTAGAAGAAGAAGTAGTGGGCCAAAAAGTATTGGTACCCCAAATATACCTCACCCAATCTACTATTGACAATCTTAAATCAGGCAAAGGCACAGGCATACATAGCGGAGGCGATATGAATATCAAAGTTGCAGGAGCGATGACCAACACAGGCAACATAAGCTCAAAAGGCAATCAGACCATCCGGGCAGAAAGCCTGCGTAATGAAAGCTTTGGCAATACCCAAGCGGTTATCACATCAGAAGGCACCACAGATGTAGAGACAAAGAACAACCTTGAAAATATAAGTGGGAAGATAAGCGGTAAGCAAGGACTTAAGGTAGTAAGTACAGAAGGTCAAATTCACAATACAACCAAGCTGCTAGATGAATCTACCCTAGGCATGCAAGCCAGCCTAGAGACAGAAGGAGATCTCACTGTTAGAGCAAAAGGAGATATCATTAACAAAGCAGGTAAGATCGCATCAAAAGGAAATGCAGAAATCATATCAGAAACAGGAGATTTACTAAACCTTACACAAACAACTAAGAAAACAAGCACAGAGAGCAGCGGCAGCCACCAAGATGGATTTTGGGATAGTGAACACAAGACAAGCACCACCACCCACACCAGCACCGAACATGCTGTTAGCAGCATCGAAATAGGAAAAAATTTAACTATGAAAGCTCGAGATATCACCTTCATGGGTACTGATGTAAAAGTAGGTGGGAAAGCTGATATGAAAGCCAAGCGCAATTTTGAAGCCTTGGCAGTACAAGACATAGAAGAGACAAGCACCAAAACAGAAGAACATAAAAAAGAGCGAGGATTATTCACATCCAAATCAAACAGCAAAAGCAGCAGTAGTTACCATAAAAAAGCAACCAGCAAAGGTCCCAATTTTGAGATAGGGGAGGAATTTAAAGTAATAGCAGGTGGAGATGCGGACTTTGAAGGGGCCAACGTGAATGCAGGTTCTGTAAATATGGATGTCCAAGGCAAGACCACAATCCGAAAGGCCTATAACGAAGAAACGCATGAAAGCAGTAATAGCACAGATAATAAAAAGGAAGCTTTGTTTGGATTAATCAAGAATAACAAGGGGGAGACCACTAAAAACAAGAAGCATGACAAAATAGGAGTAGGAAATAATTGGAAAGTTCGACATAACTTTAAGGTAAAAGGGAAAGAAGATGTAATAACCCAAGGCATAGACCTAGAAGCCCATCAAATTGAAATAAGATCTACAGAAGGCAAGGTGCTAGATAAAGCAGTAGAAGAGATACACAAAGATGAAGAGGAGACAAACAATTATACACTAAAACAAGGCATATTACATGACAACGTAGGCAAAACTCAAGGAGAGCAAGGAAGAGCAGCATTGAAGTTACGGGAGAAAATAGAAGAAAAGAAACTAGTAAAAGACAATAACAATACAGCACAAAGTTCTACATTTAGAACTATTGCAAAAATAGTAAAAGGAGAAGATGGCAAAGAGACCATCGTACAAGGCAATGCCACATTTAAGTCAGACAAGCAAAAAGTAATATTAGAAGCGACCCAGACAGATATACGAGGTAAACTATCCTTACAAGGCAAAGAAGGCGTAGAGATCATTGAGAAAAAAGAGACAACAGAACATACAGAGCGCAATGAGAAATACACCGAAGAGCTTAGTATAGGTATAAAGAACAGCATTGTAGCAGCTGTCTATCAAGCCAAAGCAGTAAAAGAAGCAGCCGATCAACTAGACAAAGCCATTGCAGCTCACAAAAGCTACTGTGGCCAGCTTAGACAAGCAAAAAAATTACTCGATCAACGTGAGCTAACTCAAGAGGAATATGATGAAGTAGCCGCAGAAGGAAAATATCACCTAGCAGCTATTAGTGCAGCTACGCTGGATCTGGCAACCAAGACCAAGCAATTTACCAGTACAGCCGCCCAGGCAGTTACGACAGCAGGAAGTAACCTAGGCTTTAGCGTAGACCTACAAGGAGACATCAATAAGACTGTAGATGAGTTTATTAACTACACAGAAAGAGCCAAAGGCAGCGACATTAAGACCCAAGAGTTAGAAGTCATTACAGAAGGCACGCTTAAAATAAGTGGAAGCAAAATCAAGAGCAAAAAAACAGACATCGAGGCTCGTGATGTACTAGTAGAGGCATTCAAAGGAGCGTCCAGCACTAAAAACAATAGTACGAGCCAAGGAGGAAATGTAACCTTAGACCTAGCCCCCAGCGTAACAGCACCCATTAGCGGGGTAGGTGTAAGTCTTCACCATGAACAAACTACAGGTGGTAGCCAAGGGGTGCAACATACCAACAGCATGCTAGAGTTAGGAGAAACTAAATTAAACATCAAAAAAGACCTAAATATAATAGGTGGACAAGTCAAAACCAGTAGTCTAACAGGAGAGGTAGGAGGAAACATCCACATCGAAACAGTAGCAAATAAACAAGAAGGAAGCCAAAATAAGGTAGGAGCAAACGTGGGACTAAACATGGGCTTGGGTGGAGGAGCAATAGGTAGCATAGGACAAAGCATGGGAGGCAGCTATGGTCATTCTAAGGAATCAAGTAATTGGGTCGAACAAACCAGTGGGCTGAGCTCAACAGAAGCCATGCACCTAAAAGTAGGAGGAAAAACCAAGCTAAAAGGAGCTCATTTAGGTTCAGATAGTGGGCAGATGCATCTGGAAACAGAGAAGATAGAATATGAAGACATAAACGGACATAAGAAAAGTAGCGGCTTTGATCTAAGTGGAGGAGTGAATGTTTCAAAAGGCAAAGGGGCGAAAGCAAAATTAAGAGAGCATGCAAGTACAGGATATAACAGAAGCTATGCTAAGCAAAAGATAAGCAGTAGCTTAGGGCAAGGCACCGTGATAGAACGAAGTGGTCATAAAAGCGATATCAAGCGAGGTGCAGCCAAATCACCACTGAGCTATTTAGATACCAAGAGTGAAATGAAGGTGGATAGTGAGATGGTAAAACTAGCCGTTGATCCAGTGAAGGCAGGGAAGGAGGTAGTAGAGGATAGTAAGATTCTCTATAATACAGGCAAGTTTGCAGCAAAGGTCGTTAGTGAAGTAAGACAAAACGGTTTGGTAGGCACAGTAGAAGCTCTAAGAGTAGGCTTAGCTGCTGGAGGAGCAGCAATAGACTTAACTAAAGAAGAGAATGCGACACAGAAGTTAGGTAAAACAGCTACAGCAGAGGAATTTGAAAAAGCTTTAAATGAGGTAGGCGATGATTTCCAAAATAGGATGGGGGTGAAAAATACAGCGAACGTAAAGTTGTACCAAGGAGAAGATGCTAACTTGAAAGATATAGAATATGCCAAACACAATGCCTCGTTTGATGAGAAGAGCAATACGATCAACTACAATACTTCACGCGAAGGGTTTAATAAGCTAGGTACAATAGCAGATGACCTGGCCCATGAGAGCACGCATAAGGCCATCAGCGAAAATAAGTTTAGTAAAAGGCATATCAGTGATAAACAAGAGGAAGGAGTAGCAAGGCTAGTAGGGGAACATGCTAGAAATATGGCTGAGAGCTTAGGGAACAAAAGTAAGTCCCAGCCAGTTATGAACGGTAGGGAGTGGAATGAAAGGAATAAAGACTCAGAGATTTTAAAAGATAACAAGGCAAGGCTAGCAAAGACAGATGGAAGTAAGGTGAAGGCGTCGGATTTAGGGCAAATGCTAGCGTTTGATCCTGCAGCACAAGCAGCATTTGTAGGAGATGTAGAACGAGCGAATAAGATTATAGAAGGACAGAAAGAATTAATAAAGAAGGGGACTGAAGCTGCAGGAGAAATTATAAAAGATGGTGTAGAATATGGAGTAGGCTTTGGTAATGCTTTAGGACATGATATGTTTGGACTTAAGCTGGATAAGCCAAGGAGCTTGTTTCATCATAAAGGCCAACAGGATGGACATAAAGCAGCCATACTTACAGCAGGAGCAGAAGCAGGTGTAGGAGGTTTCTTGGTGAAGAGCAGTATAACAGCCACAGCGGTTGGAGCAGGGCCTACAGGGGGTTTGATAGTAGGTGCAACAGCACCAACAGCAGCTTTAGGTGGAGGGCTTTTATTACATGGAATATTTACTGCTAAACGAGCTCATGAGAATATAGGGAAGAACCATAGTTATTCATTTACTGAAGGGAAACAAGAATCACAAAGTAGTGGAGATAAAGCTATTAAGAACAGTAATGGGGAATCTGTAGGGAAAGGTGGTAAGGTGGGGGGTGAGAAAAATAATCAAAATTTTAATAAGAAAGGTGGCGGTAAAAATGCTTCACATGCGAACCCTAGAAAGCGAGAAGCAGCTAGAGAGAATTATGAGAGGGCTAAAGTAGAATATGAAGAATTTAAAAAACATAGTGGATTGATAAAAAATAGAAAAAAAGAGTTACAAAAGTTGAAAGATAAAATGAAGCATTTTAAACAAGAGCTTGATTTTATAGGCGAAACTCATAGTAGGAATGCAAAAGGAAATAAGTAAAAAAGAATTATATACTTCTTTGTTTGAGTATAATGGATTTTTATCTATTCATCAATTCTATGTACAAGTTGATAGTTTAAAAACCCTATTAGTTAAATGGGGTATCTTAGCTAACAATAAGATATTTACAAATCGAGAGGATAAAAAAGTGCTTAAGGATGAACTTAAAGATGAAGTAAATCGACTTATATCAATTACGGATACTAATAATGCCTGGTTAAGTTTTTTTCTTTTAAATAAAGATTTGGGAAGTCTTGTTATTATAAAAACAATCAATAATAAAGTATTAGAAAATACAATTTATTCTATACATAACATATGGGCCAAATATACATTTTACAAAGGAGAATATGAACAACTTAAGAATGTTATAAACACAACAAAAGAGAGATCAAAATTACGAAGAAAGTATGAGCGTTTGATGAATTTCTGGGGGAATAAGAAATTAACAGCATCAACTCACCATGGAGTTCAGAAAGGATTATACACAATTGTGATGGAATATAATGGAGATGTATTTGTTTACCAGTTTTATATTTCTCATGGAGAAGATATTAATAATGTATTAAAACTATGGCCTACAGAATTGAGAAGAAATAAAGCGTTCCTTGAAGATGAAGAAGATTATATATTACTCGAACAAAAAATACAGAGAGAAGTTTATCAACTAGTACCTGTTGAAGGGTTAATAAATGTATGGAGTACATATTTTATGCTTAAAGATGGACTCGGAAACATTTATGTAATCAAAACAGATGAAGAAGTGATGGTTGAAGAGTAAAGGAGGACTTCCCTACAGCTGGCGCACGCGTCTCGCGTGTGCCAAGAACAAACAATAATATGCATTACTGTCTTCTTTTATATATCTGCGTTCTTTGCAGCCTATCTACCAAGCTAGTAAGCGCGCACTTAGGTTCAGATAGTGGGCAGATGCATCTGGGAACAGAGAAAGTAGAATATGAAGACATAAACGGACATAAGAAAAGTAGCGGCTTTGATCTAAGTGGGGAGGTGAACATTTCAAAAGATAAAGGGACAAAAGCAAAATTAGGAGGACAGGCAAGTGCGGGATATCACAGAAACCATGCTAAACAAAAGATAACCAGTAGTTTAGGGCAGGGAACTGTGATAGAACGAAGTGGTAATACAACCGATATCAAGCGAGGTGCAGCTAAGTCACCACTAAGCTATTTAGATACCCAGAGTGAGATGAAAGTAGATAATAAGATGGTAGAGCTAGTGGTAGATCTTGCAGTAAAGCCTGTAGAAACAATGAAAGAAGTGGTAGCGGATATTAAGATTATTTATAATACGGGCAAGTTTGCAGTAAAAGCCGTTGGAGAAATAAAACAGAATGGCTTGGTAGGCACTGTAGAATCGCTAAGGCTGGGATTAGCTACTGGCGGAGCAGCAGTAGATTTAACAAAAGAGGAAAATGAGACACACAAAATAGGTGAAGCTGAAGATTCGGAGCAATTTGGCGCGGCCTTAAGCGAAGAAGGAGTCAAGTTTCAACTAAAGATGGGTGTAAAAAATCCAGCAGAAGTAAATCTCTGCCAAGAGAATAATGATCCATTAGAAGATACAGCGTATGCCCATCAACATACATCCTTTGATGAAGAAACTAATACCATTAACTATAATACTTCACGTAAAGGCTTTAATAAGATAGAAACTGTAGCTAAAGGCCTAGCGCATGGAAGCACACGTAAGGCCATAAGTGAAAATAAGTGGACCAAAAGATATATCAATGACGAACAAGAAGCGAGCATATCGAGACTTTTGGGAGCGCATGCTAAGCGTATGGCCAAGAGTGTAAAAAGATAAGATTAAGACTCGACTAGTAATAGACTTCTTCTGAAACCAAGAATTGGGTTCTCTGGGCAGGAAGGAATTTGTGAGAAACCGGAGTTGGAGTGTCAGGGCTGGGGCCCTGACACGCACTTACTGACGAACTCAGGGGACTCAAGGCGACGGTTTCAGAAGAAGTCTAATGACACCGATTTGATAACTGTTCGAAGAATATTTTTATTATTTTATCAAATAATAAAAATATTATGCATTAATGTTTTGTTTTAATATAATTTTTGTTAAATTTGATACGAATTAGATAGTATGGTCTCTGTTCATATTAATTAATAGGGGCTGCCTAAATCTAGTTTAAATGATTATTTGTAAAATTATAAAATCAACGAATATGTGTAAAAAATATAGTTATCTGCTTTTAATAAGCTTTTTATTTGTTCTAAATCTATGTAGTTGTGGTAAAGAATCAGATGATCAAAGTAAAAAAGATGACAATGGAAGGAAAATTGGACAAACTAAAATTAGTTATAAAATTAATTTAGATGATTCAAAAAAAGTTAGAGAAGAAGGTAATAAGATTTATTATGACGTACCGGTAAATACACAAGTAATTATTACAGCTACTGTTGTAGGTCCAGAGAAGGTAGAAGTGTTCTGGAATATGATCTTTTCAGAAATGAGTGGATCTGGGCCTATTGAAACAAATACAACATGGGAATATACAGCTAATCAACCAAGTTGCATAGAAGTATCTGGGCAGCCATCTAGAACGCAGCAAGTGAATGGGGTAGACTTAATTGTCAACGAAGAAAAAGCCTTTTTTATTATGTGGAAGTAGAAAAAATAAGCTTTTTAAAACGTTAGATAAGGCCGTAATACATATTACGGCCTTATTTTATAATTTTCAAATCTATTTTCCGTGTGCCAGCAAAAGGGAGTCCTATTGTATAGTTGACACAAATAGTATAAATTTGTCAACAAAATATAATAACCATTCTAATTTAGCATGATCCTTGCTAAGAGCTGTAATTAAGGCTAAGTCAATTAAATGTAAACTGAAATTTCTGCTTTCTAGCTATATATATAATAGTAGCAACTGAAGATTTGAACTATACTTGCATAAAGGATTATTTTAAGAAGGTTGCGGAAGTTGATTAGATAGCAAAAGCCATCATCTAGAAAAGCACAAATAGTCCCAAACATCAAAACTAACTTATTATGAGAAAAAATAATAAAAAACAATTCGCTCATCTGGCGGTTCCCCAAAGTCATCTTTTAAGCTTGCTAATCATCTTCAGTATGAGTGGTTGTTCAAGCTGTAATTTAGGAGCTAAAGATCCTAAAGGCAATCCATTTGATCAAAATAGTCATCGTCAAGAAGCTAATATCTCATTAAAGCCTCAACCATTCGTGAAACTTGAAGAGCTAAGAGGAAAATTGGACTCAGATAATTCAGTAACAATTTCGCTAGTATTAAAAAATGAAGATGCTTTTGCTTCATTAACCCGAGAAGAATTGGAAAATGTTACCTTGAAAATTACTAATCAGGAAAATATAGATAAAATAATGTATGTAACAGCAGCTAGGACAAATCCAGCAGACAAGAGATGGCTCATTCCTACTAAATTTTCGGAGATTACAAATAATGCAATTAACTTATGGGAATTTCTTAAAGTATTGGATTTAATAGCCCTAGGAGGTTGGGAAGACAAAAAAGTTATTTTATCATTATTTCCCAAGGATCTTGGAAAGCCCGCTAGTTGTAATATTGAATTAGAGGGAAGTGTAAGCAGGCAAAACTCTGTAAAAGTAGTATGGAAACCACTTGTTAGCTTAGATTTAGAAATAGAAGGCAGTACAAAAAGTAATGCTTGGAATCTAGCAGAGCCTTTAGATCAAGATGGGGACTTTCTTATTGATATAATAATAGAAAATAAAGAAGAACTTAATTCATTAACCCCTAATGTGTTACAAACATGCAAGTTTAAGGTTATTGATGCTGAAAATATAGACCAGATTACTTGTGCTACGGGGATAAAGGATGATAAGACTTTTAGAGTATCTACTCTACCGTTTAACTCCCCTATTAATTTGTGGAGTATGCTTCAATTTCTAAATCCACAAGGTATAGCAGGTGGGGGGCAGGGAGGAATAAAAACATGGGTAAGACCCCTAAATTCTACAGAAGAAGCTAGATTTACTATGGAGATACTAGATGATAATGACAATGTTGTTAATAGGGAAACTATAGTATGGAATCCGTAATTTTTGAATTGTGATGTCGGGAGCTACTCCCACAGGTGTCGAAAGTTAAGAAGAGTTCTGGTTATCAGATAAAAAAAACACCTAAGTTAGAATGCATCTTGTTACCATTTAATTAGTACTTTTTAGTTGTCTTCCCTGCACCGATTAGCCTGATTGAGTTGTAGGCAACTCCAGCAGGGATCCAGTAGAAAGTAACATGTTATATGAAAATATACTTGGTTTACATACTCTCATCCAAACACAATGGGACCCTTTATACTGGGGTAACAAATGATTTACTGCGTCGTGTTTATGAGTATAAACATAAATTAGTTGATGGATTCACCAAAAGATATAATGTTACCCAGCTAGTATATGCTGAAGAATTTAATGATATAAACGAGGCGATTCTTAGAGAGAAAAGTATTAAGCAGTGGAAACGAGCGTGGAAATTGCAGCTAATAGAAAAACCGAATCCTAATTGGAAAGATTTGTATGAAGATTGGATATAAAACTAATGTTAATTGTTGTGAATAGTTCGCTTGCATACATGATATATACAAGAATAAATTCACCTTATTTTGCCTCATTACACTGGGTCCCTGCTGAACATGCTCACAAGTTTGAACAAACGTACGTTGCAGGGATGACAAATGCATGGGGACTATTATAGCAACGCAGCAAGATAAGGTGTCAACAATGGTTAAAGATATGGTACTGTCTTGTCCGGAAATAGGTTTACACAAAAGAACCGACAAAGATGAACAAAAATAAGAAGCGTAAAGCTATATTAGGGCAAGGGGGATTGGCTGGTTTTGTTAATTTTGGCAGAGTATTGAAAATATTCAAGCGCTAATGATTACGCTACTGGATGTAGTAATCTTGTATAGATAACTTTTTTATGATAAAGTTGTGATAAGGCTGACACACGTGAGGCGCGTGCGCCAGCAAAAGGGAACTCAGAGGACTCAAGGCGACGGTTTCAGAAGAAGTCTAATATTTTGTATCACAAATTATGACCCATCCTAGTTGTTTTTCCAAGTTTAGGAGAAGCATATTTCTATTAGCTTAGACTATTCTACATGCAATATTAACTGGAATTGACGATATTTGTTATTGTGGAATATAAAGATCACGATAGGCTTAGCTATCATCTTGATTTCATCTACTATAGATGTTATCATGTTTATTTCTTTTCCTTATACGTTCGAATTGTTACATCCTATGTTTATCAAGAAACAGCAAACTTACAAGCGACTTATCAGCCAATTTTTGCTTGGTATGTTTATCTGGGGGGCTAATTATAATTCCAGTATGATTGCTAGCTCACAGCATCCTCATATGGTACTGTCAACCTTATTAAATTGTTCCATATATTTTAAAGAAGACAATGCCTCACGCTATTCTCAAAAAGGGGTTACGCAAGAACCATTAGAGAGTTTCTCAAAAAGCTCATTTAGTCAACTTAGAGAAGCTGCAGTTCATGGAGATGCAGTTGCACAAAGAGAGCTAGGGATTATGTATTACTATGGAGAAGGCATTTGTCAAGACCATATACAAGTTTTTCAGTGGTTTAGCCAAGCTGTTGCCGAGGGAGATGCAATAGCACAATATAACCTAGGCCATATGTATAAACAAGGTGAAGGTACAAATCAAGATTATGTAGCAGCTTTCAGATGGATACAGAAGGCTGCAGTGCAAGGCCTATCAGATGCATAGAACGGCTTAGGCTTGATGTATCAACATGCAGAAGGGGTAAAGCAAGATTATCTAGAAGCACTCAAATGGTTCAAACAAGCTGAAGCTCAAGGAAAAGTAGAATCTAAGGAGTATATAGAAAAATTAGAAAAGCCGAGTAGATAATAGAAATAGATTACCATAAGAATTGCTATTTATATTTGTTTGGAACGAATGTGCGCCTATTTATACATAATAGGAGACATCAGGAAATATACTAGTACACTCGAAGACAATTTGCCTGTTGGATGGCAACAAAAATGGCCACACTAGGTGTAATTTTTTTTGTTAATTCTCAGAACTAGTCTAAATTTTAGTACTTGTATCCAACTATCTATAAGAATAAAAAATTTATGAAAAAGTTTATTGGGTCTATCTTGGTGTTATTACTTGTTGTAGGCATGTGGTTTTATCTAAAACCTGAACAAGAGCGAGAAAAGAACCAAAAGAAAGTATTGATAACAGTCAATGAATCACAAATAAATGGATTAGACCCAATACAAGTTGAGAATATATATTCCAATCATGAGGTATCTAAAATATATGAAGGGTTGCTCGAATATCATTATTTAAAAAGGCCTTTTGAATTAATACCTAATCTGGCTGAAGCAATGCCCACGATATCACCGGATAAGTTGGTATATACATTTAAAATTAAGCCAGGTATCATGTTTCATGATAATCCTTGTTTTCCAAATGGCAAAGGCAGAGAATTGACCGCCCATGATTTTGTATATTCTCTTAAAAGATTAGCAGATCCGAAGCTGCAGGCAAGAGGTTTTTGGTTAATAGATGGTAAGATCAAGGGACTCAATGCATGGAGGGAGAAGTATCTCGATACTGCAGCCATTGATTATATGGAAGAAATAGAAGGTCTCCAGGCTATAGATCGTTATACGTTGCAATTTACTTTGACCAAACCTTTTCCTCAGTTTCTATATTGTTTGGCTATTTCACCCTGTTACGTAGTACCTCATGAAGCTGTACAATATTATGGAGTAGAATTTTTAAATCATCCAGTCGGTACGGGTCCGTTTATGTTGACATCCTTCAATCCCAAAGATCCCAAAATAGTTTATCATAAAAATCCTAATTTTAAAGATCAGTACTTTCCATCTGAAGCTGCAGACCCCTATAAACATATGCTTGCTTATGCGGGTAAAAAATTACCTTTTGTTGATGAAATCATTACCTATATTTTGCCAGAGGAGCAAACTAAATGGCTTAAGTTCAAAAAAGGAGAGCTAGATATGATTGATATTTCAAAAGATAGAATTGCCTTAAATGTTATAAATAATAATGATTTAATCAGCTCACTTAAAGAGCAAGGGATTCAATTATTCCAAGTACCAGGGTTAAGTACTAGCTATATTGTATTCAATAATGCCCATCCTGTATTTAAAGATAATCTTAAATTACGCCAAGCCATGTCTCTAGCATTTAATGCAGAAGGTTATAATACATTGTTCTACAAAAATATGGCTGTAGCGGCTCAATCAATCATACCTCCAAATTTGGGAGGTTATCGAGCGGACTATGTAAATCCTTACTGTTTATATAACCTTGAAAAAGCAAAACAATACCTGAGGGAGGCTGGTTACCCAGATGGAAAAGGGTTGCCTGAAATTACTTTAGATGTCATGTGTACTACGGATGCTAGACACAAAGGAGAATTTATCCAGCAATGCATGTCTAAAATAGGGATTCATGTAAAAATAGTAACGAATATTTTCCCTGAGTTACAAAAAAAGATAGATCAGAAAGCTACGATGATGCATGTTGTTGGTTGGAGCGGCGTTTTTCCTGATGCAGAAAACTTCTTACAAGTGCTCTATGGACCTTATCAATTAACTAGCGGAGGTATTGGTACAAACTTTAATGATTCTACATTTAATGCTTTGTATGCAAAAGCTATTGTTATGTCGGATTCACAAGAAAAAATAAAGATTTATGAACAACTCAACCAAATAGCAGCAGAAAATGTACCTGTGATTTACATATTACATTCATCGCATGTTAGTTTACAACAAGGTTGGGTTAAAAACTACTGCTGGTCTAGCCTTCATTTTGGTGCAGAAAAATATATTGATATAGACTTAGATCAACAGAAAGCATTATTACCTAAATTACGTAGATAAGAACTCTATTTTCCTTAAACAGTGTGAAAGAAAAGTCCTTACCTTAGGTAGAGAAACAATTGCTTTAAACAATATAATTTTTTAAATTAGTTAAGCACTCACCTCAACGCAACTACATCTAATTTACCTTGGTATTAGTCCAGATCTATTAAAGCCTATTTGAACTTGAGAGTTGCGTAAAGTGAGCTAGCAATAAAAAACTATCTTTTAATACGTATAATTATGAACACACGAATAATCAAGATCTTGTTTAGAAATCTTAAAAAAAGCTATTTAAAAGCTTGCTTGGTTATATTAATTCTTGGGTTAGGCCCACTTTCCTGTACGTGTAACCCTAAAATAAAACCTGAGCAAGCCTTAATCATGAAAATAACCCCACTTACTGGCCTATTAGGAGACCAACAGAAAATACAAGTCAGTTTGGAACTGGCCAGGGATGTTACAATGGTTAGCTTAGAGAAGTATCAGCTAAAAATTTTTCTTGCCACCCAAGGAACTGGAAAAGCTGAGCTCATTTATGAAAAGGATGCTAAAGCTCAGTTAACGGTAGTTCCAGATAAGCCTCTTAAACAAGAGCTGAGTTACTTTGGTGTGGACTCTGAACTGACAACAGAGAATGCTCCTTTTGAAATATCTTTTGATTTAAAAACACTGCCAGGTGTTACTGAAGCGACTATAAAATTTGAACTTTTGGATGAAACCGGTAAGCTTGTAAAAGATGGAACTTCGGTTTGGCATAGCAGTGATAAACCGGTTGACTTGAAGTTAGAAAGAATAGGTAATGAGGTTCTTCAAGGCGGTAAAAAGGAATTTGAGGTTAAAATAACAAATAGAGGTACTGAGGAAACAAAAGCCAATCAACTTAAGCTAAGAATAATTAGAGATAAAGGGAATACGGCAACGATTGATGATGCTGTAGAGCAAAAAGGTGGTACGTACTCTCTAAATTTTCCAGACAAAGTAGGTGCGGGTAGGGGATATTTTACTAAAAAGATGGTCGTAAATCTTGGTACTGACGTTGAAGCAGTATTTAAATTAAAGTTGATATACAATGAAGAAGAACAAAAAGACGAAGTAACTGTAACTTGCAAACAAGGTACAATAGATATCCAAGATTTACCTAAAAGGTTTGTGGGGGATCACGTAGTTGAGTTTGGATTATTTAATAATAGTGGAGATGACATGCAGGCCAGTGACTTTAGTTTAGAGTTAGTAAGTGATAATACTGCTACTTTTGAATTTATAGCAGAAGGAAAACCAATAGGAAGTTCTAAGATAAAGCTTGAAAAGATTCTTATTAACCCGATCCTAAAAAAAGAGAAAAGTTTTGGAAAGTTGAAATTTAAAATTAATAACCCCAATGGCCAAGCTAAAGTGGGAGTGATAGTAAAATTGAAAAAAGGTACTCAAGAGGTAGCAGTTAGTGAAAAAATTGTTTGGGAGGCTGATGGGGTGGATGTAAAGCTTGAATCCGAGGAGCCAATAACCGGATTTAAAGCCTTTAAGGTGAGGAATATAGGAAAATCTTCGGTAAATACAGATGATATACGAGTTATTTTTACTAATCCACAAGGTATCAACTTTAAATTGGGAAATGTGAGTGGAACTAATATCGATACCTCCTTAACTAAAATTTTGGGCACTAATTCTGTAATCCAAGCTGGTCAATTTGTATCATTTGAAATACAACCTGTGGATGATCCTAAAAACATAAATAAATATGGAGCTGATCTTAGTTTAAAACTTCAAGATAAGGACGGAGATAGCTTAGACGAGAAAAAGGAGGAATGGATAAATGGAGTTAAAATTGCTGATTTTGATGCAAAAATTAACAATGTTGCAAGTAACCATAACCAAATAGAAAATGAATTTGAGCGATTGAATTCAGTTGATGAAAAAGAGGATAATGAAGAATGGATTGAGCGAACAACAAATATGTTTAAACTTCGTAGCCGTGCAGATGCTAGTGTTAGCGAGTTTAAAAACGTTAAAATTTTATATAAAAAATTACTAGATCAAGAAGAACCTAATTTACCAGCTTTTTTGAAAGTAACGTGTAACTATCGAATTAATCTTGCCGACAACTATCTGGTTCAACAAATTGATAGTAAAATTTTAGAAAAATTTGAGTTAGTTAGGAAAAGGGCTCTTGGAGCTTTGGAGCATGCTAAACAATTGGCTGAGAATAATCAAGCAGAAGCTCAAAAGTCTATAGAAATAGTAAGAAATTGGGATAAAGTTGCTGATAGATTTGCTACTGAAATTGGTACCACAGAAGCCAAAGAGTTGGCTAAAGAAGTTGATGGGTATAAGAACACAGCAGAAGGTTTATTACCGGAATAAGAGGTTGAGGCTTATTACGATAAATTTTCATAGTGGCCATGCTTATTCAATTTGAAACTGGATGACTTCTCGATTGATCGTCATAACCACATAGTATAGCAAGCCGATGAGGCATTGCAACTATCCAGTAAAAACTGCAAATATGCTATATAGATTAAATCTTCTGCAAAAGTATTGGATAAAAGGAGGAAAACCTATACAATAGGGTCAACATGCAATAATATAAGAGCGCTATGCAATTAACCTACGATAAACTAAGTTAACAACCGCGAGTATTTTTGAAATTAACAGGAGTAAGTGTAGATACCTTTAATCAACTTATCAAGCGCCTAGAACCATGCTTTGAACAATTAGCAGCACAAAAGCTACTGCCTGGACGTACTAGCCGCTTAGCTACTAATGCTGATAAGCTATTATGTGTGCTACTCTATTATAGAACCTATATTACACATACTTTTATGGGTTATCTCTTTAACTTACATAACTCTAATATATGTCGTTTAATAAAGAAAATAGAACCTATGTTAGCTAAGCAGGTAAGTATTAAAAAAGATAGAAGCTTAACAGCAGAAAAAGTGCTTAAGTTATTAGCAGATGTAACAGAAACACCTACCCAACGACCTACTAAGGAGCAAAAAAAGAGTTATTCTGGCAAGAAAAAGAGGCATACGATAAAAACAGAGATAGTAATGGAAGATAGCGGGAAAATAGTAAGCGTATCTAAGTCACACAAAGGAAGAATTCACGATTTCAAGATACGCAAAGCAGAAAAACCCTTACCTATAAACCCTATTAAGCTAGCAGATAGTGGTTACCAAGGATGGCAGAAGCTCCAAAGCAATGTAGTACCCCCTATAAGAAGAGTAAGAAAAAACCATTAATCCCTAACTTCCTTATAAAACTACGTAATAGGTATATTTATATTTAGTTTATGCATGAGTTTGGCAGTTTTAGAATTGATCTCACCAACAACCCAACTATTGTTAATTTTGATCTTATTAATTCTAGACAGTCTTAGAAGTAAGTCTTGAACACTGGTT
>Ga0209935_1002203_pt1 | contig 25023 bp, 40 predicted proteins | sample ThiBio_1000_plan_2_FD_183958 | JGI IMG/M metagenome (GOLD analysis project Ga0209935, IMG submission 183958) | Wastewater bioreactor microbial communities from Cape Town, South Africa - Thiocy_cont_1000_plan (SPAdes) | ecosystem: Engineered > Bioreactor > Thiocyanate-remediating >...
GTATGAGATGATACTCTACTAACCAGCTAACTAACCACTTAACAAACAACCTGAAATGTCCCTCTCTCGCAAGGGATACGGTATACCCACACGCGCGCAGAGGCAGTCCAGACGGAGGTCCAGACACACACGCACACACACGCAGACACACACGCACTGAGAGAGGGAGCGAACCAACGAACACACGAAGAGCTCTGCGCGCTCTTTGTACGCTGCCTGCCTGGTGCAGGCCAGTCTAACAGAGCCAAATACCCTGCTCTCCCTTCTAATACCCTCTCCCCAACCTTCACGCCTACGGTCGTAGAGCACCTCGAGCTAGAGGCTTGTATTTACAACCAGTCACGAGATGGCGTGTGTGTGTACGGTGCCTTCAGCGTCTTCGGTACGTCCACATCGCATCGCTCGGCATCCGGTGCTACTAAGAAATATACCGGCCGCACCAGAGACCTCCGTAGTTTACGGATTCACCCAGGTTTGCCTTGTCGTCCGTCGTGTTGGCCCTTGGTCCAGCTGGTGCTTGCGCTTGACTAACGCAGGCAACAGCGCGATGTTGGTCAGAATACGTCGGTATCTGGAGCCTCTGAGCACGAGTCTGGTGCTGAATACCGCGGTTTTGTGCAGCGTATCACGGCATCCCTCGTAACGGCAAGACCCAGAGTACCACACCCACACTCTCACTCCTCGCCCACGCTCTTGGCACTCTTCACGTGCCACTGACAACACCGGCGTCACTTCAAGTTCGGCAATTCTCCCTCCTGCGGCGGCAGCATTTCGAACACCCGCCGAACTGCAATAGCAACAATAACAAGGCACGCGAATAAACGCAATCTCATAACTGCTCCGCCTAATTGTTGCTCCCGCCTTGCCCAAACCCGAGGTTCTTCTGGTGCCCGCGAGACTGCATGATTTACGGCTCTCCAGCACCTGCGGGGAGTTTGTGAATCGGAGCTGCGGGAACCTTCTCCCCCATCCATAGAACAATACACAGCCTGAGCTCCTTGGCCAGTTTAACAGTCGAGTCCACGTCAGTGAGATCTCCTTTCGCTCCTTCCCGCCTGCTCTATTCGCTGTGCGACATGGCTTCCACTGACCAACCGACTCGCTCACAAACAGCCTTGCCAGCACCTGGCTTCTTCGTCAAGGAGGACGAGTACCTCATCAACTACGCCACCGGTGGCGAGGACAAGATACCACCCGAGTTTCGTCACAACGCACGAGCTGACTTTACGCTCTCGGAACAGATCAAGCGATCTACCCTTCCGATGGTTAGCCTGGATAGCGACGATATGTTTAGTTGGTGAATGCGATCGTAGCTTTGTTGTCTTGTACATCGTTCAAGCATCACTATCTGGAAGCAAACTCTTGTAATGCGCAACAACGCGAGGAACAACGTGTTCCCTCACCCACTCGCGCTTCACTCGCCCAGCGACAGAGGCTTCGCGTGCCGTTGTACTAAACTTTTGATCAAACCGTATAACGGTTTCAATTTGCCCGTCGAACCCTGGGTGCTGGGCGATCTCACTCGTTGGAATAGGCAAGGTAAAGTCCGGGGAGTAGATTCCAGCACGCGAACTTGTGTAGACGCAGAGTACTGGAGGCCTGCACTGACAAGACTTAGCACTCTACAATAGCGCAGCAGCGGCAAGCTATTGGTAACGCTTATCAACGCACTTCTTGGGGTCAGAAAGGCAAAGGAAGAGCTTCCGTCCGCTCGTTAACGTGCCATCTGTCTTGCGAATAACAGCGCAAAGAATCAGCGCATCAGCCCCTACCTCCAAGCATTCCTGGGCAATATCAACCAGTCTACGAAGAATCCTACAAATCATTCCCTGTAAGCTGATGTCGTCTTGTACATTTCCATCGAAAGTACGCGCCGGAGTAGCTTCGGAATACAAGCTACGCACCACCAACTCTGGAATATGCTCTTGATCAACAGTTTCCACCACAAGAGGCGAAAAGTACTTGTTTCTCTGCAGCATGATTCAGTATGTAAACAAAGGAAGATGGACAGGAAAGAACAACGGCGTACCACTGCTTTCTTTTCCTTGCCATGCCACTCTTGGTACATCGCGGCAACACCGCGAAGACCAGGGTCCTCATCAATAGCTCCAATGTAGGTGCCATGAGTCCAGCTTACCGGTAAAGAGGACCTCGAGAGGCGTAGCGCATGATCATAGGAGGCAATGCTGCCGATGGCTTTGCGGTATAAACGCTTGGGCTTTTCGATCACGTGGATCGAGGTATCAAGGTAATCGCAAGCTCGGCCGTCCTGTATGGATGACTCAAGTTCCCCTAACACCTTAAACTCAATAAACTTACTTGCATCCGGGAATACCCGGTGAACCAGCTGGTACAGCGACTCTCCCTCGTTGGGGGTACATCGCTGCTGGGCCCCTCGAAAGACAAGCTGGAGCGCTGCGTCATGCAAATAGCGAGGAGCGAAGGACGAGCTTAACAAAGCGGGGCATGGTGAATGTTAAGGTGTTCTATGAGCTCGCGACGCGCTATCGCTAGTGTCTTTGCGCCTCGCTGCTCTCCTGCTCTCTCCTCTTCTCGCCTCGACACCGCCATCGCGTATCGTCAATCGTCCATCATGGCTGAGGCTGCCCGCCCCGTTAACTCGGTTCAGGTCTTCGGACGCAAGGTACTGCATGATGAAAGTTGGTTTGAGCCCGATACCTGGTCGAACGAGAGAGATGCGCGATACGACTCGATACCACTGTGGCGGCGGTAAGGGGGTAGTGGAAGTGGAGACTTGGCGTGGTGTCGCTGGGTGTGGCGCTCTCGTCCCTCTCGCCCCACAAGTCGTCGAGCTCGAGCTCGAGTATATATGTAGTAGCGCATCGCGAAAGTGATAGTCGTGGCGTTGGGCAGCGCGTCGTGATCTCAACAGAGCGCTGAAGCCGTATGCTAACTCGCTCTGCGTTTGTGTGTGCGTGTTGCGTTCGGCTCTCTCAAGAAAAACGCGACGGCTGTCGCTTTGGCCAAGGCCGGCCGTGGTCTGATCAAGGTCAACGGTGTGCCGCTCGAGCTTGTCCAGCCTGAGATCCTCCGCTTCAAGGTCTTCGAGCCGATCCTGCTGCTCGGCAAGGAGCGCTTTGCTCTTGTTGATATCCGCATCCGCGTCAAGGGTGGAGGTTACACATCGCAGATCTACGGTAAGTACTCGCGCTTTCGAGGAGGCAGAGTAGTAGTAGTACTTCTTGCAAGCGAGCGCACGTGCTCAAGAGATCGAACGAGAGCGCTCGATCCACGATGCGATCTCTTCGCTTCTCTCTCGCATGCTCTCCCGGGAAATCATCTGGTTATTGACGTTCGTTTTGTGTCAACAGCTATCCGCCAGGCTATCTCGAAGGCCCTCGTTGCGTACTACCAGAAGTGTATGTATCACCACATTGTTGTTCCTTCACTCTCGTCGTCGTTCTCGCGTGCATACACTATCGCTGGCGCCCTCTCGTTCGCTCCGCTTCGAAGGGATGTTCTCGAGCGAGCGAGCGAGCGACTGCTTGCTTGTTTGTTGCTGTCTCGTTGTGATTCGGCTTCATCTCTGCTGGTGCATTGTACCGCTTGCTCACTCGCTCCCTGCTTCATCTCGGCGCTCGTGTTGTACAGACGTCGATGAGGCTGCCAAGAAGGAGATCAAGGACATCCTCCAAGCCTACGACAAGACCCTGCTCGTTGCTGACCCTCGCCGCTGCGAGCCCAAGAAGTTCGGAGGTCGCGGAGCCCGCGCTCGCTACCAGAAGTCGTACCGTTAAGCGGCGCAAGCAATACAACGTTGCTTCTGTTACCATTCATTCGTGAGGATCGACTGGGCCTGCAAGCAAGTGTGCGATGATGCATCATTCTTGGCAATCCTAATCGCGTGTGCAATCCCACGGACATCTTTAGATGCGAGGGGCTCTATCTACTGCGGTGGCACAAGGGATAGGATAGAGTGAGAGTGCTTGCCCACACAACAGCAAGATGCGCTCCACTGAGGTGGCACAGGTAGGAATCTTCCAAGGAGATGGGTACCTCACTCAATCACACAGCTGCCCTGCCCCCTCTTGCTGGTTCGTTTGCAGTGATGCATGATGGTAGCCCGCGTGGAGTTGGTGTGGAGGAAGAGGAATGTAATGGGCAGCGGGGTAGTGTTCTTTTTGACAGACAAAACACGGCCGTGTGTTTGCTTTGTTTAATTGTGTGTAGGTACAAAGAGAAAGAGCGAACAGGGTTGTACAGGTGGGGCTTCGCTTAGCCGCCGAAGCCGTAGAGGGTGCGGCCCTGGCGCTTGAGCGCGTACACGACGTCCATCGACGTGACGGTCTTTCGGCGAGCGTGCTCAGTGTAGGTCACGGCGTCGCGGATCACGTTCTCGAGGAAGACCTTGAGCACGCCGCGCGTCTCCTCGTAGATGAGACCGCTGATGCGCTTGACACCGCCACGGCGAGCCAGGCGGCGGATGGCGGGCTTGGTGATGCCCTGGATGTTGTCACGGAGGACCTTGCGATGGCGCTTGGCACCGCTCTTGCCGAGGCCCTTGCCTCCCTTGCCGCGTCCAGTCATGGTGGATGGAGAGTTGATGGGGTTGAGGTCGAGAGAAGAATGAGCAACAACCGCCAAGCCGGTCGCTTTTTATACGCCCCCCGTAAAGCCGACGGGCCTAACAAACGGCTAGTCCGTTTGAGAGCAGTTCGGGCTCCTGTGGGGACCTTAACTAAGCTCTCCATACACTTATCGTGCCCCGGAGATTCGCGTGCCCCGCTTCCTCTCTTGTTGCTGCTTGTCGGCGCGTTCTCGGGGTTGTTTCGATGCTCCCTGCCCCTGATTTGCAATGAAATCGATGACCGTAATGGTTTTTATGATATTGGAGGTGAATTGGAATTTATTGGTGATCATGAGAGCGAGAGAGAATTTTTGTGAGCTCTTCCTCCATGGCTTGCGTGGTGTCGCCAGCAGTGTGACATCGCTGCGATACCAAACAGCCTCACAAACTCATCGAATCCACCCTGATAAATTCACCTGAACCATTAGAAGGGTTATCTCGCTGATTTCTCGTGTATCGGAGCAGTTCTTGCAGAGGTGGAAGGTAAATCATCAACTTGGTGCAGATATTGAGCTATTCGGGCTGACTCGCATGGTTGATAGTACTCTCTGACCTGTACAACCGAGAGGTTTGCACTGCTGAACCAGAAACATATACTCTGATCGATTCTGTGTTGGATGGTTGCAACCTCCATCGCACCCACTTACTCATCCGTACTGCTAGATTCCTTCCATTGCCAGTGGACATTAACCTGCTCCCCGATCGCCGGCCTTGAAATTCGGCCGCAATCAAGCGTGGAGCATTGTAGACCGCACCGGGTCGGGAACGATGAAGCTTTGGAGAAGGTGTTCAATGTTCGGGCTCGAACGATAAGCCAGCGATCGAGAGAAGGCTGCAACCACGTTACCGAAGCGAGAGTCGAATAAGCCCATTATTGATTTACGACACACCTCTCGTCGCCGATCGCCTGTGCTGTCTCTCAGTGTGCGAAACGAAAATCCAACGCAGAGAGCAGGAGAGGCGCGCCTCAGAGAGACGTCACCGATAGAAACCAAGCACCAGAGAGAGCAGCGTGGTGGTAGCACTCATCATATCATCCGCTCTCTCTTGGCTCTCTCTCTCTCTTCTCTCTTACGCCTCTGCAAGAGCCGCTCTCTGTCTCTTTGGCGTGTGCGTGTGAGCGTCTGTGTGTCGGGTGCTTTCATTCTTGATTTCTTCTTTCTGTCCAGCGGTACGCACGAGAGGGCGATCGTGATCGATCGATTGGTAGTTCTCCTTGTGTCGTGGCTTGCTTGTTGTTATTTATCAGTGTTGATCGGTGGTGCATCGTAGTACCAGCACACCAGCAGCAGTAGAGATCGATCGATAGTCTGCTTGTTCCTTCTCTCTCTCCCACACACGCACATACCTTATCGATCAAACCTGCGCTTTGGTTTGAGAGAGTAGCAAGCTCCATCGTTGTCTGATTGTAGGTCTCGACTTACACATACACACGCGTGCGCGATCTATCTCACTCTCCATCGATCATCTGTCTGCATACCGATTACGCATCGTCGTTTCGATTCGTTTCGATTCGTGTCACCTACCATCGTCCTATATCAATCGTTCATTTGGCTCTTTATTCCTTTGCGATTCGCAAGTAGCAAGACGCCTCGAGATATGGATTCATCGGACCACACACCAGCAGCTGCAGCACCAGCGGCGGCGGCAACCGTTCCATCGTCGACGTTGAACGGCGGCGATAGCCACAACGATGCTGCTGTCACTACCACGACCGCCGCCACGACGAGCAGCACAGACGCCTCGACTGTCGACTCGGCTTCATCGTCTTCCTCATCCACATCAAGCTCGACGACGGCCGCTGCCGCCGGCGTCGTTGATGACGGAGTTCCTCTCGTCGTCACTCGCATCGCAACCATCGGATACACGGTCGGTACGGGCGAGTGGATCGACGAGGAGAAGCTCGCTCGTCCGCTCAAGGACGCGCCGACCGACATCTCGATCTGCATCGACGCTCGCAAGGAGAAGGTCAAGAACGACTTCCTCCAGAAGCAAGATCAACTGAGCGACGACGACAAGCAGTTCATTCGCGACACCAAGGAGCGCAAGAAGCGCCAAGGCAAGAAGGCTCTTTGGGCCTTGACCTGGTGCGATGAGCAGAAGCGCAAGGTACGGGCACGAGCCTTCGAGCTTCTATTCCTACCGTGTATTTGGATAAATGTTAGCTAGATAGATAGATAGCTAGATTGATAGATATAGCTTGAGAGTTTAATTATACGTATTATTTTAGTGATATATCGTAGAGATACGTAATGATTAAGATACGATATCTATCTATCTATCTATCTATCGATCCGCTCTCTAGCTCTTATGTTTAAAGCTCATTTATTTGTATTTATTAGTAGAGTTTTCTCTCTCGTTGGCGCTCGTTCATATTCGTTCATATTCGTTCATATTCGTCCAGTTAGTGCCTTGTTTGTGTGCGCCGCAGATTGTGTTGACCGAGTTTTTAGCTCCCACGTAGTAGAATGCGAATTAGTATTGTTACCGTCTTCATAGCTGGTGTTCTTGTAGTTGATGACGATGATCGTGAGTGTTTTCACTAATGATACTTTGTTGTGCGATTGAACGTAGACTCTGCCCGAGCTTTGGCAGAAAGCCAAGGAGAGCAACATCACGCACGACCTGTCGCAAGTCAAGCTGGTCGTGCGTCGCAATGTATTAAATAGCCTCGCCAACATGTTGTACACAAAAGAGAGCGATCAAAAGCACGGCCACAAATACGAGCACCCGCAAGAGTACTGTGTAGAAAAGAGAGACGGCACCTTGTTCCTCGACGTCATTCGATCCAACTACGAGTTGCGCGAGTGGCGATTCGGTCGCGACATCCTCGGCAAGGCAATGGAGAACGCCTTCATCGCCAACACCGACATTGAGCTTTACAACACTCTTATCGTACGTCTAAACTTCTTATCTTGTGAGATACACTCGCGCGCGCGCACTCTCTCTACTCTTTAATCTAACCACTGTAATCATGGGTAATGTTTCTGATATAGATCCAAGGAAAGGGAGATATCCAAGTGGGCATCACGGCCGATTTTGGTTACACGGACATTGACGGAAGCCCATGCGAGTTGTCACCCATCTCGTCCGATCGCGTCAACGACGAGAAGCGAATCCTCAACAGCTGGATTCGCGCAAAGCTCGGCGGTATCGCCAAGATCACCAAGGTCGTGTACGACCGAGCGCCCGGCAAGCCGATCACCATCACCGAGATCGTCACCGACGTTGCCGAGGTCGCTGATGCGCCGCCGGCCTTCCCGGGATTCGATGCGCTCTTCGACACTCTCGCTGCCTTGGTGGCACTCGCCGATACTCTGCCTGACGGCGCGTACTACACCACCTATCGTTCGGGAACTGGATTCACCGAGTTGACTTCCGAGCGACGTGAAGGTATTGTACCACATCTTTGTTTCGTCTCTCCTCTGCAAGTTTCATTGAGCTCGTAACTCACTAACAAACTCATCATCCAATTGTGAATAGACACTCGAAGGTCTCGATTCTTGAATCACCCACCCCGCGGAGGATTTTATGGCGGAGGTACTCACTCTCACTCTCACTCTCACTCATCTATCTATGCCATTCCCGCGAATCTTTCGAGTGTTGTCTGCATTTTTACTTGTACTTATTTATTTCTGATTGTTTCGCGGTGATCCATCAAAGGACGTGGGGGCTTTCATCATCACCATCGCCAGGGCGAGCACCCTGGAAGTCGTGGTGGCCGTCAACCGATCCACCACCATCACCACCACGCGCAGCTCTTCTATCAACCACCCTTGAATCCTGAGCCATCGATCTACGTTCGAAACTTGCCGTTCGACACGACGCGCGAAGAGTTGACCGAGTTCTTTACGATGAACAACTGCAAGGTCAAGGACCTCTTCATCCACTTTGACCCGCCTACCGGTCGTCCCAAGGGATCGGCTATCGTTGACTTTTACGACTTTGAGTCGTTCTCGCTTGCTCTCGGATTGAGCGGACAGGTATGGTGACGATGACGATGCATTGGCGCGTCTTGTATTCTCTCTTTGTTTCGTTTACTGATACACCTCGAGCGGTTTTGTCATGTAGCAAGTGAAAGGCCGCTCGATCGAAGTCAAGATTGCTCGCAAGTTCCCACCGATGCATGCTCAGATCCCGACGCCTGACCCACGCGGCGACCGCCCCGAGGATCTTTGGGACCGCGGAAAGCGACCTGATCAGCGAGGTGCTATCGGTCCAGCTGGCGTTGGCGCTCATCCTCCGCCTGGTGCCGGAGCCATCCCTGCTCCCTACCATGCCGGCTATCCTCCGGCAGCGTATCGCGTCGGCCCGCCTCGTGCCTACCCGCCGCACGGCTTCGCACCTGGCATCGTCCCGATGGGCTACTATCCGGCGCCACACGAGCGATCATATCGTGGCGGCCGTGGACGCGGTGGTAACTGGGTACCGAATCAACGCGGTGGCCATCGTGCTCCTCATCACCACCATCATCAACAGCAACAGCAGCAGCAACAGCAGCAGCACCATATGCACCATCACCATCATGGCGCTCACCAGCAACTGCAACAAGTGCTCCCTCAACCAGAGCTTCTGCCACCACAACAAATCTTGGCGCAACAGGTGCCAGAACAACAAGTACGTGTACCCACACTTTAGCAAGCAGAGCCGCACGAAACCCATATGCAGTCTCACTAACTCCCACTCACCCTACTCTTGCCTCAGTTGTAAACGTGAAGAGAGAGATATAATAGTATCTTGTGACGAGAAGACTCGAGTTCAAGCTATCTATCCCGATCCCCGACGCCCTTCTTGTTGTATCTCTTTCTCTTATCAGTACCGAAACGAACAAAGTTATTAACGCGTTATATCTACCTATCAATCAAGAAACCAAACAATCAAGCAATCAAACAATCTATCTATCTGTGTCTGTTAGCGATTCACCTTGTTCTTGTGGATCAAGCGCAACAAACAAGATCGCGATATACAGGCATCTAGAGGATTGCAGCATTCGCAACATTCGTGCAACCATACATCGCCAAGGCCAATCCATATGTCTCGTTCGCTGGCGCTCGCTCGAGGGCAACATTCGTGCAATTGATACTCTTGCCATCGGCGTGGTGGATAGCGCGCGTACTTGATTAGCGCTACTCGTGTTCCGACTCGACAGTACGCTGGCGCTTCCTTGTGCTGCGACGTTGTGGAGATCTCGCTCGCTTACTTGCAGCAGGAGGACTGTCGGTGGTGTTGGTGTTGGTGTTGACATTGATACCAGTGGGAGTTGGCGATTCGTTGTTTGCTAGAGAGGTTGTTGCTGTTGCTGCTACTGTAGCACCTGCTGTCGTAGGCGTCGTCGTCGTTGTCGTCGTCGTCGTCGTTGTCGTCGCTGCTACTACTGCTGCTGTTGCTGATGCAGCCGCTGTAGTTTCACCCTCCTTCGGGGGTTCTGTCTTCGCCATTTCTGCTACTGTTATTCCAAGGCGAGCAGCAAGGGACTCAAACACGAACTCAAAGTGACTGTATCGAAAGTGAGCGTGGGTTTGGGGGCAGGAGCAGATACTCCCTCAACCAAGTGAGCAGTGAGCAGCAGCCCACGTACCTAGGAATATCATCGCCAGGTGCAAGCATGTAGACTGAGACTCTGATGATGAGCTGCTCTTGGATCTTATCGTACTTGAGAATGACTTGATGGAAGAATCGACCTCCGCCATGATGAGGACATCGATGCGGCTGATAGAACTTGCAGTCTTGTGGTCGATGCGCCGAGGGCAGCTGTAGGAACCATTCATCATCTCCGAACAGCTGATTCAACCGTGACGGTGGCACTGGCGTCTCGAGAGGCACGGGGTCTTCTGATGTGCCAATATACACACCAGCCTCACCCACGAAGCTTGGCGACCACGGGATCTTGAGCCTGGGCTGCCACACGAATCTTCGACGGTTCAACGCCTTGAATAGCGCTCTTCTACACTCAATCGAAAGCGGACGAAGGAATGCTGCGATCAACTCCTCCTTCGACATATGCATGGGACTCGCCATCGAACGTAATAACAACCAACGAGAACGAGGTACAGCGAGCGAACCAGAGCGATGCAACAACAACTACTGAAGAAGAAGAACGTACGTACAAGGAGACAGAGATATGGCACCAAGTCCTTACCGCTCGCTCCTTGGGAATAATATCGACGGGACCCCACTCACTCTCATGCTCGGGAGAAGGGAATTTAGTCCGGACCGTCCCCCGAGTATCGAGCACCGAGGAGCACCGAGGAGGACCGAGTGCCGAGCGCCGAGCGCCGAGGAGGAGCAAGGGCCGAGGAGTGGTCTGTCGCTCAGCACAAGGGGGAACTCATCCGCACAGCTTCGGGCCGAGCACCCCTTCAAATAGCCTGCTCAACCTCCACTCCATCATCAATCCGACACTCGCCGTCCTCCCAAGCCACACTCCTCCCAAGCGCCCCCGCTACCACCTCGACCACCTCCTCCCAAGCCACACACACCTTCGGTGCCACTCTTTTCGTCGTTTACCTCCATCTTTACCGTCCTCCCGATACTATGGCCTCCCCGATCAAGCTTTACTACTTCCCTGCCTCGTCCTTTGCCCGCGTTGCGCATTACGGCGCCATCGTCGCTGGCTTGCCGACCGAGCAAGTGGTTGTCGACATTCTTGCTGGCGCGCAGCAGCAGCCTCCGTTCTCGGAGATCCTGCCATACGGCCAGGTGCCAACCATCGATGACAATGGCTTCATTCTTGCCGAGGTACCTCCCGACCTTTCTTGAGGACTTTGAGGCAACTGGAGATATTCACCGCCTGTGCTACAGAGCCACGCCATTCTGCGCTACTTCAATCAGAAGGGCAACGCAAGCTTGTTCTCGGCCGACCCTCACACGAACGCCCGCATCGAGGAGGCTCTCGAGTTCATTCGCAGCGCCATCATTCCACCAAGTACGTCGGCGCCTTCATCAATTCTCGCTCGGGAGACCACTTACTCAATTGTCGCTGTTCGTTAGCCGGAGATCTCGTCCGCAACCGCTTCTTTGCGCCATTCCGAGGCCTGGCCTTGAACGAGCCGGCTGCCCTTGAGGCCGAGGAGAAGCTCAAGGCGGGCCTTGCTAAGTTCGAACGGTATGGGTGCAGCCCTGATCACGTGGATCTTCGAGTCTACAGCCTTCTCATCTGAACAACGTGGCATACTTGTACCACTACAGCCGCTACTTCAAGGAGTCCGAGCACGTCGTTGGAACGACCTTCACTGCCGCCGATCTCTCGCTCATCACGAACTTGCAGAACCTGCGATTCGTCAAGCTTGACCTCGAGAGCATTGCTCCCCGAATCAAGGCCTTGGAGACGGCACTCAAGGCGACTCCCGAGTTCCAGCAAGTGCACGCTCAATTCGATGAGGTTGTCGCCAAGCTGCTGGAGGGCAAGTAGGCGCCAAACCGAACCACGATCCAACACTCGGGCCTTGGCGTAGATACAATAACTATCTCTCATAGCTCTATCCATCTCACTGTGCATGTCTTTCTCTCATGTGACACACGTCCCAACCGTTCCAAACGAATGAATTGGCGCATCGATTGTCTAGAAATATCGGAGAGGTCCCAAGATAAGCGAATGTGCATGTGAGAGTGCAAACTCTGTAATTGCTGCATCGCTCTCTCTCCAGCGCCAGAGCTCGTAAGCACCGCCTCTTCCTCTCCTCCCCCAGCGAGTGTGCTGCTCGTTGTGGCGCCATCGATGCTCTTACATATTCTCAGAAAGCTCCAAGAGAGCATCGAGTCGCAACGGGAACCGAGATCGCTGAAGGCGAGGTTGTTCATTCCTTCGATCCCAGCTCTCGGCAATCCACATCTCCCACTCCCACACTCACACCCTCACCATGACCGAACGTATCGTTTACCACCAACTAGATCGCCTCAACTATTCAATCATATCGATGCACCATGGCGCCCAAGAGCAACGATTCCATAGTCTTTCGTTCGATCACTTTCGAGGCACGCTGTTCGTGGTCGACACCTGCACGGCGCAGTTGCAAGTGTACTCCGCCGACGACGGCAGGCTCTTGCACAGGTTCGGTAGTCGCACTGTACGGCGCAATCACCTTGGGCACTACGTCGCGATCGACCACAATCGCGAGCGAATCTTCCTCATCGATAGTCGAAGCTTCAGCATTCGGCCTTTCTCGCTACAGTCGCTGCACATGCTGACGAACGAGTGCAGGAAGGCCAACGGCATCACGTTCAGTAACTCGCGTGGCGTGACTGTCGATCGAGATCCACGTCGTCGCCGTATCTTCATCTGCGATACAAAGGAGCATCGATTGTTGGGTTGTTGTTCAAGATCGGCAACCACGGCTCCCGAGCAAGTGAGTTCGAGTATCCTGCCGGAGTCGCACTCGATCAGGTTCGAGATCGAATCGCGGTCGTGGACTCTGGCAACCATCGAGTACAAGTGTTCTCGTCGATCGATGGCTCGTTCTTGTTCTCGTTCGGCTCTCGGGGCGAGGAGGCTGGTCAGTTCAAGGCACCTCAAGGAGTGTGTATCGACAACCATAGCCGCATCATCGTCGCTGATACCGTCAACGAACGATTGCAAGCATTCACGCCCGAGGGCCATCATATCTCGTCGTACTACAGCCTTTGCGGTGAGGTATGGGCCGTAGCCTTCGACGAGCATCGCGGTATCATCGCCTTCTCGACTCTCAATCAAATTCACGCGATTGGAGCCAATCGATGGCTTGCCGGCACATCGTTCATGTGGAGTGTCGCGCAGCATCATGATGCTCCTGAGCATACCAAGCAAGCCGTCGTGACAGTGACCATGATCCGATCGCTATGCTATGAGTCGGCATTGTCGTTGCTACCGAATGAACTCTTGTTCGAGCTCTTCTCGTTTCTATGATGAAAGATATCGATGATGATACTCGTTGTTCAATATAGACCAGCGCCTCTACTATGGACCCTGACACAATCCTTATATGATATCTGAATGCTAGACAAATAGATCTATACACCAAGGCTGACTGACTGACTGACAACTGAACTTGGGCTACAAGAACGCAAAGATCTCGAACAAGAGCTCATTCGGCAGCAGCGACAAGGTTGACTCATAGTGTACCGATCGAATCATAGTGACCATCACGACGGCTTGCTTGGTTCGTTCTGGCGCATATCGATGACGATCAGGACGCCATGTGAACGCCGTGTTCGGAAGCCATCGATTGGCTCCAATCACGTGAACCTGATGGCTGGCCGAGTACGCGATGAGGCCTCGATGCTCGTCGAACGCCACGTGCCACGGTTCCTCGCCACAATCGAACGACGAGATGTAATGGCCCTCGTGCGTGAAGGCTTGCAACCGACGGTTGTTGATGTCGGCGACGATGATGCGGCCTTGATCGTCGACGCACACTCCTTGAGGAAGCTTGAACTCTCCCGGACAAGAGCCCTCGTTGCCAAAGGCGAACAAGAAGGAGCCATCGACTGATGATAGTACTTGCACTCGATTGTTGTTGGTGTCAGTGACGACGACTCGGTCTCGATCATGATCCACTGCCACGCCCGTGACCACACGGAACTCGACAGGACTGCCTCCTCGCGCAAGACCGACAGTGAATAAGAACGAGAAGTCGATCGCTGATGCAAAGTGCAGCCGGTTGTTGGAGCCATCGGCTACGATGACACGATTGTGCTTCCTGTCGATCGCAATGCCTCGAGGGTTCCTGAAGCCGAGATCGCCAGTGCCCTTGCTACCGAACGACGCCAGGAACGACAGATCATTCAGGGAGCACACTAGCACGCGATCCTGATCAATGTCGGTGACGAAGATACGGTCGCGCTCGTGGTCGATAGCAAGACCCCATGGACCCTTGAGCTTACCGGGCAGAGCGACAGGCACCTCCGAATCGAACTTGGACACGAACGAGCCACCGTTGTCAGTGGCGAATAATTGTACGCGCTTGTTCTCTCGGTCGGCAACGAACAGCAGGCCGCGATAAGGATCGAACGCCAAGCCGCGCGCCTTCTCGAATATGCCATCCAATGGACCACTGTACTTGGTACCGATCGAGAACTCGATTCGAGTATCACGGTCATCAGGCGTGGAATCAGCCATTGGAGTGATATCAACCTGGAACCAACGATAGGCGAGAGCGAGATACGAGAGCAAGCTTGGGTCGTGGTACAAGGATTCGACTCGTTGTTGATGAGAGATATGAAGTGTGAGCGAGTTGAGGGACTTGCTTCAATTGGATGCTCGTGGGGAGGGAGCGAGGGGAGGTGCGTGCAGCAGCAACGAAGCAAACGAATGAAGACGAATGCGACAACCAAGAACAGCAACACCTCCATCAACTCCTCCGCCTCTCGCTGTTGTTGCTGTTCTCTCGTGAGCTTGCTCTCTCCTCGAGTGCTGCCTGCTGGTCCCACACAGCCGCCTCTCATATGTGTGTTGTGCCTCGATTTAACTGAGGTGTGGCCCTCGATGTCAAAGCCAAGGACGCTCTCTCTCTCTCTCTCTCTCTCTCTCTCTCTCTCTCTCTCAACCATGCTCGACAGCATTGCAGTGTCTCAGCTCAGTTGGATTCATGGATTCACAATCAACCAAGAGTCGAGCCTGTATTCAACAAAGTTGTCGCCCTCTGCGAGCCGAGGCAACCAATCAAGAGGCATCAACAAGTCGAGAGCTTGACCGAAGCCACGAGAAGATCTCGAACAAGAGCTCGTTCGGCAGCAGCGATATCGCCGACTCATGATGCAGCGACCGAATCATCGTCATCATCAGCACTGCTTGTTTCATCCACGGAGGAGCATATCGATGTCGATCGACTCGCCATGTGAAAAAGCCTTGAGCGACATTGAGGAAGAGCTCGTCGACGTCCTCGCCTGTCTTGGCTGATGTCTCGAAGACATCGGCATGGTGATGCAGTGCGAACTCTTCGACCTCTCGCGAGTCCACTCCTCGAGCATGACCTTCGTCGATCAGATCCTCTGTGTGTTCACGACGGGTTGATGGTCAATCACATGAGTGCGCGCACATTGGACCGATGGGCTGGGTGAGTCGAGGAGGTTGGGCGGGAGCAGTACTCTTGGTGCCGACCAGAAACAGCCTGGCCTTCCATTTGTTGACAGCGACTTCTTTGACCCAGAACTCAACCTTCGGCCATGTTGAAGCATCGGTCAAATCTGTGGTGGGTGAGCCAACGAATCGATGAGTGAGACGGCTTGGTTGGTTGGTTGGTTGGTTGGTTGGTTGGTTGGTTGGTTGGTGCAGCATGGATTGATGCGAGTGATCGATGGAGAGCATCAAATGGTGAGTCTCGTACCGAAGCAGATGACGACTGCTCGAGCACTTCGATAGTATATCCTGCACAAATTCTCGAATCTCTCTTTACCGCCAGTGTCCTGTGGAGGCAAGGTGGCGAGTCGTTGTGAGGAGCATCTTCAACGAGCGTGTCTCGATCATTCGAGCACTTGCATACCCAGATGCCGAGCGTGATCGAACGTGAGTCGACATCCACTTTCTTGGCAGCGAATCGTGCTCCGACAGTATACTGTGCATCGCGCATTCAGTCCCTCGATCAACGATCGATGATACAAGATCTGCTATTGGTGCGCGAGTAGTTGTTGCGGTACTTTCGCGTCGAGCTTGAAGTCACCATGCAGGTATCGATCAAGAAGGCAGCTTTCTGTGTCGTTCGAGTTGGTGAGTGCCTCTCTCGTGGTCCCAAGATACTCTCTGCTCCTATCGCGGCAGTGAGGGCGAGATGGTGCGTACTGCCAGTGTTCTCGCAGCCCAGTATCACCACTTTCACAACGATCTTGGCCATGATGGGGTGATGTGATGTGATGCTCGTTCACTGCAGTGACGGAGAAGGAGGAAGATGGAACACAGCCGAGTGACGGTCTCGCTCCTCGACCAAAGTGTGTGCGCGTATATATGAGAGAGAGGAGCTCTCTTCGTGGTTGATGAGAGATCTTGTTGTGCGAGGGAGAGACGCTCGTGAGCAGAGGGAGGGAGCGAGGGGAGGTGCGTGCAGCAGCAACGAAGCAAACGAATGAAGACGAATGCGACAACCAAGAACAGCAACACCTCCATCAACTCCTCCGCCTCTCGCTGTTGTTGCTGTTCTCTCGTGAGCTTGCTCTCTCCTCGAGTGCTGCCTGCTGGTCCCACACAGCCGCCTCTCATATGTGTGTTGTGCCTCGATTTAACTGAGGTGTGGCCCTCGATGTCAAAGCCAAGGACGCTCTCTCTCTCTCTCTCTCTCTCTCTCTCTCTCTCTCTCTCAACCATGCTCGACAGCATTGCAGTGTCTCAGCTCAGTTGGATTCATGGATTCACAATCAACCAAGAGTCGAGCCTGTATTCAACAAAGTTGTCGCCCTCTGCGAGCCGAGGCAACCAATCAAGAGGCATCAACAAGTCGAGAGCTTGACCGAAGCCACGAGAAGATCTCGAACAAGAGCTCGTTCGGCAGCAGCGATATCGCCGACTCATGATGCAGCGACCGAATCATCGTCATCATCAGCACTGCTTGTTTCATCCACGGAGGAGCATATCGATGTCGATCGACTCGCCATGTGAAAAAGCCTTGAGCGACATTGAAGAAGAGCTCGTCGACGTTCTCGGCTGTCTTGGCTGAGACCTCGAAGACATCGGCATGGTGATGCAGTGCGAACTCTTCGACCTCTCGCGAGTCCACTCCTCGAGCACGTCCTTCGTCGATCAGATCCTCTGAGTGTGTGCGTTGAAGACGGGTCGATGGTCAATCACATGAGTGCGCACACATTGAAGAAGCGGAGTGGTTGAGTCGAGGAGGTTGGGCGGGAGCAGTACTCTTGGTGCCGACCAGAAACAGCCTGGCCTTCCTCTCTTTGGCAGCGACTTCTTTGACCCAGAACTCAACCTTCGGCCATGTTGAAGCATCGGTCAAATCTGTGGCGAGTGAGCCAACGAATCGATGAGTGAGACGACTTGGTTGATTGGTTGTGGTTGGTTGGTTGGTTGGTTGGTTGGTTGGTTCAGCATGGATTGATGCGAGTGATCGATGGAGAGCATCAAATGGTGAGTCTCGTACCGAAGCAGATGACGACTGCTCGAGCACTTCGATAGTATATCCTGGACATATGGTCGTAACTCACGTTACCGCCAGTGTCCTGTGGAGGCAAGGTGGCGAGTCGTTGTGAGGAGCATCTTCAACGAGCGTGTCTCGATCATTCGAGCACTTGCATACCCAGATGCCGAGCGTGATCGAACGTGAGTCGACATCCACTTTCTTGGCAGCGAATCGTGCTCCGACAGTATACTGTGCATCGCGCATTCAGTCCCTCGATCAACGATCGATGATACAAGATCTGCTATTGGTGCGCGAGTAGTTGTTGCGGTACTTTCGCGTCGAGCTTGAAGGTGCCAAGTACGTATCGATCAAGAAGGCAGCTTTCTGTGTCGTTCGAGTTGGTGAGTGCCTCTCTCGTGGTCCCAAGATACTCTCTGCTCCTATCGTGTCAGTGAGGGCGAGATGGTGCGTACTGCCAGTGTTCTCGCAGCCCAGTATCACCACTTTCACATCGATCTTGGCCATGATGGGGTGATGTGATGTGATGCTCGTTCACTGCAGTGACGGAGAAGGAGGAAGATGGAACAGAGAGCTGCGGCTGCCACAATGGCCGGGAGTGACGGTCTTGTACCTCGGCCAACGTGTGTGCGTATATATGAGAGAGAGGAGCTCTCTTCGTGGTTGATGAGAGATCTTGTTGTGTGAGGGAGAGACGCTCGTGAGCAGAGGGAAGGGAGGGGAGGTGCGTGCAGCAGCAACGAAGCAAACGAATGAAGACGAATGCGACAACCAAGAACAGCAACACCTCCATCAACGCCTCCTGTTGCTGTTCTCTCGTGAGCTGCCCTCTCCTCGAGTGCCGCCTGCTGGTCCCACAGCCGCCTTTCACATATGTGTGTTGTGCTTCGATTCAACTGAGATGTCAAATCCAAAGAGACGCTGGGCCGCTCTCTCTCTCTCTCTCTCTCTCTCTCTCTCTCTCAACCATGCTCGACAGCATTGAAGTGTCTCAGCTCAGTTGGATTCATGGATTCACAATCAACCAAGAGTCGAGCCTGTATTCAACAAAGTTGTCGCCCTCTGCGAGCCGAGGCAACCAATCAAGAGACATCAACAAGTCGAGAGCTTGACCGAAGCCACGAGAAGATCTCGAACAAGAGCTCGTTCGGCAGCAGCGATATCGCCGACTCAATGATGCAGCGACCGAATCATCGTCATCATCAGCACTGCTTGTTTCATCCACGGAGGAGCATATCGATGTCGATCGACTCGCCATGTGAAAAAGCCTTGAGCAACATTGAAGAAGAGCTCGTCGACGTCCTCGCCTGTCTTGGCTGATGTCTCGAAGACATCGGCATGGTACTGCAGTGCGAACTCTTCGACCTCTCGCGAGTCCACTCCTCGAGCATGACCTTCGTCGATCAGATCCTCTGAGTGTTCACGATGATTCGATGGTCAATCACATGAGTGCGCACATTGGACCGATGGGCTGGGTGAGTCGAGGAGGTTGGGCGGGAGCAGTACTCTTGGTGCCGACCAGATACAGCCTGGCGTTCTCTTCGTTGACAGCGACTTCTTTGACCCAGAACTTGGCCTTCGTCCACGAGCAGGAGTCCGTCAAATCTGTGGCGAGCCAGTCAACAAGCCATCCGTTCGTTCGTGAGCGAGATTGGCAGAGTTGTATCAGGAGCGCATCGATACCATAGCATACAAGGACTACTCGAGCTTTGGAATAGAATGACTTGGATACATTCTCGTATCTGTCTGTGCCGGCAGTGTCCTATGGACCAAGCCAGGATGTGAATTGTTGTGAACAGCATCAACTTGTCTCGATTGTTCAAGCATATGCATACCCAGATGCCGAGCGTGATCGATTGTGAGCCAACATCCACTTTCTTACTCGCGAACGCTGCCCCAACAGTTGGCTGTGCATACGATGACCACGTGTTCATTCCATCGATCAACGATTGATGGAGGTGCGAAAGCTTCGATCGATGAGTGGGTTGTTGTTGTTACGGTACCTCCGGGTAGCATTTGAAGATGCCAAGTACGTATCGATGAACCAGGCAGGTTTCTGTGTCGTTCGAGCTGGTGAGTGCCTCTCTCGTGGTCCCAAGACTCTCTGCTCCTATCGCGGCAGTGAAGGCGAGGAGATGGTACATACTGCCAGCGCTCTCATTGCCCAGCAACACTACTTTCACATCGACCTTGGACATGGTGGGGTGATGTGGGTGCTTGTTCACTGGTGCGACTCGAGACGAGGAAGCGGGCACACAGCCGAGAGTGACGGTCTCGCTCCTCGATCAACGACCTGCACACGTCCAACGTGCTGGATCCTGCGAGTGGCTGAGTGTGTGCGCTCTCGAGAGACAGAGGGAGGCTCTCTCCTTTGTTGGTTGATCAGCAGATGTTCTTGTTTGTGAGAAGGGAGAGGGTCTCGCGAGGAGGAGCGTGGCGGCGAGCAGCGGCAAGAACAGAGAGTCCGAGCGGTCTCTCTCCTCCTCATCTCGTCCTCCGCTGCTCCTGCCGCTCTCGTCCATGCTCCTCCGACGCTCCCGTCCGTCGATCGAATGAATGAGAGAATGAGAGAAGGATCACGACAAAAGAGAGATGCAACAGACCCCGAGATCCATCGAGCAAGACCGTGACAATGGTTGTGATTGGTTCGATAACTAACAGATGCCTCTGCCTCCGAACGAGGGAGGCTCTTTGTTCGTGATGCTCGCACATCGAATTGGATGTCACGCTCACCAGTACGATCCACACGATCCACAAAATCCACGAACTGCACAGTCCACAATCCACACAATCCACACATTCTACATATTCCAGCCGAAACGCCGCTTGTTGTGCCCATCGACTGCCGTCGTCACGCCTTATCACTCAGCTCGTTCGGTCTCGATGCTTTGAGCCTCGCGCGCTGCATCGAAGCATCGAATCAACTCGGCCAGCGATGGCCGAGACGATGCCTCGAAAGAAACTGCTCTCCTCAACATCTCGGCTTGATCGCGGTCCAGCCTTTCCTCGGGAATTGTTGCAATCTGGTCGTCTCGATACTCGAAGCTTGGCGAGGGATAGCCTTCTATCGGTCCTGTGCCAGTGACGATCTCGAAGCCAAGCACTCCAAGCTCGAACACTGCTTGCTTCGAGTAATCCAGCTCCACCTCACATGCTCGCCTCGCTGCCATGGCTGCCGCGAGCGTCGCGTGCAGCTCTGGTGCGATGTGAGCGGGGTTGCCCAACGAGGAGGAGAGCAAGGCTCCCGTATCGCTCACTCTCACTGTGCATCTGAGTCTCTCGTTCAGTCGGCATGCTGTGCCAAAGTCGCTCACGATGCACCTCGTGATCGGGAGAGAGAGTGGATTGCGCGCATCGTGTTTCGGATTGCGGTTGAGCAAGATGTTGTCGCGCTTGATGTCTCGATGTGCCACACGGTGTCGCTCGAGATGCAACAATGCTGATCCAACCTGAGAGACGATCGTGGCCACCAATCGATGAGGAACGATCGATTGCGGAGGATACTGATCGCGCAAGAACTCGTCGAGGCTGCAGTCGGCGAGCTCCAGCACGAAGAACTGCGTCTTGCGATTGTGAGTCGAGCCGTCTTGTTTTCGAACGATCGAGGACTCACGAGCGAGCTCGGGAAGATGGGATCGAATCGAGTCAGTGATCTCGCCGAAGAAGTCGCACAAGAATCGCACAACGTTGTGGTGAGTGGGAAGGCTCACGAGCTCTTTGTACTCGTTGGCGAATGCGCCTTGAGCTTGTGAGGTGCTGAGATCGTAGTTGAAGCACACTTTCATGGCATATCGCTTGTTGGGCCATCGGTGGCCTGTATTGGTGCATTTGACCTCGAGGACTGCTCCGAATGCTCCCGCGCCGAGTGGTTCGATAATCTTGAACGATTCGAGGCTCTTGCACATGGCGGCCATGAATCGTTGCTCGCTGATCTCGATCTGTGCTGTTCTCAATGCTGTGCGAGTTGGAAGTCGATCCACCAACCAACGAGACCACAACGACGGTGTATCAGTTGGTGCAACGATGGACGCCATCCCAAAGAAAGAGGCGACTTGCTCGAGAGGCACAAGAGGGAGCGCGCGAGCGGGCGGGGAGGGTGAGGAAGGTACCGCGTCGGTGGCGCTCAGCGAGTGCTGCTGTCTCTTCGAGTGCGCGGTTCGATGTTCGGAGTTGTGCTTCGGCAGTATCGGCACGAGTCCGCTGGGTTCGCTCTTCCTCAGTGAGCTGCTTGATGCGCTCTGGATTGCACCGACGAAACCATCTGTGAGATTCATGGTGCTCGGCCTTGCGGAGACTGACGAAGTGTACCGTTGAGGCGAGCGATCTCGTCTGTCATCGAGTTCGGTCATCATCATATCAAGTCTCGATGAGTGGGTTTGATGGACGAAATGAGAGTGATTCCTCGACCACAAGACATACCTTGAGCTTGGAGCTGTGCTTGATGTCGTTCGTGTTGGCGAATCTCGTCATTCGTGTCTGAGAGACAGTGAGAAATGTGTGAGACGGCCAGTGAGTGCGTTGGCAATTGGTGGGAGTGAACGACTGGCGCAGCGTGAGCGTGCTGTGTGTGAATGGCGAACCTCGAGCAATCATCGTGATCATGCAGCTCGATGTGATTCCGACCTCGCCAAGAGTGGCTGACTCTCGATGTGTGATCTCTCGACCCGACAAGATCAGCCTCTGCAAGCTTGATGGAGTCGATGTCTCTTGTTCGATGGATTGCTTGAGCTCCAAGAGACTCATGCGATGGACTCGCAGCGACATCGTGATGGGATCTGGTCTCGTTGGAGCCATGATGTGCAGCTCGATCGGAGGAGGCTCTGGCATCGTGGCAAGCGATGTGGTGGTGATGGATGTGCGGACAGCAATGTAGAGAGTGTGAGTGGTTGTTGTCGTGAGTGATTGTGAGAGTGGTCGAGCAACGAACCGACGATCTCGAGATCGAGAGGTTGTCGCAAAGGAGCTTATTGCGAGTCTTGAAGGACCTGGCCATTGAGAGAGAGGCGCTGTGTGAACTCTGGGATGTGGTGGCGCTTTCGGATCAAGGACTTGAGCTTCGAGATCGTGTTGGGAGGTGGAGAGCCGTCGAGATAGAAGGCCGACAGGTCGATCTCGGAGGATCGAACGAAGGCAACGGGTCGAGGAGCTGGAGCTGGAGAGGCACCATGATGATATCAGCGATGGAGGGACTGGTGTGTGCTCTCAGATTGTGTTCGAGCTTGAGAGAGTCGCACCATAGCGATCGATCAACTCGCGGATCTCTGGAGAGCCAACTTCAGCGGCAGTCTTGCCGTTCCAGAAGGACTGATGGATGGGCGACATCAAGGTCAGTATCGCCATTGATGATCTTGGTGCATGGGAGGAGAGTGGTGGGGCCGAGCACGAACCGTGGTGATCTTTGCATTGGCGCCGTGATCGAGCAAGCGCTTGATGCGGTTGGAGTTTCCCAGGCGAGCAGCTCGATGCAAGGGAGTGTCTCCGTGTTCGTCCTTCTTGTTGATGTCGGATATCTTTGGGAATGGACCCAGGACAATCGGCCGCTGACCGACAGGGGCCGGTCTGATGTCAACGCTTGGCTGTGATCCCCAACGGTACCCTGATGCCTTGCTCTTGAGAAAGTCTTGGGCGACCTTGAAGAAGAGCTCGTCGACGTCCTCGCCTGTCTTGGCTGAGACCTCGAACACATCGGCATCGTACTGCAGTGCGAACTCTTCGACCTCTCGCGAGTCCACTCCTCGAGCATGTCCTTCGTCGATCAGATCGTCTGTGTTCACGACGGGTCGATGGTCAATCATATGAGTGCGCAAACATTGAAGAAGCGATGGGCTGGGTGAGTCGAGGAGGTTGGGCGGGAGCAGTACTCTTGGTGCCGACCAGATACAGCCTGGCGTTCTCTTCGTTTGCAACGATCTCTTCGATCCAGAACCTGACCTTCGGCCATGTTGAAGCATCGGTCAGATCTGCGGCGAGCGAGTCAACGAATCGATGAGTAAGACGACCTGGTTGGTTGGTTGGTTGGTTGGTTGGTTGGTTGGTTGGTTGGCTGGTTGGTTGGTTGGTTGGTTGGTTGGTTGGTTGGTTGGTTGGTTGGTTGGTTGGTTGGTTGGTTGGTTGGTTGGTTGGTTGGTTGGTTGGTGCAGCATCGATTGATGCGATTGATCGATGGAGAGCATCAAATGGCGAGTCTCGTACCGAAGCAGATGATGACTGCTCGAGCACTTCGATAGCCTACCCTGGACATACTATCGTATACCTGTGCGCCAGCAGTGTCCTGTGGAGGGAAGGTTACGAGAGCATCTTCAATGAGCGCGTCTCGATCATTCAAGCATATGCATACCCAGATGCCGAGCGTGATCGATTGTGAGCCAACATCCACTTTCTTGGCACAGAGCGCATTCCCAACAGTGGCCTGTGCATTCGATGACCGCGTGTTCATCCCATCGATCAACGATTGATGGAGGTGCGAAAGGTTCTATCGATGAGTAGGTTGTTGTTATTGCAGTACCGTCACGTCGAGCTTGAAGGTGCCATGCACGTATCGATGAACCAGGCAGGTTTCTGTGTCGTTCGAGTTGGTGAGTGCCTCTCTCGTGGTTCCAAGATACTCTCTGCCCCTATCGTGGCAGTGAAGGCGAGGAGATGGTACATACTGCCAACACCGTTATCGCCCAGCAGCACTACTTTCGCATCGATCTTGGCCATGATGGGATGATGTGGGCGCTTGTTCGCTGCTGCGACTCGAGACGAGTACGAAGCATCGGTGCAGTATGGGTCTTACCACACAAAGAACTTGCTCGATTCAAAGACGCCTCGATCGACGGTCGGCAAGCTGCGTGCGAGAGCGAGGATGCTGGAACAGAGAGTTCCACTCCCTCTTCGCGCTCTTCACAAGCCACACGCCTGTGAACGCCAACCTGAACTCATATCGAACCCTACGAACACCAACCTACTCATAAATACTCATCCATTCCTTCGTTGAGTGTATACTCTATTAAATCAAACGCTCGGGATCAAACGGCCTTGATAATGCAGCAGCATCGACCCAATAGAACAGCACGGCGCACATCGAAGTGCACAGCGCCATCCACGCAGCCATCTCCATTCGCCACTTGCCTCGCCCTCGCTCGCACCTGTCTATCAATCAACGTGTGGCTCGCTCGCTCGCTCGTCGTGTGAACTCATCGATCCCAGACTCAATCATGGTGATGACGTTGGAGGAGTTTGCTGCCTCGGTCAAGGGCGCCGTGTATGCGCCTGGCAGCAGCGGTTACGAGGAGCGTCGCTCCAAGGCCGCGCACTATCAACGTCTGATCGGCAATCGCACTCCTGCCTTGTGGGTCGTGATTCGCGAGGCTCCAGGCGACATCCAACTCACGCTCAAGT
>Ga0209935_1002204_pt1 | contig 25003 bp, 43 predicted proteins | sample ThiBio_1000_plan_2_FD_183958 | JGI IMG/M metagenome (GOLD analysis project Ga0209935, IMG submission 183958) | Wastewater bioreactor microbial communities from Cape Town, South Africa - Thiocy_cont_1000_plan (SPAdes) | ecosystem: Engineered > Bioreactor > Thiocyanate-remediating >...
CGCGACGACGGCAGACGCAACGAACCCGAGAAGAGCTTGGCATCAGCAGTGATCTGTGCATGCACTTCGATACCGATCGTTGGCTCCCATTCGGATTGGGTTGATGTTGATGTTGATGTTGATGTTGATGACACGGTTGTAGGGGCAGTTGGTTCTATCGATAGCCATCGTCGATAGAAGCGTGGCGGAGTGCTGGTGACAGCCACGAGCCTCGACGATGCACGAGCCGGAGCAACAACCAAGGATCCGCTCCGAGATAAACACACTCCAAACAACCGCAACATCGATCCCTCTTGTGAGTATCTCAACAGATATCGGAGGGAGAGTGTGAGAGGTAGTGTGGTGCTTGTGAGCGAGGCAGCAACGAAATGAACAGCAAAGCAAGCACGCACACTCGGCTCATTCGTTCGCTGGCTCGCTGGTATTCGCACGCCTCACATACCGTGGGTCTATGGGAGATGATACCATCGACCAGAGCTCGTCTGCAGATGGCCTAACGACGAGTGATGTCTCTGATAACGGTTCGAATGGCCGTGGGGCGCCGTACGCCACCTGTGGTCAGGAGTCGTGCGAGCGATGTCCCGTGTGCGTGTGCGCGGCCTTCTGCTCGAACTGTAGCTATTGCTTCTTCTCGGCTGTACGTATGCGCGGCACCGCCTCTGCAAATGGCCCGTATCACCTTGTGTTGATCATCTTCGAGACATGGCGATGACGACGATGACGACGACGACGGCGTAGTGCGTGTGTGAGGAGACATGCGGCACCAAGTCAACGCAGCTCCGCCGCAATGTGTGGTCTGCGCTGGCTGTGTGCTGGATCCTCGCATTGATCATAGCAATCATAGTCGACGTGTTCTTGTGGACAGTTTTGTTTGTATTTGCGATCCCGGGCGTGCCGATCGTGGTGTGTTTGTTGCTGCTGTGCGCAATTCCCATCCTGCTGTACCTGCACTACAACAAGCAGCCAGCAAACACATCCGCTAGTCTGGACTAATACACCGCCCAATGTGTATATTTGACTCTTTCTCGATCTTTCGAGCATTAGATTCGGTGTGATTGTGTGTCTTGGGTGAGTGTGGTTGTGGTGGTTGGAGGCTCACGGCCACACGAGCGAGAGCGAGAGGGAGGGACCGCAAGCAGCACCGAGCAGCAACAGCACCAACAACGACAGACACGAGAGATTGATGTGGGGCACGGAGACACTCGGCCATGCGTACAACAACCGTACGATGGAAGGAGGCAGTACGACACAAGATGTTTCAGTAGCTCAGTTGGTAGAGCGCAAGTCTCACACACTTGAGGTAGTGGGATCGAAACCCACCTGGAACAAGGTCTTCCTCTTTTTTATCTTTGTCGTCGCCTGCTGCTCCTCTTCCTCTGCTCCTGCTCCTCTGCCTCGCTGCTGCTGCTGCGTCGGCGGCCTCGTCGGTCTCTCGCTCTCGCGCCGTCTGTTGCTCTCTCGCCCTCTCGCTCGCGCACTCCCTCGTCACCCTCTTCGTCTCCCGGCTTGCCTCGTTGCCCACGAGCTCCTTCAACAGCTATGGCCTCGCCGGCACATTGGCGCGGGCCGATTGGCGACAACACGCCCGATCTATCGCCTGCCTCGCGGCGCCGCTCGACCATCATTGATGACAACGACAAGCTCGCAGCCGGTTCGTTCTTCTCACCGCTACTCAAGCGTGCCCCCTTGTGGCCGTAGTCGATCCTTACCACCGCGGTGTTCTAGAAATTGAGAAGGAGCGCCAAGCTCTGACTGAGGCTGCGGCCGCCGCGGCGAGCACCCCCACGCCCGATGCGCCCGATGCGGCGGCGTCTGCCGCAGCGGCCGAGATCGAGATTCTCCATCGCTTGTTGATGGTACATATGAGATCTCCTCACACGAGCGGCACACCAGCTGCTCCATAACACAGCCTCTTGCCTCTATGCGTAGCTCAAGGACAAGAAGATCGAGCTGTTGAATCTCGAGATGGAGCAGCGCGAGAAGCGCCGCCAACATGAGGAGGCTGGCAGCCGCAAGCAGGTGCGATGTCTCACTCGCTCGTGCCTTGGCAGATGGTGAGCTATTCTCTCGGAGCCGCGATGCCAACTCGTTCGCAACGTCGCATGCGTGCTTGTGTGACGATGGCAGATTTGTTCGTTGGTAACGCGCGTGCAATCGATCGACGACGAGAAAGAACAGCAGCGCCAGACGATCGCCGATCTGCAACAGAAGCTCGACGTCGCACTCCGCTCACAGGGAGAGCTCGAGCGCCTCAACGCGCTCATCGTCGAAAAGGATGAGAAGATCGAGCAGGTATCTCCATAGCCTCGCCTCGTGTTTCGTGTCGCGTGCCGCTTCCTCCACTGGACCAACATCTGTCCAATGCAGCTCTCCAAGTTTCTCAAGAAGGTTCGTTCCGATCTGCGACAACTGGCACCTCAACGAGACATTCTCGAGACACGAGTCGGCGCACTCGAGAAGCAAATCATTGAGAACGAGGCCAAGTATGGCTTGTTGGAGCGTTCTCGAGTTGGCAAGCGTACGTCATACATATCACCGAGTATGCTCCATCAATGCGACTGCTCGTTGTTACTCACCGCACACAGCAATATCCTGGACGTGATGATGGCCCTTGATGCGGTGGTCGCAGTGATTGAACAACAACAAGCCTATCTGCAAGAGAACGTTGAACTGCGCGAGCGATTGATTCTCAAGGACATGACGATCAACGAGCTCAAGGAGGTGCAATCGAATCTCGAGCAAGCGCTCACCGAGCAGATGGGTGTCGCTGCGGTACAAGAAGAAAAGGCTGCCACACAAATCGAGGCAATGCGCCGTCACTTGAAGCAAGAGGAGAACCGCGCTGCCGCAATCTCGGCCGAACTCACAGCCGTCCACGCAAAGCTAAGGTCCGTTCTCTCTCTCTCTGTTGTGTCTGGCGTACGAGTTACGAGCGCCGGTTGACACGTCTGGCGAACCTTCGTCGATCTTGAACACAGCAAGAAGACGGTGGAACTCCTCGAGCTCGATGAACGTGTCCGCACTCTTTCGGACCGCGTTGCGCGTGGAGCGACTGAGACTGAGAGTCTACACCAGCGTATCGAGGCGCTGCAGGAGGAGCTAAACGTCAAGTCCGATCAATGCGAAAACTACCAAGAAAAGCTGAAGCGCTCTTCAGTACGTGGCAGCGATCGCTCTTTTATATGCCTACGATTCATTCCTTCATTCCTTCATTCATTGACTCATCTGTTCACTTACTCATATTTGTGGGTCTGTGTAGGAGGAGACCGTATTGATGAAGCAGAACATTGAGCTCCTGAAGGGACAGCTTCGCGAAACGCAACAAGAGATGAAGTTCAAGGATGCGACGTTGAAGATGCTGCAAGAGCAGCTTAAGAATGGCAAACGCGATGCCGGTACCAAGGAGGAGGCGCTCAAGTATGTCGATTGAAATCGCTCTCTTGTAACAAGCATGACGTCACTGTACCTCCTGTGCTTGATGATGCTGATGATGGTCGTGGTGACGGGATCAATCTACCATTACAGTCTCAAGACCAAGGACCAAAAGGTCGCTTGGATGAAGAATCGAATCGCGTTACTTCAAAGTGAACTCGAGGAGAGCAAGCAAGCTTGCCAGGCACATTCGTCCCATTCGGCATTCCTATCGTCTCAGGTACGATACTTACATCTCACTCACCATCCACGAATAGCGAGTCTCACTTCTTCGCCGTATGAGAGCAGATCTCGCAAATGCAGCGCGAAAACCTGGTCAAGCTCAAGACCAAGGCGCAGTCGATCACACGCCTCCGTCAGGAATTGCTCGCGACCAAGAAGGCGTCGGGTATCAACGTCGATGCGCTGGAGGCCCTCACGCCCGAGGAGGCCGATTCGATCGACGATCTCAAGAGCAAACTCGAACTCCTCAGGAAGGAGTACTTTGTCGCCATCGGCTTCAACATCAAGCTTCTACGCGGTGCCAATATCGAGATCCACTCGCTGTATGCCGAGCTACCGCCTGACCTCTCGATCACCGAGTGGAGCTCGTGGCTCGAGCGCAAGATTGACGAGAAGATGCAAGAGGGCGGCCACGAGCGTATGGCCAGCATGACGCCGCCACACCATTCGCAGTCTCAACCGGCCATCTCGGCCACTTCCATGCGATCCGAGCCTCACTCTGCGGCCACAGCCACCACTTCCTCTAGCAGCAGTGGTGGTGGTGGCGGCGGAAGAACACCAACGCCACAGGCAGCGCGTCCAACCACCTCGCCCGCCCAGAGAACGCCTCCAACCGCCACCGCACCACCAAAGCGCTTTGCGAGTTTGTGGCGATAAGGCTCACGTACCTGCGCGTTGGGTCAGATCCTACTCACTTGTGAGCTGTGACCCTGTTGTTAGTATGTTATTTCGATGTTCTAATTGTCGATTGTTATGTGGATAAAAGCCAAACTCGTTTAGTACAGCGATCGCATTTACGAGAAGAAGCATCACTGGGGTGGCACGAGATCGTCGTCAGTCAGTGGGCGTGGTAGTTCGAACACCATCTCGGGCACTTGGACCTCAAACTCGCGGTTGGTGCGTAAGCAAACCATGCGGAAGAAGCCACGCATTGCTAGAGCAGGGCCAAGAAACAAAGAGAGAGAGTCAGGTAGATTCTTGGTAGCAGGAGAAGCACACATGTACGTACTTCCACGAGGAGTCGAGAGAGGGCAGCAACTTTGATACTCGAATACAGGACAGCCCGGGAACATGACTGGATACATTCCAATGACGCCTGGTCCCGAGACGATCTCGACCTCGGTGCCATTCGAAATCTCCCAATGACGAGTGGCCAATCTGCTTCGCCGACAGATTGCATCCGAGGCACGGGCGCAGGTGCACTCGTTGGCGGTAGAGGTGGTTAAGTTGTCCTCGGGCTCCATGTGCATACGAATGGTGTAGGCCCACAAATGACGACGGTTCTCCGAGATCTCGGGAATGTACAGCGGTGAAGATTCGACGTGGATGCCTCTCGTGACCAGCACGTTGCCACGCGGGAACAACGAGATATTGTTGCTACAGCGCCAGAGAAGTGAGTAAATACGAGAGTAGCATCATGGCATTGCCGATTGTCGCGCATCGATCAGCGCGCTGTATGATGCGGCGCGCATGTACGTACGGGTGAATACGATAGTATCCCGAAGCAAGACGCTGCGCGTACACACGCAGAAGCGTCGAGAACGAGCTGGCGACCAGAAGCGGCGTTTCGCTCGGGCTGCTCTCGTACACAGCAGGCAGTATGCGGTCGCCTCCAGGCTCTGACTGGCAATAGTAACACTTGCGCTGCTCACCGGCCGAGAAACAAAATATCAACGTTCGAATTCCCCTTCCTATTGGCAATACCAACGAACGAACGAACGAATGAGAATGAGAGAGCGAGTGAGCAATCGAATCGAACAGAACAGGACACTTGCAGCAACGAGTCATACGCGTTATGACTTGCAGCTGACGGAAGGGCAACAAGATCATCGATACATAGTGGTCGTAGAATGAGTAGCCACCGAACACTCCGCACAAGGGATCGATCAAGGTTTGGCCGCTGTGTATCCTCAGCGAGCATCGAAAGTCCTCGGGCAGCCTGACGCCGTTGCAGGTGGTGAGCGAGGTCCGGTGGTGGCGGCAGCAGCGGCAGTAGCGGTGTGAGCCAACGTACTGCAGCTTGTGAGTGGTCTCGAACGCCTCAATGGCTTCTTCGTCGACTCCCGGTTCAAGAGAGATGGGCAATGCCGGATTCGCAGCGAGCCGCTCCTCGACCACGCCCCAAGCGTGCCGAAGAGCGGGGTAGATGCCGCGATAGCGCCACCATCGCCGGCTGCACTCAAGGTAGTATTGCTTCAGCGCTCCAGGTGCGTAAGCTCGTTGCTTCACTGTGCTGTCTTGTCTGGCACTCGTCGATAAGGTGCTCGAGGTCGATGGTTCGGTGGTGGTGCTGCTGGAGGAGGTGGCAGTCGCGCTGGCCTCCGAGGGAGGAAGGCTCCACTCCCGCGCACACAGCGGTCGCCAGAGCTCGTTCAGGCTCGCGACGTTGTTCCAGTGATGGTTGACCTGGGCACAGGAGAGGAGATCTTGGGCTATATGCAACGCGTCAGTTGGGGATCGATCGAGTGCAGTCACCATTGTGAGTGAGGCCGGAATGTAGGAGCGAGCGACCGCCGTCGTACCGGAGAGCTCGTTGAACACTCGCAGCAGACACAGGAGAGTCAGTTCGGCCCAATCCTGTTCGACCTCCATGATGCCAAGGAGAGGAGCTAGCGGGACGAAGAGGGTGACGAGGGAGTGTGCGAGCGAGAGGGCGAGAGAGCAACAGACGGCGCGAGAGCGAGAGACCGACGAGGCCGCCGACGCAGCAGCAGCGAGGCAGAGGAGCAGAGGAAGAGGAAGAGGAGGAGCAGGCGACGACAAAGATAAAAAAGAGGAAGACCTTGTTCCAGGTGGGTTTCGATCCCACTACCTCAAGTGTGTGAGACTTGCGCTCTACCAACTGAGCTACTGAAACATCTTGTGTCGTACTGCCTCCTTCCATCGTACGGTTGTTGTACGCATGGCCGAGTGTCTCCGTGCCCCACACCAATCTCTCGTCTCTGTCGTTGTTGGTGCTGTTGCTGCTCGGTGCTGCTTGCGGTCCCTCTCTCTCGCTCTCTCGCCCGTGTGGTCGTGAGCCTCAAACCACCACAACCACACTCACCCAAGACACACGCTCACACCGAATACGGCGAGAATATAGCTTCATTTGGCTAGAGACTGCAGTGGATGCACAAATGGCTGCTCGACTCCTCGCGCCAGTACCTCGGGTCTCGCACTCACGCACCGTGCCTCAAAGTCTCGGCCTTCCTTGTACACTGACATGAGGTTGTAGCTTCGGGATTGGCATTTCCTGTTTGCGCGTGGATGTGGGTGAGCGGTGTTCAACAAGTGGCTGCAGAAGTAACGAGTGACGTACGAGCAGGCCTCGGATGGAAGTCGCGCGTTGAACGTGACCTTGTAGCAGCGACATTCAGTGCACTGAAAGACACGCTTCTTGGCCGTTTGGCGCGTGTACTTGTGGCCCCTTTCAAGGCAAGAATGGTCCATTGACTCGGCCGTGTAGTGGCACTGGAACCAGCAGACATTAGCGAGTTCTGCCAACCAAATGAATGGGATCGCGTCGCAATCGTACCTCATGACATGTGACGATGGTGGTTTCGATCGACTTGCTCTGTGCCATCGAGGAGAGGATCTTCTCTTTAACGGCGAGAGAATCCAGCAATGCTGAAAACTCGGCGTACTCTTTCTACAAAGAGAGAGAGAGAGAAGCATTGGTCGGAATTCTCATCCAGTCGACGTGCCTGCACCCTGGCTGGCGTACCTCTCGGACTGCCTCGGCGTGGATCGGTTGAGCAGCAACAATCTCCTTGGCTTTGTCGGCATCCACTGCTCCAAAGATGGCGTTCATGGCGTCCTTGCGCGATCTCTTCTTGCTCTCGTTGGCCAACTGCGACTCGCTCGTTCCGGGCTGGAGGCACCGCCTCTTGGGAGATGGGGCCGTCTCGTCGGAGACCGAGTCGATTTGCTCCGGGTCGAGGTGTACCATCTCAGGCAACGCATTGGGATCCGCTGGCGCAATGGGTCCGTGCGCTCGAACAAATTGAATCGCCTTTGCCTGCACCAATCTCATGTTACTTGTTACTCTCCCGGCACCGGCACTGCATCGACGAGCTACCGCGACGGACCATCGAAAGCGCCCGTTGTTGCTGCTCTTGGTTGCGCTTTCGTTTTCGTGTTGCTTCCAGCAATGGCTGAGGTATGTTGCTGCCCGGTTTTGTGGCCAGTAGACCCAGCTCTCGAATCATCTCGCCCGGTTCCATGTTGTAGAACTCTGTTGCCAATCACAGCCAAGGTCGGTCACAAGTACTGCTCGCCATTCCACGTTCGATATCCGTACCTGCAGGCCGAATGCCTTTCGCAATTTCGAGGGCTCGCGTGCCAACAGAGCTCTTGCGATCGACGGCCGGCGCGCTCGCGCGAACAGCTTGTGGGGAGCTAGAAGCGCTAAATGCAGCTACCGGCTGCGGTTGTGCTGGTGATTGCGTTGATCGAGTGGGTGATGTTGATGGAGATTGAAAGGCTGGTGATTGCATTGATCGAGTGGGTGATGTTGATGGAGATTGAAAGGCTGGTGATTGCATTGACCGAGTGGGCGATGTTGATGGAGATTGAAGGGCTGGTGATTGCATTGACCGAGTTGGTGATGAGGATGGAGATTGAAGGGCTGGTGATTGCATTGATCGAGTGGGCGATGATGATGGGGATTGAAGGGCTGGTGATTGCATTGATCGAGTGGGCGATGTTGAAGGAGATTGAAAGGCTGGCGATTGCATTGATCGAGTGGGTGATGATGATGGAGATTGAAAGGCTGGTGATTGCATTGATCGAGTGGGTGATGATGAAGGCGACTGCGAAGGGGTTGACGTCCGTTTGGCTGATGGTATGTGACCGGGCAGGCTAGTCGCGGATGAATCGGCGTCTGGCTTGCCACCGACCGACTTCATCATCGACAATGCCCTCGAGCTGCGGTTTGAATCAATCAGTTTTGGTACCATGGCAGCCACGTATTCTCACACGTACCTCGATGCCACGTTTCCCAGAGTCGAAGGAATCGCGTACGTTCCTCGGGATACAGCACGTCGCTGAAGATCGAGCCGGGACCGCGTTTGATTGAGCGGCGCTGTGTTGGCAAGGTTGCTGAACGTACTTCCACCGGAAGATGCGTGAGTGGAGCTTGGACCTGTACCAGTCGCGAGCAACCTCGCATGCTGAAACTCCATGCGTCCACTCTTTGCGTTCGAGTACGCTTGGCTCAGGTGAAACTTGCAGTATGCAAGCACCGACCTATCGGCTGTCACTTGTCAGAGACATTGCAAGTGCAGGAGAGCATCCTCCCAAAGCGTACTTGTTGACTACCATCGAGCACTGCTTGCCGTCCTTACGAATGCCCTTGCAGTATGCGAAATCGGGGCTGTGTCCGAGGCGTACCAATTGCTCGGGGTCCGTGACCGAGAACGAGAACGAGAGAGAGATTGCACTGTCACCTGATGCCGATTCACGAGATTGGAGCAACTGCGACCATTCTCATCAGCAAGCTGGCTGATTGGTGACGGAGTATTGCGCGAGTGCGTACCTCAGGCGAGAGGACGGCGTAGATCGTGCCGACCGCAGCAGACCAGTGTGTCTCGAAGGCTCGACCGAACACGAACATGCCAATCTCACTCCCGTGCAGATCGCTCAGTGTCCAGGCACTGTACTTGCTTCCGCTCTTGGTGTCCTTGGGGCTCGTTCGCTACGGCCACACGAATTGAATCGGATCGAGCATCGGGTAAGCTCAGTGATCACGAATCGATCTCTACTGCCACTCCTCAGAAGGCCTTCCAACCTGTGACAAGACCGCGATCGTGGCCCAGTGTGGAACGGCCACTCGCTTGGCATTGGCGGGCATTGCTTCGGGCGGCATGTGTAGAGCCAGCACAGGCTCGTTGGTGCGCGACAGCTCGCCCGTGCGAACGACATACATGTGAACCGTGGAGAGCCGCACAAACCTCCGTCGTCGTAGAGAGTCCTCCAATGCCGCTCGTGATACGAGACGCTTTCTGGTAGGCATCGAGCATCATCAAAGTGTGTGCAGCCTTGGTATGAGCATCGCACATTGCTCGGCATCAGCAGAGCTTGCGCGCGAACCTACTCGATCTTCAATCCGCTGAAGGATTCGACATGATCCACGGCATTGATGGCGCTGGGAGTCGAGGTTGATTCGGTCGGTCTCGTGACAGTGGCGGATGCAGCAGCGATCGACGCAGCAGCGGCAGCCGATCGAGTCGAGAGGATCGCATGAGGCGTCGACCTCGTTGGAGACCTGCTGCCAGTGCCTCGAGCGATCGGTGCGAGTGTCGCCTCACTCGTCGCCAGCATCGATGACCGAGATGTTGTACAGGTTGCAGATGTACTGTCATCAACGTCTGAAGCACCGCCATGAGTTGCCTCGGGTCTCGGTGGTAGGACATCGAGCTCGATCTCGTCGTCGTGTTCGATCTCACCATCGCCAGCGACATCGAGCAGTGCTTGCAGGAGTTCATCATCGTCGTCGTCATCATCAAAGGTCAACGATACATCTTGGCTGATTCGATCACCGCCACCACCGCCAGTATCATCATCAGCCATCGATCGAATGGTGAGGGGTAGATTGGATGGTTGGTCTTGATGGTGAGGCAGCTGATGATGATAGAGCTCTCGATCGATCGGGTCTCGTTGCTTCATTCGCTTGTTGCTTCGCTCTCACACACAACACAACACGACCACACACACACATGGCTCACCATCGCTCCTCGGGTCTCTTGCTCCTCTGCCTGCTGCTTTGCTTGGCCGGTATACCACCACCACTGCTACCACCACTACTATCGTCCACCTGCCCCATATCACTCAGTTCTAACTCCTAATCGTCCCTCCATGCAGTTGCCGTGTTGGCAGCACGCAACCTGTCGCCGCGCGATAAGGCTCGTCAGGCCCACGAGCCGAGTGGCTACAAGGGCGCCATGCACTTCCAACCCGAGCAACCCCGTGAACGACAACGCCGTACCTTCGTCGATCACACTGATGCTTCCCAATGGAACCAAGGCCCGAGCTCGGCGCCTGCCAACAAGCGAATCCCATCGCCTGCCAACAACAAGAACGTCGTCGTGTGAGAGAGCGCGAACGAACCATCGCTGTGACGCGCTCCCTCCTCTTCCGTGCCTCCTGTATGTGTTGATAGTAGTGTAATGTTGGTGTGGTAATACACCCCTTGATGCGCTCGAGATACCAGCGAGCCGCACCTTGCGAGAGACCTCTGGCGTGTACCGTGCGCTCGGCGCCTCGTCAGCAGCCCTCGCGCACATATCAACCATCCGCCGCCCATCGAGCTCCATCATTGCTTGCTCGCTCGCTCGTGCATACATCCCTCTCACATCCTCTCTATCCATCGACTCTGTTCCTCCTTTATTACTGCCACGTCGTCGACGACGAGGAAGACCAGTACCCTTCAACTCAGCGCCGCGCTCGATCGTTGTAGTTCGCCGTCATGTTCGTACCGTTGTTTATACTGCTCACGGTAGCGGCGCTGTCACTGCAAGTGTACGCTCGCACGAGACCAAGAGCCTCGAGTGACGCCTCCACTACGGCCTCTACCACCACCACTACAACATCCACATCCTCGTCAACTACATCATCGCAAGCATCGCTCCAGACCTTATGGTTGTCGATCTACATCACGGTGCTCGGTACGACGTCGTATCGTGCTCGACATCGACATCACGCACGCTCACTCACTGCGTCTCTCTCTCTCTCTCTCTCTCTCTCAGCGGCCGATTGGTTGATGGGCCCGTACATGTACGCGCTCTACGGCAGTTACGGTTATACCAAGTCCGACATGGCTACCTTCTACTTGACCGGCTTCGTGTCGAGCACCTTGCTCGGCACGCCGGTCGGCTCGCTGAGCGACAAGCTGTACGCCCGCACACTTCGCACTCTCGAGCTCTTGTGTACTCACACACGAAACAACCACTAACACTAACACAAACACACGCGTACGTTGTATACATACACATGAACGAATGGTTCGAGATACAGTGGCCGTAAGAAGGGCTGCTTGTGCTTCTGTTTCTTGTATGCCGTATCGAATCTGCTCAAGCTGAGCAGCCATCGAGCGTCGTTGCTCCTCTCTCATCTCGCAAGGTATCGAAACACACAATATTGAGCTCGATTCACCTATACTTACAATGGCTGCCATGCAGTGGAGCTGGCACCACGTTATTGCATTCGAGTTTCGAGTCGTGGCTCGTGGCAGAACACAGTGAAGTGCGTCGAGCCGCACTCTCAGACTGCCATCGGCCTCACGAGCAGCTCGAACCACTCGCGAGATCGTGATATTGACATGACTGCCCTTGATGTTGGCGTCGTTGATGTGGTTTGCCATCTATCAGAGGAAGCTGCCACAGGCCTTGCTATCCAATACCTTCTCGTTGGCGTCACTGGGTAACAGTGTCGTTGCGATCGGTGCTGGATTGATATCATCACAGCTGACTGTGCGTCATCGATCAGGCGCTGCTCGTTCGTTCGATCATGGCAGTACTCGATCGATGGCACTTATCATCGAATGGCACGGATGTTGGACTGTGCAGAGGTTGGGACTCCAAGCGCCATTCATCTTGTCGGCGATCCTGTTGAGCGTTGCCTTCATTGCAATCGCAGGTCGGTTCTTGCCAGTGGCACTGTTCTTCCTGCAGAGCGAATTGGATACTCAACAGAACGACCAACACGTCTGAATTGTGTGCGTGCATGTGTTCATGGTCATTGTAGTCACTTGGAGGGATAACTACGGAGACTCGAGGGCGCTCGCCAAGGATGCATTCGTCAATGCACTGGCAGAGATGCATGCCAATCCTCGCATTCCACTGCTCGGCATGACGCAGTCTCTGTTCGAGGCTTCGATGTATACGTTTGTGTTTCTGTGGCCCATGTCGTTCGCGGTACGTCTCTTGGATCAACGATAGTTCTGTGATGGCTCTGTGATGGTATGGTTGTTTACTGAGCCACCTCGACGACGACGATGACGACGACGGTAAACAGGCCAGTAACTATCCAAGCGATGTGCCTTATGGTGTGATCTTCGCCTCATTCATGGTAATGATACTCGCCGGTAGCGCCGTGTTCACGATGCTGTCTCGAGTATACTCCTTGTACAATATTGCTACGGGCACCTTCATCGCCGCCTCGTTGGCGCTGTTGATCCCGGTTGTGTACTCTTGGGTACGGAGACGACATGTCGATGCTGTTGGTGATTGGGAGCTCCTCCTCGATCTGACGCTCTTTGCACTGCTACTCGTAGGACCACATGGCACTCACGTGGAGCTTCTATCAGTTCGAGCTCTGCTGCGGCGTCTTCTTCCCGTGCATGAGCTCGTTGCGAGCGCAGATTGTTCCGAGCCAAACGCGAGCCACAATCATGAGCCTCTTCCGCGTGCCGCTCAACATCTTGGTGCTGTTTGTACTCATCAATGTACGATCGCGTCGAACTCTCCCCGCAGAAGCCATGGCAGCTGTGAGGCTTGTATCTCACGGTCGTTCATGTGTTTGTTACAGATCGAGAACTTTTCGGCGCCGGTGATGTTCTTCATCTGCTCGGCCTGGTTGGCCTTTGCCGTCATTCTCATGCGCATCTTGAGCCAACAGAACGAGCACCAGCCGACTCGACAAGAGCAACAACAGAAGCAAGATCAACATCAGCAGCACCACAAGCTCAAGTCCTCCACAAGGAGCGACATGGACGGCGACGTACACAATGCCACAACTCCAAGCGACAACGCCAGCGACCTCGAACTTGACAGCACTTCCGACAACATCTCCGACTCGGATGTAGCCACAACAATCGATGATTCTCAATCGAAATCACCACAGCACACTGTCGCAGCTGCTCAGTCTTCTTGATCGAGCACTTGAAGGCGGAGTTGTATCGATCCAGTACCTGCACATGGTGAGAGCCGTCCGTGCTGGAGCGACGTTAATTATTGTCGAGTCGAAGGTTGATATGCTCGACCTGATGTACTATTGTAGCAATCGATTGCCAAGCACAGAATCGTATCCATCGAATATACACGGAATCGAAGGCAGCGATTGGCGTCGTTCTCGATGGTGGTATTGGTGTTGTTTACAAGAGCGAGATATCCATCATCTATCGATGCAGCACGAACATGCGTGCGTATCATCTCGGTGCCCGCCTATCTATCTGCCTATTATTCAATCAACAACGGCTCATACACATCGCGGTGCCTATGCGCACGACTAAAGGTGACCGATGCAACGCAGCACCAACCGCCGTTGGCAGCGAGTCCCAGGATCGAGAGAGTCCACAGCGTCACGCCGCAGATCCACAATGCCGATGCGTCGCAGCCTTGCGACCAAGTGAAGAGCACCCCGATGCCCAGGATCAACCAACCACAGAGCACCAGCTGTTGGCAGACGCGAATGTGAGCTCCGATGCTTGCAGGCACGATCACGAGCGCCGCCACGTACCTGATAGACGAACGAGAGGAGCATAAAGATGACGGCAATCACGAGTCTGCTCCCGAACATGGGAGCGACGATCACGGGTCCCGCGCCAGCGATGAGCGCACAATACACGATCCAGTCTGCGAGGCTGATAAAGTGGTCGCCGGTCGAGCAGTCGTTGTTGACGACGAGGCCCACGACCAGGAATGCCACGTTGACTGGTAGCACGCAGAGAAGCACCACGCACACATATCCAATCAGGTACGGGTTTCGCTTCCGCTGCGGGATGTATGCCATGCTCGACGGGTGGTATGTGAATCTGTCTTCGGTGGTGTCTAGCATTGTCGGAGAGAGCCTGCAGACGTGATGGCAGTGATCGCTGGTGGTGGCGCGTGATGCAGGCGCGAGAGCGAGAGGAAGGAATGAATGAGCGCGAGTCGATCGATTCTCGTTGTCGGAATCAATAGAATGCCGCTGGCACGTGGCAGTGGTCTTCAATCAAACAGGATATATTTATGTGGGCAACGCCTTTGAGGTGGGTGGCTGGCTGGATGGCTGGATAGATAGATAGATAGTTAGTTAAGATAGACAGATGAGCAAGAGTACGTTGAGGAGTGAGTGACAGAGGAGGCGAAGCGAGATAGATCGAGTAGCGATCGCGCACACACGCACGTAGGCGACCTCGCGCACATAGACACACACAAACAAAACACACAAGAATCTACCGCAGGTAGTACAATGCAGCGGCGGCGCTGATTGACTATTTCGTGCCCGGTACTGGCAACCGTGACCCGCTAGTGGAAGCAGTGGTGGTAGTGGTGGAAGTAGTGGTAGTAGTGGTCGTGACCATTGGAAGGCCGGCGGCATCGGAAGGAGGCGCAGCAGCCGCCGGGCCCGGAGGCTCACCACCAATGCGCGAGGTACCAATGCCTGTCGAGCGTGCCATGCGCAGAAGGGCTAGAAAGTGATGAGCGCCAGCTTACGGTGCGTGCAACGAGGAGGAAGAAGTGGTATCTGACGTACGTGCAGGCCGTGTGACAACTGCGGCCGCAGGTTGTGCATCAGCCGCGTCCGAGCTTTCGTGCACGGCTGTCGAAGCAGCACGGGCCTGTCGAGGAGCCTGGCGCACAGTGCTACGAATCATATTGCCGGTGATGGTGGCCGATGGTGGCCTGCGAGTGCTGGTCGTAAGCACCGAGCGCAGCGTCGGTGCGATGGAGCTCACCGATACGGACGCCAACGGGTCGGACTCACCGAACTTCATGTGAGCCTCCGAGAACACGGTACCATCAAACAGCTGGTACAAGAACCTACCGGACACGAACGGTGTTACTAACAAGCACGCCTCAGAACAAGGCCAAGTGTATGCACATACTTCCTCACAGGCAAGCGGAACTTGTAGCAAGCCAGCAGCTTGTAAATGTTCATAGCAAGCTCAGGCGACTTGAATTGGTCGGGATGCTTCTCGCGCAACCTACGTTACACGAGTGTTAGTTGGCATCTCGCTCGCTTGCTCACTCGCTCTCACTCGCTGATTGCGTAGTGCAAGTTGCGGTACCTCTTCAAGTTGCTCAAGGCCTTATCGGTCGTGATATGATTGCTCAAGTTCGTGGCGTACAGGAGGATCTCGGCACGCACATCGTTCTCTGGGTACTTCTCGAGGATACTGGCCGGCGAAGCCTCGGCCCACGACGATGCAAAGTCCCAGTTCGATACGGCGAAGAAGCGCGATGGATCTTGCGGCACCGAGATGAGCTTGTGTGATTCGGCGGGAGACTGAGAGCAAGAGAGAGTTTGGAGAGAGAGGATGACGGGTGTTGCATTAGCAGCAGGCACAACTACAATAGGAGGAGCAGCAGCAGTAACTGGTACGTACATCCCAGCCGAGGCTTTGAAGCAAGCGCTCGCCTTGTTTGGTTCGGCGCAGCAGGCCCAATACATAGAAACAAGTGCTGCGAAGATCGACGAATGAGCACAACGAGAACCGCGAATCACGAGCGGCAACGAGTACCTTCGAATCGGCAAGCAAGGCGAGTTCATGGCGCTATCAACAATCAAATGCACAACGCCCTCGGTCTCCAGGAACTTGAAGCCCTTCTTCGACTTGCCGATCTGGCCCATGACCCACAGTGCACCGCGCTTCTCCAACGCCGAGCTGTCGGGCGACACGATAATATCGCGAAACTCTTGAAAGTGGCCGCTGTTCTTCAGCACACCAAAGCCCTCCGAAGTGCGCACCAACTCGCCATAAAAGTGCGGGGGCATGTTGACCACCGTGTAGCTGTTCTCGCAACAAGCATTGCATCGTATCGTGTGAGCGACTCCTCGCGATCGCCATGGCGTGAACGCCACAGACATGTTGGAGTAGTATTCATCTCACGTACTTTTCTGCAGTTCGGCGCCACACAGGTGCGTGGAATGCCTCGCCCAGTGGGCCTTCTATCAGCTGCACCCAATCAATGTACTTCTTCTGTCGCCATGCGGCCAACTCGGACGAGATATAGCCCGAGATGGATTGCAACTGCAGCACAAGGGAGCGAGGGGGCACGAATGATCAGATGAGTGCCGTGCACGCACGCACACCCACCCACACACACACACAGGCAGACGTACGTATTTGAAGCCAGTCGAGCGTGAAAGGAAGCGCATCAAGAGATTGTTGCCCTTCTCAGGCGACTTGACGGCGGCGAGCGATGGAAAATCGATCAGCAGGTCGTAGCACTTCTTGGCAATCATCGAGTCGAGGCAAGCACTCTCGTCGGCTGCCTCATCCAGTACACTCAATGCCACCAGCGCAACCTTGTTGTCGGCATCGGCCAGCTATTCACGAGGAAGACAGAGCGTCAAATTGCTGCAAGCAACGCATTTTGATGCGGCGATCGCCGATCGATGGTTGGTTCGAGTGTACATACCTGCTTGATCAGCAACTTGACGCCCCAGTCGTGAAAGTCCGAGACGCGTGCACGCAAGAGCACTCGCATCTGCTTGGCAGCGAGGTAGCGAACCACCTTGGACTTGGCCTGTAGCGACTTGGCGAGAAGAATACGCGAGGGTCCCGGCCTATGTTCAACACCACCAGCATGATTAGTTGTGGTGTGGGAGAGGAAACGGGCACCGTGCTTGACGCGTACACGTTGTAATCGAGGCTGGTCATGATCAAGTGGCACAAGTCATCTCGACCAGGCATGACCGACATGGGACCAAGGAAGTCGAAGACCTTGAACTTTTGGAGGATCTCCAATCCCGATGGGTGACTATGGAGGTCGGAATACCGGGTTAGTGAGCCAGTGAGCATGAGGCAATGGCAAGCTTGGCGATACGAGAAGCCCTACCTGCTAATGGTGCCGATCATGGTAAAGTACTCGCGCGCAATCGACTTGAGAACACACTCCTTACTCAACAAGGACTGCTTTTGTGCAGTGCCCTGTGCCTCATCGCGTAGCATCGCAGCGAGTTGCGGGATGAACTTGTTCTCGGACAAGAGTTTCTGGCCATCCTTGTGATCGACCAAGAGCTCCAGCATCTGGCATGCGATACGAGCGTATTTCAAGTATTGCTGTGTGCCGATGCGATGGAGAGACTGTGAGTAGAGATGCTCTCTCTCTCTCTCTCTCTTGCCCGCTCACATTCTTGTGCAAGACGTCGACGTACATCCGAGTAGGGGAACACAGAAAAGAGATAGCTGTTGGGACGCAAAAAGTACAGGATGCGCTTAAAGAACTTGGTCTTACACGCAGTGGCGAGGTGGGCGGGATAGCGCAGTGGGCCATCGATCAACTCGCCGACAATGTCCCAATTCCACTTGCTAGAGTCCTTGGACAGCAGCACCTGATGAGATCGAAGCCGATGCAAGCCGGTTAGGGTGGTGACTAGCGAGCGTGGCAAGAGCACGAGCGAGCGTACGCTGCTCTCTCGAATCTTGGCAACCAGCACGGGCTCCTCCATCTTCCAGTCCATCTTCATCTTGACCTCCTCGATGCGATCGAGGCGGTGGTCGATTCCCTTCAAGCGACGCCACTTGTTGGCACCGGTGATGTTGCTGATTCCGGCTGCGGCGGCCGATCCAGACGTGCCCTTGATGTGCGAGTAGTTGTGGAGATTGGTGACCATGGTTCCGAAGACTGAGCGCAGGCGAGGATCGAGCGAGAATGCGATGGCGTGCTGCACCAGGGTCGGCAGAGTCTACGCGAGTAGGAGAGTGAGTAACGCACGCACGATACGCGCGAGATTGTTGTTTGTCGCAAGCATGACGTACCTGGAGCCGGGCACAGTGCGAGGTTGGCAACAATGTGTTGGACAAGTGCAACAACTCACCAATCAGCACGGTGGCCTTCAAGGCTACGCCCTTCTTCATGGCCTTGATCTCATCGGAGTCGTCGTGCTCCTCGTTTCGCATGCGCTGATTCAGCTCGATCAGCACCTCAAAGAGATTGGAGTCGATGAAGGCGATGAGCAACGCGGCGAGGTAGTTATCGAGCAAGTTGTGTCGCTGCAACAAGGTGCGCGACGGCAGCTCCATCGTGCTCCCAGAGGTAGAGGCAGCAGCGGCGGCGGCCGAGTTCGCTTCGGGCGTAGTGTCGCGCGAGAAGGGATCAGAGCCGACCTTGGGCGGCGGCAGGCGAAATACATGGAACAAGATGTCGAGTACAAGGGTCTGAATAGGAGCGCCACAACGAGGAACAGGGAAGCCACACTGCTCAGCAAACGAGTCATCACGAAATCGAGCGGCGGCAATGGCGAACGTACATTGAGCTCTACAGATGGGAGTTGCAAGGACGACACCAACGAACGCAGTCCTTGCGGGTCGGAAGCAAGACAAAACAAGCCGGTCCAGCTCGAGAGCATGATGACGATGGCGCTCTTGGTTGCTTGCCAGGACTTTTGTTGTTCGGGAGTAAGCTCGCTGCTTACTTCGACGAGCGGATGCAAGAGGGCCTACCAAGTGCACCATTGCGAGTCAGGCAAGAGGAGCGAATGAGGCAGGCATGCAGGCAGGCATGCATACCTTGAGCTCAGTCTTTCGAACATGAATTCGCGTGTTTTGATCGGCCAGCAAGTACAACAGTCCGGCCAGTAGAGCCTATGTCGATATTGATCGAGAGCAGGGCAAGCACCATCAGTACAAGGAGAAAGCGATCGCGCGAGTCACTTGTCCATACCTCTTGAAAGCCCTCGTTGAACGGAGTCAGCTCGATCACAGCATTGATGAGAGTCTTGATGCCGACGCACTCGGACACAGGACGTGGGTTTCGAACGGCTGAAAGGAGAATTTGCTGTTAGAAGTGCGAGTACAACACGTACACACGCGTATGCAGGTGTGGAGCGTGGCATACCAAGACCAAGAACCATCTCAAGACAAGTACGCGAGTACGGATCTTCAGGGAACTCGGCAATCGCCACAAGGGCCTGGATGATGGAGCGGTGCACCATTCCAGCATCGACGTGGATCATCTTCTTGACGAGCTTCAAGGCTTGCAGTCGCTCGACATCGATACCCTTGAACTTTTCGATCGATCTACAGGCGAGTTGGAGATGGAGGTTAGTTGGGGTCAACGAATCGACCAATTGCTGTCACGAGGACGATTTCGTGTGCAGGCTCTTGTCGAGGCACGACGGTACGTACTGCGTCACGAAAAAGTAGAGCTTGTGCTCGTTGAATGCTCGAAGGAACGCTGTGTCGTTACCGTACAAACGCAATATTCTGAATCCAGCGCAGCGCAGTGTTCGACTCGGAGAGCTCACGCACGAAAACATGCTATGGTACACGAGAGCGTACGGGTGTTGGTGAGACGCACTTATGAGAGAGAGAGAGCTAGATAGAGTGGGTGGATGGATGGAGCTCACTTACGCGACCATAAAGTCTGACAACACGCATGCCTCATTCGAGAAGAATAGCGGCGACGAGTCATCGAGCTCGAACGTGGCCTTGGCGGCCGATTGTACCGGGAAGCATGTGAGGTAGATCTCCTGCAGGCGCATGAGGATGCCGTACTTCTCCTTGAGCATGACCTCGGTGATGGGGCGCTTGAGGTTCGTGACTCCCTCCATCATCTCGCCCACCAGGAGCGCCACTACAATCCAGTGATGGAGATTGACCATGAATGAGACGGTGGTTCGTGGATAGTCGTCGTTCGCAGGCACACGAACGATCAATGCAGCTTGGCCGATTCGGCATCGAATTGCGTCGAGCAGCAGCAGCGAGCGCAAGTTGAATACACCTCCTTGGCACAACGAACCTTCTGTGGGTGTGCTCATTTGGCAGCTTCGTTCAACGAGGTGCTACCTCTGTTTGTACGACGCGTTGTGTTCGATACCGTCTCTCTCTCTCTCTCTCTCTCTCTCTCTCTCTCTCACGCTCGAATGCACGCGCCAGCGAGTAGCGACAAGCCTCAAACTCGAGCGCGAACCACTCCACACAACCACGCCTCGAGCACTACCAACTCTCACAAACACTCCCACTCCCACTTCCACTGAGCAAGCAAGAGCAACCAAACAAGCGCTCCACTCCACTCCACCTCGATCGATGGATCGATCAAGCGAGCGGGAGAGCGAGAGAGCAACAATACGCGGCTGCTGCGTCGATCGATCAACAAGAGACTTTCACTGATAAAGCATCGTGGGCTCCCATGCATTCCTTACAGGAGATATCGTCCTCTCGTTTCCTCCAGTATCCGCAACGCCAACCAACCAGCCAATCAACCTACCACGCGAGGCCTTCGTGACTCGAATATGCCTCTGTACCACTACGCTGGTGGTCTTTCGACAATCAGAGGGGAAGTCGTTGTTGCCTCCCACTCGTGAGGCGCATCGAGATAAATTGTACAACAAAATGGCCACGTTCCCGCCACATTGACAGACGACTGGCAGGCGCGAGGGGATTGGCAGCAGCTCTGCTCACTCTTCGCACGACTACTGCCGTCCGAAGTTGGGTGGGTAGCCGGCAGCGGTGGCGAACGAGCTAGTGGTGGCTTGTCGCTTGGGTGCGGGTCCAGTCTGAGGTGCGGCGCCACCTGACGCCAAGGCCGACGAGCCTCGTTTCTTGGAGGTGCTCGTGGCTCCTGGCGGCGAAGCGCTCGTCGACGAGCGACTCAGCTTGGCCGTAGGCTTTGGCTTGAGGTCCTTGTAGTCGACCTTTTTCAGCTCGACGAACCTGCAAGTGACCGAGAAGCGTGAGCACATTTGTGGCATGCACCTGCGGGCGTAGTGAGCAATGGCACTGTCGCTGCTGAACACATACGTCGCGAGCAGGTCGGCTACAGCTTTGACGTCGTCGTATGCTTTGGTAGTCTTGCGTTCGTCGCTCACGGTCGATGAGACCTCGACGAACCATCGAGTGGCCTCGCCTGGTGCGCTACTCGACGAGGATACAGACGAAGCTGCAGCGCCGCCTCCTCCGTGCGCAGCAGAACCGCTCGTGATACTGCCGAGCGGTGGCAATGGTGGCTCTGAAGAACCTGCGCTCGACACGAGGGCATCCTCGAGAATTGGAACGCCGGATTTCAGGTCGCCGAAGCGTTCGAGCTGTCGTCATGTGACGCATTGGATTGGAGCCGAGAGTCGGTATGATTAGCATCGAGCAGGCGAGGTGAACCGTAGCAATCAATGATACCTTACTCACGGACGTGATCATAATCGAGACGTCCGAGTTGTGGCGGAACAGCCAGCCCTCTTGCAAGTACTCCCATTCGAGCCTGCAGAATCGGAGATGCACAAGCGCGAGCGAGAGAGAGAGAGCTACGAGGTGAGCACTCGATCATCGCCGAGCAGTACGATCGAGCTCGGGCGTACTTGAGACCAAGAAGCAGCAAGAACTCTCGTATCGTCGGGGAGACCTCGGCCTCGATCACAGTCGAGATGATGGCAGTGAGCTTGGTGACTGGCGGCTGTCCGATGTACTGCAGCAACCTGCTCGGGCAGCATGACGATAATGAGTGTCGCCGAGCTGGGTCGTCGTGAGTGAGGTCGTCGAGTACAAGAGCGTACCAGGTATCGAGCGCGAGATTGTGTGTGACGCGATTGAGGGTCTTGTCGCCTGTCTTACCTGGATAACGCGATGTGCAGACCGATGATGTTGATGCGCAGATGTCGATGTTGTTGATGATGTTAGCTTGCACGAACACACGCGAGGTACTCGCTCGCTTGCTCGCTCGCTCGTACCAGGCGGTAAGAACACATTGACGTGTAACTTCACAGGCGTGCTAGCCTCTCGAGTCACGCCTCGGAGATGTGCCAGCAGAGGCAAGAGCTTGTCCTTGCCCGATACGATGCCGACCAACGACACGCGTTGTCGAATAGCAGACGCAGAGGCGCCAGGAATGCCTGTCGCTACTGCACCCGACAAGCCAGTGGCTGTTGTTGTTGTCGTTGTAGTAGTAGCTGTGGTTGCTGCAGTGGTAGCCGTCGTTGCTACACCTGATGGCTGCGCCATTCCCGCGGACAATCAGCGACAGTTCGCCGAGTGCCACGTGGCAGGTGTGCGCGCCTTGGGTAGTGAGTGAGAGTGAGTGCGTCGGCCAGCGAGAGCCCTCGATCTCCCGCTGTTCATTCTGCGCCATTCCTCTCGTGCCCGCGTCACACCAACACCACCTGCTGCGCCCCTCCTCAACCCATCCCCGCCCCCAAGCCCCACCCAAGCCCCACCCACCACTACCACCACTACTACCACCATGCAGTTCGCCTCTGGATTCTCGACGACGGCTGCGCCGTCGTTCAACATACTCAAGGACATGAGCAACCTCTCGCCCACCACCAAGGCTCATTTGTCCAAGGTCTACCAGACGCTCGCGACCACCGTGTTGGCGTCTGCCGTTGGCGCCTACGCCCATCTGCTGTACCACCTCGGCGGCCTGTTGAGCTTCTTTGCTTCGATCTTCTTGCTGTTCGCGATCCACAGCGAGGTCGATCTTCGTCGCAAGTACGGTCCGCTCTCGCGCGCTGCCGCTGCTTCTCACGCGTGGCGCTCTCGCTCACTCTCTGGTGCTTGACTCGTCTCCCACTGGTGCTGCTGGTGCTGCTCGTTGTGTTCCATCTTCTAGATACGCCATGCTCCTCGGGTTTGGATTCGTGCAGGGCCTTTCGGTCGGCCCGCTCATCGAGGCCCTGCTCCACATTGACCCCAGCATCATCACGACCGCCTTCCTGTCGGCGACCGCCATGTTCGCGTGCTTCACCGTGTCGGCCATGCTCGCTGAGCGCCGCTCCATGTTGTTTCTTGGTGCCTTCCTGGGCTCGGCCTTGTCGATGATGGTACGTGATGGCAGCACGCACGGGCGCGCGCACGCACGCATCTACTGACTGGCTGCATCGTCTAGGGTATCATCTCCTTGATGAACCTCTTCATGGGCAACCCGGCCATCGCCGGCGCGCAGCTGTGGCTCGGCCTCGTGATCTTCTGCGGCTTCGTCTTGTACGACACGCAGCTCATCATCGAGAAGGCCAACCACGGCAACCGCGACTACGTGCGCGACGCGCTCGAGTTGTTCCTCGACTTTGTGCAGCTGTTCATCCGCATCGCCATCATCCTCGCCAAGGACAAGAAGAAGAAGCGCAACGACAACTAGAGGACACCTACGAGAGGTGCTACATCACCGTCTGTCCCTCTGCCTCTGCGTCGTAGTGCGATATCTATCCCTCGCAACGCTGCCAGCCAGACAACCCCCAGCCCCTTCGTCAGCTGGCGCTGTGTCTCTTTCTTGTTTCTTGCTTCATTAATGATAGATAAATCGTAGCACGATACCACAAACAACAAACACTGAGCAGTGCAAGCGAGCGAGCAGGGAGACCTATCGAGCGAGCAAGGGTTTGTTAGCTAGCGTTCCAGCACGAACCAACAACCAACCAACCAACGCGACAACGACGACGACAACAACAAGAATCAGAAATCACAGATGTAATCACTCTTGATCATTTGACCGTCGTGATTTAGGAATCATCATGATGTGTACCAACAACAAACGCAGCACGACCGCGCGACACCAACGAAAGCAGAGCCAGACGGCGAGACGTACTGTGAGATGGCGCGGGCAGGCGAGCGAGCGAGCAAGCAAAGAGGAACGAACAAGCCGCTGCGCCGCCTTTTGTAGCCCTCCCGACCACCGCGCAAACCTTAACCGGTCGCTTGGGTCTGGTCGGGCGCAGGGTCCTGGATCGGTCCGTCCGCCTTGGCTGCCTCGAGGTCGCAAGGGATTTATCGTTCGATTCGCGGTCTGCAGATTGTCAGGAGAGAAGCGTAAATCTCACTCGTTCATCGGATGGGATGAGATATTACCGAAGGCGGTCATGCACGCCAGCAGCAACACCACACATCGGACGACTTCCTCCTGCCGTCGTCGAAGAGTGGCTCGGCCTCGATCAGCAGTCGAGTCGAGTCGCCAGCAGCAGAAGCAGGAGCAGGAGGATACCTGATCGTCGGGAGCCAAGCCAAGCCGACCAAGCCAGGTGAGGCTTGACGCTACCGAATCCAGCCACCAACGCAGCTCCCCTCTCTCAGTTGTTTGCTCGCCTCCTTCCTCCCGCACGCACTGCCCCTCACACGCCACATCGCGTGACACTCACCGCCGGTGGTGTTGCTGCTACCTGGCACACCTTCGACTTGGTGTTGCTGCCGAGTGAGTGGACTCCTCCATTCACACGTGTCGCCTTCGCTCGCCCTCCCCTCTCGTTCTCTTCCTCTCCACGACTCGCTCTCTTGTATGCTTCCGCCACTCGCGTCTCGCTAGCATGTCGACCTTCACCGTGACGCCGGCGCCCAATCGGCCGCGCTTCACGCGAGACAGCATGCGTCGTCGCACGACCATGGCTCCTCCTACCCGTTTCTCGGACGTGGTACCGACGAGCGTTCTCGTGTCGATCACGCCCGAGGAGCTGCAACGACAGGAGGTCGTGTTCGAGCTCATCAAGACCGAGGAGTCGTACCTCGCCGACATGAGGATGACGA
>Ga0209935_1002205_pt1 | contig 25000 bp, 27 predicted proteins | sample ThiBio_1000_plan_2_FD_183958 | JGI IMG/M metagenome (GOLD analysis project Ga0209935, IMG submission 183958) | Wastewater bioreactor microbial communities from Cape Town, South Africa - Thiocy_cont_1000_plan (SPAdes) | ecosystem: Engineered > Bioreactor > Thiocyanate-remediating >...
AATTCGGCGAGTCACCAGCAATGTTACCCAAAGCCCATACAGCTTGCTCACGGATTTGTGAATCCGTCGATGACATGAGCTTCACAAATTCGGGTACCGCTCCCTACATCAAATTGTTTGTAAGAGATAGAGATAACGAGAGAATAATATATGAGGAGATAGAGATGGAATTGGAATAGGACGTACAAACTGCAACAACACCATAGTCTGGTCACTGTTGCCCGAGGCGATATTGGTCAAGGCCCATGCAGCCTCGAACTGGAGCTTGGGGTTGCCTGCTTGCGGCAAGAACGACACCAAGCGCGGTACACAACCAAGCTTGATCACTCGCTCGATCGGTGGGTTTTGTTCTGTTCCATTCATTGATCACAGGATAGAGAAAAATATCAATAATATCAGTATCAATACGTCATTGTAATAGTGGTGTTGACATGAAACGATGGCGATGAAGATGAAGATGAAGAAGAAGATATCAATAGTGTAGAGGATAATATCATGATACAAAAATCAAGAGAAAAATAGGAAAAATCAAGTACTTACACTCAAAATTACAGCAATACAACATTGACTCATAGACAAACAAGAACAACGAGGCAGGTTGATAGAAAGATAGAAAGAGGCCAGTACACGTACCGATCGAAAGAACCTTGCGCAAGCCGATGGCGCCCGAAAGCTGGAGCGCGGGATCGTTCGAGAGGATCTCTTGCGCGTACTGCGGAAGCATCGCAATCTATAGCAAGCAGACCAAATCACGCCATACATTGAACATTGCCAACAAAGCATGAGATGGAGGAAGTTTATGTGAGATAGAGGAGGAGATAGAGAAGATATCGTTATTGATAGATAGATCGATATCTTGGAGATATCAAGAAGATAGATCGATAGATCGATAGATATGATCGTACCTGCTGCAAAGCTTCCTCGCTACCGATGGCAGGCGTACCGATGGCGCCCATGTTACGGCGCTTCTGGAGGTTCTCATCGCGCTTGGACTTGCGGATGGAGAAGGCCTGCTGCTCGCGCTTCTGCTTGGCCTCCTCGGGATCGAAGGTCTTCTTGAACTCCTTCTTGCGCAACGCGACCTTCTTCTCCTTGTTGAACATGTTTGGTAGAATCAATGGGACGAGGGACGAGGCAGCGGACCACACAGAGAGAGAGAGAGAAAGACGGGGCTTGCTGGTGGGTGGGTGGGAGGTGCGTGTAAGAGAGACACAGACACACAGAGAGCCGCAAAGGAGCGAGAGGTGGCGAGAGGCGGAGGTGAAGGAGCAACTGCGCTGCTGCGTGTGCTGCTGCTGAGGTGGTGGTGGTGTTGCCTGAGACACGCTGCAGCCTCTTAGGAGGAGGAGAGAAGCGCGGCAACGACTACGGAAATGGCGGGAAGCCCAGCGTAAAGAGATGGCGAGCTTACCCATGGAACTTTCCCGCCATTTCCCGTTCTTGGTGATCGATCGCTCTCGCCGCGTCCTTGTGTACGCGCGACCTTGGTGCGCTAATGATAGGGAGAGCAAGCTCTCGCTGGACAACACCGAGGGCGGGTAATGTGGATAGGAGTTTCTCCGATCCACGGTCATTAATTCATTCCATTCCTTGCTTTGTGATTGGTGTGGACCAAGACCTTGACTCATGATATCAACAAGAGGAGAGAGAGAGAGAGAGAGAGAATGAGGATCATCAAAGGAACGAGAAGATCTCGAACAAGAGCTCGTTCGGAATCATCGACATTGATGCCGAGACCACCGATCGAATCATCGTCATCGTCGAGACGGCTTGCTTGATCCATGATGGTGCATATCGATGGAGATCTGGCCGCCACGTGAACGTGTCGGCAAGCCATTGATTGGCTCCAATCACATGCACTTGACTGCTTGTCGTGAAGGCGATGAGACCTCGATGCTCGTCGAACGCCACTGCCGATGGCCGCTTGATGCCACAATCGAACGACGAGATGAGATGGCCCTCGTGAGTGAATGATTGCAATCGACGGTTGTCGCTGTCGGCGACGATGATTCGGCCTTGGTTGGCGATGCACAATCCTTGAGGAAACACGAACTGGCCGGGACGGTCGCCTCGACAGCCGAACTCGAACAAGAACGAGCCATCGATCGACGACAATACTTGCACTCGATGATTGCTGGAGTCGACGACGATGATTCGATGTCGATCATCGTCGATCACAACCCCTGAAGTATGGTAGAACTCGCCAGGTTGACGACCTTGCTTGCCAACCGAGAACAAGAACGAGAGATCGATCGACGACAAGAACACCAATCGATGATTGGCAGAGTCGGCAACGATGATGCGATGACGATGCTTGTCGATTGCAAGGGCTCGAGGGCCGTTGAACTCGAGGTCTCCTGATCCACGACGGCCAACGCACGACAAGAACGATTGGTCGCTCAGAGACCATGATTGTATTCGATCGTTGCCGTCATCAGCGATGAGGATGCGATCATGATCGTGATCGATCGCAAGGCCTGATGGATTCATGAGCTGGCCTGGTTGGTCGCCTTCCTCGCCGAACCTGGACACGAACGAGAAGCCGTCATCACATGAGAATACTTGCACTCGATTGTTGTAGTACTCGACGACGAACAAGAGACCTCGATGATGGTCGAATGACAAGGCCACAGGCGCATAGAACATGCCTTCTGCATCGCTTTGTCGGTCGGTACCAATCGAGATCTTGATTCGAGCATCGACTGCGTGGTTATCGAGGTGGTCGCTCATCTTCCAATCTCGATCTCTCTCTCTCAACGGCAGCCAAGAGATGTTCCAAACTCCAAACTCCAGGAGATGATGATGCGAGACACGAGATCGACGCGTTGCAGCAACGAGACGACGAGCGAGGGAATGAACAGCACCGCGTCTCTCTCGCTCAACCCCAACCTGCCTCTCTCTCATACAGTTACGAGCCTCCAGCTCTTGTTCTCGACATGATCATCCTTCAGATTGTGCGTCGTGTTCATTCCATTCCTTGCTCTGTGGTAGTGTGGACCAAGTTGACCTTGACTGACGATATCAACAAGAGGAGAGACAGAGAGAGAATGAGGATCATCAAAGGAACGAGAAGATCTCGAACAAGAGCTCGTTCGGAATCATCGACATCGCCGAGTCATCGACCACCGATCGAATCATCGTCATCGTCGACACGGCTTGCTTGACACACTTTGATGCATATCGATGGAGATCTGGCCGCCACGTGAACGTGTCGGCAAGCCATTGATTGGCTCCAATCACGTGCACTCGATTGTCGGCCGAGAAGGCGATGAGACCTCGATGCTCGTCGAACGCCACTCCGACTGGGTACTCACGACCACAATCGAACGATGAGATGAGGTGGCCATCGTGAGTGAATGATTGCAATCGACGGTTATCGTTGTCGGCGACGATGATTCGGCCTTGGTTGGCGATGCACAATCCTTGAGGAACCACGAACTGGCCTGGTTGATCGCCTTGACAGCCGAACTCGAACAAGAACGAGCCATCGATCAACGACAATACTTGCACTCGATGATTGAGGGCATCACTGACAACGATTCGATGTCGATCATCGTCGATCGCAATGTCCGATGGATAGTTGAACTCGCCTGGTTGAGATCCTTGGTTGCCGCCGACCGAGAACAAGAACGAGAGATCGATCGACGACAAGAACACCAATCGATGATTGGCAGTATCGGCGATGATGATGCGATGATGATGCTTGTCGATTGCAATGCCTTGAGGACACTGGAACTCGAGGTCTCCTGATCCATACTGGCCGATGCACGACAAGAACGATTGGTCGCTCAGAGACCATGATTGTATTCGATCGTTGCCGGTATCTGCGATGAGGATGCGATCATGATCGTGATCGATCGCAATGCCACGTGGACCCTTGAACTGGCCTGGTTGGTCGCCTTCCTCGCCGAGCTCGGACACGAACGAGCCGCCATGCTCACATGAGAGTACTTGCGCTCGATGGTTGCCAATATCAGCGACGAACAAGAGACCTCGATGATGGTCGAACGCCAAGCCTCGAGGATTGAAGAACATGCCATCAGCATCGTCTTGTCGGCCAGTGCCAATCGTGATCTTGATTCGAGCATCACAATCAAGAGGAGCGTCTCCCATGTCTTCCAATCTCAATCCCTTTCTCTCACACACACACAGACGATTGGATCAACCCACACTGACCGAAGAGAAGAGGCGATGCGACGATGATGCAGCAACGAGACGGCGAGCGAGGGAATGAACAGCACCGCGTCTCTCGCTCAACCCCAACCTCTCTCTCTCTCTCATACAGTTACGACGAGCCTCCAGCTCTTGTTCTCGACATGATCGACCTTCAAACTGCATGTCGTGTTCATTCCATTCCTTGATTTGTGATTGGTGTGGACCAAGACCTTGACTCACGATATCAACAAGAGGAGAGAGAGAGAGAATGAGGATCATCAAAGGAACGAGAAGATCTCGAACAAGAGCTCGTTCGGAATCATCGACATTGATGCCGAGTCATCGACCACCGATCGAATCATCGTCATCGTCGACACGGCTTGCTTGATCCATGATGGAGCATATCGATGGAGATCTGGCCGCCACTTGAACTCGGTGTTGGCAAGCCATTGATTGGCTCCAATTACATTCACTCGATTGTCTATCGTGAAGGCGATGAGACCTCGATGCTCGTCGAACGCAACACTGCTGGGGTCGTCGAACTCACAATCAAAATATGAGATGAGGCGGCCTTCGTGAGTGAATGCTTGCAATCGACGATTGCCGCTGTCGGCGACGATGATTCGGCCTTGGTTGTCGATGCACACTCCTGCGAGGCATTGAAATTGGCCTGGCGGATGCCCGTAAGAGCCAAACTCGAACAAGAACGAGCCATCGATCGACGACAATACTTGCACTCGACGGTTGCGCGAATCGGCCACGACGAGACGATCGCGCTCATGATCGATTGCGATTGCATTTCCAGTCACAGAAGTGATTGCAAACAAGACTTTCAGGTTGCTGGATGCGAGAACGAGTAGGCGTTCGGCTGAATCGGCCACGATCGTACGGCCTCGACGGCGGTCGATCGCAACCGCGCGAGGCATCTCGATACCGCTCTCACTGCCGAGAAACGATATGAACGAGTGATCACGCAGCGACCTCACTTGCACTCGCTTGCTCCCATATTCCGAAACCAATATACGCTCGTAGTCGTGGTCGATCGCGACGTGAACCGGGAGCAAATACTCTCCCGCTAGGTTTACGACCGATTGCGCGCCATACGCACGCGAGGTCGAAAACACGCGCACTCGATTCTTGCTCTGCTCGACGACATACAATCGCTCTCGCGGAGGATCGAACGCCAACCCAAAGGCACCACTCGTCGAGTACGTGTGTTGAATTCGTCTATCACCAAACAGGTCGTCATCAAACAAACCAGCCATCGAGAGGTAACCAAAGGATTGTTGATGTGTGCCCTCCGCCTACGCGAGCAAGGCGCGAAGAACAGCGATGAGAGCGAATAAATACAATGATGAGCTTGTGAACTTCTCACTAAGCTCGTCTGAAGGAGAACAAGTCTAAGCATTTGCTCTACTGTGCTTATCGTTTCGTGCTGTCCGCGTCACTACGAGATCGCTCTCGCTCGCTCGCTCGCTCGCTCGAACAAATGGCTGCCGCACTGCGAGAACGAATCTCTAGTGCGCGAAGGATCATTATCAAGGTCGGTACTAGTGTCGTGACTGATGAGGATGGATATCTGGCGTTGGGACGACTTGGTTTCGTCGTGGAACAGGTGCGTACCTCCTTGCACTGAGAGAAGCGATGTGGCAGCCCGAGGTACACACCGTGGAACTCGTGGTATCATCTACCTCACACCTCAAGCTTGTATCATGTTGTTAGGCGAGTTATTTGCAACAAATGGGAAAGGAAGTGTTGCTGGTTTCGAGTGGAAGGTACGTGATATATGCTCAATGATAAAATGTTGCTGCTTGGGAAATATCTCGCAAACACGAGAAATATCTATCAACACTCGCACATCCGTGCGTTCTTGCTCTCTATCGTTAGTATTGGTGTTGGAAGACAAAAGATGAAGCAACAATTGTTGTTGGCGAGTTCGTTACAACAACATCTAACGAGTCAAATGACTAGCCAACCTGCTTGGGTATCAATATCTCTCTAGCCAATCGCAAGTCATTATTGTTGTGTGATGATTACTGAGAGGGATAAATATCATGATATTATGTAGGCTCCACGAAAGGATGATATCGATCCACGAGCGTGTGCAGCTGCAGGTCAGAGTGGCTTGATGGCGTTCTACGACATGTTGTTCTCTCAACGCAACATTGTCACGGCTCAAGTGCTCGTGACCGACGAGGACTTCTCGTCCGACGGTCGACGCAACTCTCTTCGCGAGACCCTCAATCGGTACCGATCAACCAGGAGCTCGTTCGTGATCGATCGTCATGTCTTACTTAACTCGATCGCGTTCACAGATTACTCTCTCTTCGAATCGTTCCAATCCTCAATGAGAATGATGTGATTTCGCAACGAACCACGCCTGTGATCGACAGCAACAGCCGCATCTTTTGGGATAACGATAGCTTGGCTGCATTGATTGGTATGTGCCAAGATTACCAATCGATCGTGTGTGCTTGTTACTCACGAAACTCACGATCGTGTACACGAACTCCTTTTTCGTGTCTCGTTCAGCTGTCGAGTTGTCGACCGAGGCATTGATCATCTTGTCGGATGTGCAAGCCTTGTATGCATCACCACCAAGCGAACCCCACGCTCAAAAGATCTCAGTCTATCGGTACTCGACCGCCATCTCGTTCGGCCAAAAGTCTCGTGTTGGTCGTGGTGGAATGGAAGCCAAGATCGGTGCTGCCATCAAAGCTGCCGAGGAAGGAGTTCCTTACGTTGTGATTAGCTCCGGTTTCGAACCTGATACCATTCGACGAATCATGGCTGGTGAAGATATTGGAACGCTCTTCAACAAGATCACCATGTATGTAACCTCGACCCCCGGCAAGGGTTGTACTGATTGAAGAGCTCTGTAGGAATGAACAAGAACCTGCAGAGGAGAAGGACGTGTCTGTTCGCGAGCAGGCCAAGCAAGCACGCCAAGGATCTCGCGCCTTGGCTGCCTTGTCAAGCGCCGAGCGACAGGCCATTCTCGAGGAGATTGCGCAAGCTTTGCTGCTCTCCGAGAACCAACAACGCGTCTTGGCTGCCAACGAACAAGACCTGGAGGCCGCTCGTGCCAATAGCGACATTACTCCGACCATGCTCGCTCGCTTGAAGCTGACCGAGAGCAAGCTCCAGACCTTGGCGAGTGGCATTCGTCAGATTGCTCAGCAGCCAGAACCGATCGGCAACGTTGTCCGTCGCACGTTGGTCGCCGAGCAGCTCGAGCTCTCGCAGGTCACGACCCCGATCGGCGTCATTCTGGTGATCTTTGAGTCCCGACCCGACGTGTTGCCTCAGGTGGCGGCCTTGGCCTTGCGCTCTGGCAACGGCTTGCTGCTCAAGGGAGGCCACGAAGCCTCTCACACCAACAAGCTCCTGCATCAGATTGTGATCGATGCTGTTGCTCGTGCTTCTGGTGGTCGTGTTCCGGTATGACGACGCGCGCTTGATGCACTCGAGAACACCTCTCACCAGAGTGCGTGCGTGTGTGCGTGCGCGCTCGCTTGCAGACGGGAGTGATTGGACTCGTGGAAGGTCGCAAGGCTGTCTCGTCGCTGCTCGAGATGGACGACTTGATCGACTTGGTGATCCCGCGAGGCTCGTCGCAGCTGGTCGAGCACATCAAGGCCAACACCCACATTGCTGTGCTCGGCCACTCGGAGGGCGTGTGCCACGTGTTTGTCGACATTGACGAGCAACCCGACGTGACGGCTCGTGTCGTGATCGACTCCAAGTGCGACTATCCCGCTGCTTGCAACGCCTCCGAGACCTTGCTGTTGCACATTGGCTTGCTTGAGACTGGTCGTGTTGATCGAATCATTGGCGCCTTGCGATCAAATGGTACACTCATCCAGCAGAGATTAGCGGAGATTGGCATTTATTCTTGTTGTCTGATTCGCTCCAACCAATACTGCGCCAGGAGTGATCGTGTTCGGAGGACCAGTCGCATCGGAGAAGCTCGGTCTTGCTGCTTGCTCGTCGTTGCACAAGGTTCGCTCCTGCTCGGCGGTGTCTGTGTGTGTGACGCACCTTGTGATGACATTGCGTATGTCGTGTGAGCAACCAGGAGTACAGCGATCTGGCAATCACGGTCGAGCTCGTCGCCGACGTCGACGCGGCCATCGAGCACATTAACAACTTTGGCAGCAGCCACACCGACTGCATCATCACGAGCAACAAGCAGACGGCCGCCAAGTTCCTCCAGCACGTCGACAGCGCGTGCGTGTTTGCGAATGCCAGCACTCGCTTTGCTGACGGCTTTCGGTTCGGCCTCGGCGCCGAGGTCGGCATCAGCACCTCGCGCATCCATGCTCGTGGGCCTGTCGGAATCGAGGGATTGTTGACCACCAAGGTGCGCGCGAGTGAGAGGTTCCTGTCGAGTCGATGAGAGAGAGCTGACTTGCGATGGTTTGGGCGCGAGCAGTGGATTTTGCAGAGCTCGGCACAAGACGGCCATGTCGTGAGCGAGTTCACCAACAACACCAAGAGCTTTTTGCATACTCCCCTTCCGTCGAAGGGAGAGTAAGAGAGAATGAGACAGGGAACACTCGGACATGTATTAACAATAACATAGGGCGTGGTTGAATTCGCGACCAATAACTCTTGCCGGCATTGCGCCAGCTCAAGTAAACTCGTCGCCAGAAACAACAATACAAATCAACATGGGTTGGGCGAGCGAAGAGAAACGATATTTACAGTGACGGTCGTGGCCAATAAACAAGAAAAACGAAGCGGAGCAAACTATCTTAACACAGTATGAACAGTTCGAACAACATAGACAGAGCTCGTGGAAGGGCACCAACGCTCACTTGAACGCCGAAACCTTTGGCAGAGACAGCGCCACCTCAAGAGAGTCGCTGTCGTATCCATGATCGTGAGCACTCTCGAGTCGGCATCGTTGCTCGGTCCAAGTGCACTCCGTTCCCACCGAGAACACGCTCTCCGCTCCGAGACGAGCGCCGAGAGTCCCGATGAGCTCCTCCCAGGCCTCGTCGAACTTGCCGAGATACCGAGAGTCGAATCGGTCTCGACGAGTGAGAGCCAAGATGCATTGCGAGTGAGGCATCCCTTGTCGGAGGGTCTCCACTTGAGACACGAGCCTCTCGACCGACGGCTCGTGAATCGAGACAGCTCGTGGACTGAACAACCCTCCGAGCCAGCCACGCATCGTTGCCTCTGGAAATGAGAGCGCGTCAAGAGCTTGGTTGGTGTCGTTGACATCCGAGAACAGAGTCCGACCATCGCAAACGAACACGATGAGGGTTGGTTGTTGATGAGCTGCCGCCAAAATGCCTCGAAGCCACTCGGCAGTGGGCTCGTCAGTGCCTGGAAGGTCGATGAGAAGACCTTTGTCGCCATTGGGACCGAGAGCCACAGTCACTCGTTGTCGGGTTCGGTTCTGTTCAACACATCAATCGCTCGTTGGCATCCAGCATCACCGCGATGGTGCTCGTTGTGGTTGGAGGAGGAGCGTACGTTGTCGTCGATGGCCGTGCACACGCCAGTGGTCATCTTGAGGATCTCTTGAGCGAGCTTCGTCTTTCCAGCGAGAGTCCTTCCCACGAGCACCATCACTGGCACGCCTGCGCTCGAGTCCAGCAAGTGAGTCATCGCGAGAGAGATCTTCCAAGCTGAGATCCATACATACCTGTCGGTGCCACCGATGGTTCCTTCTGCGCGAGCATTCGGCGAGCAAGATCTTGAAGCTGTTGCTTGACGCGATCTTGAATCGTGTCAAAGAGATTGGTGTCCTCACGCTCGGGGGCCGAGATGGGTTGCCCGTCGAGGATGAGCCCCCAGCATTGTTGCCACGCGAATGCGATGAGTGCTTCAGGCAGCGCTTGATCAATCTCTCGATTGGTGTGCCTCTCGAACGCGCTGAGAACGATTCCCAACAGGAACGTGGAAGGAATGGAGATGTTGTCTCGTTGAACGATGTCCGTGATCTGGCTGAGAACGGTGCGCCAACCATCCGAAAGCTCGTTGGCGCGCTTCTCTGCAAGGGATGTATAGTACTTCACGACGTTCGAGCCGTCTGGCGTTGGCTCTTGCAACAAGACCAAGCGAACACCAGCATTCGATGGGAGCGCGAGCTTGATGTCGACGCGAGAGCCTGCGACGAGCATCGAGCATCTCATCTCGCGTGGATCGTACGAGACAAGGTGGCCGTCGTCAAAGGTAGCGAGGCTGATCATATCCTTATACTGCGAAGCGAATTCGCCAAAGCCAGCCTTGCACGCGGCCCATATCGAGGCCAATCGATCGGAGCCAAGTTCAATTTCGTGAGGGCCAACGATCAACGAGACGCAGTCGTCCTCAAGATGCACATTAACCTCCATGTGTTCGAGGTAACTTGGAGTAACGACGATGAATGGCGTGCAGTACTCTTCACGATACTCCGCTCGCCATCTGAGTTGTACATCCAGGCGAACGGTGTCGAGATGCAATGCCACGGTGCGGGCAAGAAGGCTCGCCCAAGATCTACTTTGGCGTGGCATGCTTGAGGGAAAGTCAATCAACGACGACAAGGGCCCGCCCGAAGGCGAGGGGGATGTTGAAGATAGGGACCTAGAAGCAATCAGTCGAGCCAACGATTCACGAGTTCCATTCAAGCATTCATCGAGCAACGACTTCTCATCGATCGACGAGAGAGCCTCGCCGACACGAGTGAGTTCCATCTTGTCGATGAGTGACAAGAGATCCACATCTTCCTCCAACGACTTGTTCGGAGCCGAGATTGGTCTCCAAGACAAGATTCGGTCCCAACAAAGACGCCATGCGTCAATGAACGAGATCGATGCCAATTGAACCTCATCAAGATCTCCGATCCAGCCTTGTTGCTCGAACACTTCCAACACAACACTCTCGAACATCGATCCTGGAACATCGAGGTCATGAACAACCTTCACAACGTGCTTCAACGCACAGATCAAGTGCTTGGCCTTGTCGGGAAGAGATGCAATGCGTCTCGCTCCAAGGTTCGAGAACGACTTGACAATGTTCGAGCCATCGGGCTTGCAGCTTCGAAGCAACACCAAGAACTCATCACCCTGCTTGACGGCAGGGAGAACATCGACTTCAGTGTCTCCGAACGAGAACGAGGCCCACATTTGTTTCGTTGGGTCGTCTTCGAACTTGGCCCATTCGCGTGGTCGTATCTCGGGAATCTCGAGGATCGAGTGATGCTGCTCAGTGAACTCCTTGACCGATGCCACGAATGCTTGCCAGATCGTTCCTAGAAAGATACTGTCGATTTGCAATTGGCGCTCTCCAGCACGGTTGGTAAACCAGACTTGAGCTCCATCGAGGTCAACATCCACAAGATGGGGCTTCAACCACACGAAAAGCTCCGACTCATGGTCTATTGTCGGCACGAATGTGCCAGAGCCAACACTGCCTGTGGCCACAATTTCGCATTCCCATGCAACTGGAATATCATTCAGCAGCACGGGAAGGCGGGACTGAATGTCTGCCGCGAGAGCTGGCAAATGGCCCGCAAGCAGGCTGGCGAAAACTTGCATAGGATGCTGAAGTTCGTTACAGCGTGACCAAAGGGCGATGTCCCTGGGAGTCAGTCCGCTGTGAGGCTCGTTGCAATAACTTGATTGATTGAGCCGATCAAGTATCACCTTGCTGGAAGCGTTGCTCAACTCGTCGAGCCACTGAATTAGCGCCAGATTGTTCGGTGCTTCCAACTCATTCGCAAACAGAATCTCGGCCAATTCTCGATTATTGTTGGATTCAACAACTTGTTTCAGTTGCCCGAAGCATCCCCGGAACAAAGATTCAAATGTGACTGTTTGGGGCTTTTCTTGGCGCATCGACGCAACATGAGACAAGGCCATAACGTCCACGACAGCAGATGAGCTCAGAGAGCAATGAGCATCCCTCTCAGACTCAAACAGCAACCTGCATGCCATCACAACTTGAGCCAAGCCGCCCACTCTGCGGTTTTCCTCCAAGAGTCGCAGTTGAACTTCACGATAGCGACAAGGAATCGCTTTTCCATGCACCGAAAACTGAAGCAATCTTGATTCTACTGCGAGTACAGGTACGAGCTCAACAGGGAAATGTCGCTTCTTCAGTGCCGAGCACACGTTGCTGACGTCATATATGATCATCATCGGAACTCGATCTGTGACTGTAGGTTGAGTCCTTCGAGGGGAGATCGCGAAACCAGTACTGGAAGCGCAAGCCGCTTCGGAAGCCAACTGAAGAAGTGAGAAGAGCTCGGATCGTTGTCGGTTGGTCATGTGTTGATCAGCGCCCTGAATCTCAACCAACACTGTGGTCATTGCATGAGATTGGTGGAGCAGTTGATGAGAGAGACGAGCCCGAAATCCTTCAACAGTCCTTGAGGGCAACACGTCAGGCTTGTCTTGCAGATACAAGCACAAGTACTGCTCCATTCGAGTAAAAAACGACTCCAACAGTCGGTTGATCGATTGGAGCAACGTCGGTTGGATCTCGAGTTCAGATGCAACACTTCGCAATAACGATTCGATTTCGTTTGGCCCATGCGCGACAGGAGGACGATGAGATCGTTGTACACGATTTTGGCGTGGTGCAAGAACAGATGATAGGGTCGTAAGAGCAGGCCGGGGAGTCTGTGATGCAGGTTGAGGTTCCCGCGGAAGTGCCGGCGCAACTGCCAGCTCGCCCACACGTTGATTGTCCTGTGGCACAGCTCTGGGAGCAGTAATATTCTCAAGTACCAACGAGCGGTAAAGTACTTCACTTCCAGCGGCCTCGCAAATGTAACAGTCATCAGGCGCATAGATGCACTCGTACTCAGTCAAGAGCTTGCACACCGAGAATCGAGGCCCTCCTTCCAAGTGATTGAGCAGGTTAGCTCGAACGCACTCAATGCAAGGTATTTCTTCCTTCAACTTCAGTTTCTCTCGAGCTGGCGAGAATTGGGAACCAAGGCCACACTCGCGACATGCTTGATGAACTATTTCCAACACCCATTTCCACACGTCATTCACATTCGATGTCGCTTCAATGCCCTTTGGTTGGAAGAGACAAATGCTCAGCATTGAATCAAGGTGTCCAGTTGGATTCTGCGCTATTCCAGCATCAAAAGAATCGTTTCTCACTCCAAGCGATGGATTGTGATTCGAAACCAACACCAAAAGATGACCAACACGAATGTACGTCTCGTGACAGTAGGGCAGATCTTGTACGCAAGCCTTAAAGCGCCCCTTCACACGCGATGACTGGTCAGGGTCGCGAATGAGGCGATGCAGCTTGGACTGTAGCAATCCGAACGCGCCTGGGGGAAGAGCTCTGTCACCACCTGATCGAATCCAACGACAAAAACTGATCTCTCTTGGGCGATCTCCAGCAGTAAGTTTCGCAAGCCGCTCATCCTTATCGAGTTTAGGAAGCAGAAGAGGAAACACAAACAACGGATCCTGTTGGTTTGAATCCACCCGGAAACACAACAGCATCTTCTCGAGCACTGTCGCGAGTTTCACCGCATCCGATGGTTTGAGATGCCAAATCGGTGCCAGAACCGTGCTGGCCAGTCGGCCTCTGTGTTCGGCAATGATTGACCGCCTCTGCTTTATGGCTTCGGAAATGCTACCAGCGTCTCTCTTTGGATCAGGGACATCAACGAGCTCTCCAATCCTTGCCAACAACCAGTTGAAGGACAACACAACGAGTTCGCCGTCGTCAATGATATCGTCACTGTCGGATTCCAGCGAGGTTGCGAGTGCAGGCATGAACACAACTTCGCCAATCGAATGGAGCTGCTTCAAGATTGGTAGCATTCGCGATTTGCCGATCAACTCTCCCTTGTCATCTGTGATGGTATTGACCATGTCACCAAGCGTGGAAAGGGGTACCGAATTCCACCCAGATGTCCCGAGACGGGAAGCTTTCCGAGCTCGTTGTATCCAATCAAACACTTGCTTGTGAGACGAAGGAATGATGTTCCGCACTGATGAGAACATTAGCTTGCCATGCTCCACAACAAGCTCGACAACTGGATGAATATCATCTCGCGAGAGATCGAACGCTCCTCCATGTTGGAATTCGATGTGCCGAACTGCTTGGCCTTGTTGGAGATCAACGACTTTCACAGAGAGTTGGCGTCGCTGAAAATCTTGATTTTGTTTCACTTCATCAATGTGCGATCCAATGACAATCGTTCCAAACAGCTTACGGTGGTTGCTGCGAAGGAGGTAGTTGTCGACGAAGTGCTGAGGACGATATCGATCAATGACTGACGAGCTCTTGCATTGAAGAAACGACACCCAGTACTCGAGTCGAGACTTCCAGTGATCGTCGGCCATGTTACTCACGATCACGAACACACACTGCCAGTCCGACAGGAACAAGTTGTGAGTGGCATAGTGTTCCGGCTGTCCTGGAAAGTCCCAAATATCGAAGGACCAATCCTCCACTCCAACAGGGTGCCATTCGTCCTGTTGTATCCATGTTGTTCGAGGTTGTTCGTCACTGGCGCTTCTGGCCTCAAGCTCGTTGTTGACCAGCCTTGCTCGCAGTGTGGTTTTGCCTGCTGCCCCATCTCCAACCAATGCCAACTTGAATCGATTGAGCCTCGCTTGGCCTGTGCTCCATTCGTTCGCAGTTGCGACAATCTCTTGCGGAGTATCGGAATCCAGGAGCCGTTGTGTGATGCAAAACGAATCAACATGCTCTGGATTCGGTGAGGCAAAGTCGAACTCGTTCTGCTTCAATAGAAGCGTCTCGAGCTGAGTCAAGAAGCGGAAATCATGGGTCAAGTGAGTGAGACGATTGTCAAACAAGTTCAACCATCGCAGTTGGGGAAAGTTTCCAATCATTGTGGGTACACCATTGAGCCTGTTGTTGGAGAAGTCCAGCCATCTCAGACTCATCAACGAGCGGATTGAGGGAGCCGATGTCAAGAAGTTGTTCGACACAAGCAGTATCTTCAAGTTGAGAAGCTCTCCAATCTCGTCCGGCAATCGAGGGAGACGAGCACTGGAGATGTTTAACAGTTCTAGGTTGGTCAAATGCCGAATATCAGATGGAATGGATGCGAGATTGTTGTTGGAGACGTCAAGGATCTTGAGGTTGAAGCACTCGGGCTTGGTTGTCCAAAGCTGTTTCAATCGGTTGTTGTTGAGATAGAGAACTTCGAGAGAAGGCAGTCGAAAGAGCCAATCAGGAACAGATGAAAGGCCAGTCCAAGAGAGATCAATGTGTTCCAAACATCGGAGCCCATACAGTTGATGAATCGATTGTTGGTACAAGAATAATGACTCGTTCCTCGAGAGATCCAGGCGTTTGAGGGAAGTAAGTGTTGATAGTTCTGGGAGTTCAGTAAGACTCATATTTCGCAGGGATAGACTGAAGGCCAGAGTCGAGTGCTGATTGAGCAGCGTAATGAAGGAACCTTGCAATCAAACATCAAAACTGTCAGTTCTGTTGTCAAGAAATAGTTTCAGAGGTTGACATACCTCTGAGGAACTCTCGATGTTTGAAGTACTCAACATCGAGGTATCCAGAAGCAAATTCAATCATCAGTTGGATAGCGAGGACACATTCCACTGAGGTATTGGCCTTGGCAGAACTCACAGCATGGTCAAGCAGTTGCTGTCTCTCCGTGCCCGCCAATCGGTAATACTGCTCGGCCAAGGGATGCTGGTTGTGGGTGCGGAACGAGTAGCGAACGAACGCCGCTCCTGCAAGTCCTCGGACCCACTCTTCTTGCGTTCCTTGATCAACGGGCTTGCAAAGGATCGAATAAGAAGCGTCAACCAGCGTGCAAATTTCTATATCACAGACATCAAAACAATTATCAATCGCGGACACGAGAAGTCGTGTGATTGGCTCGTACCAGGCGTTAGAGAGCCGCCTTGCTTGAGCATCTCGATCGCAGCTGGAACCAAAATCTTGAAGAGAGTCAAGATGTTGGTACTTTGAGTCAGGCGATGAACCTATCACCGCACATGTTTCACCAGGTTTAGTGATGTTGTCATAAAAGCTACATCAGAAATCGTACCAAGGAAAACAGATCATCAATCGATGGGTTTGCAGCAACGAGTTGTCGGTGAAACTCAACGAGAAACTCACTGCTTGACGTTTGTTCCGCTACTTCAATCGACCACCCAGGAATCAAGAACGTGTCTGTTTTACACACGGGAATCAGTGCACCTATCGAGCCGTTCGATACTTGCTTACAACTGGACGTACCACACAATATGCTGTCGATCGTGCGATTGATGATCTCGGCTTTCGAGTGTTCCAAGTGCTGGAGAAGATTGAGAACTTCTCCACAAATCATCGATATCAGCTGTTGCTTGTTGGGATCAACAATCAGCATCCGCCATGCTTGGTGGGTGAGATATCGGGACACCTCTTGGGTGCAGCAAGAAAGTCGAGATGCTGCTGTGATGAACTCATCGAATCTCTTGGTGTACTCGCAAAGAGTCGTTTTGGAGGCGCCGAGACTTTCGAGGGGAGCAAGAACTGCCGGTAAAATAACATCTCGAACAGCATCCTGCATTGATAGATAGCAGCGTAAGCCGCAGGTAACAGAATCGGTACGCTTCGTACCTTGCGAGATGAATCGAATATTTCTGATTCGCGAAAGAAGTGGGCTAAATCGCTGGTGACCGACTTGGGTTCTGTGAGCTCCCCGCCGAAATGATGCTGGTGTATTGGCAGGTCAGTTGTTGGATTTCATTGGGGAAGGAGTGATAAATGCGTACGCAGAGATGCTCGATACGAAGGGCAGCAAACAGCTTGCATGGCAGGGCAGGCGACAGGACATTCCTCCACGGTAGTGCCGAAGAGCGATAGGGCTCTTCGTGAGAAACCAGCATACTAACCACCGCGCTGTCGCCAATGTAACTAGGCTGGAGCAGTATCGTCTTCTGAACTGAGACAATGTCAATATCTTGGTTTAGCTTCAGCTGCCGAGATATCTCAACCAAAGTAGGCTCATCGATAGTGGATGGCAATGTGACTATTGCAAGGCCACCCGAGTTGTCTCCCAGCCCCGTTGAAGTTGATGCGATATTGCCATGGCCTGAAGCGTTTGGAATTCGAGTTTTGCTCGATGAGGGAGAAGACTTGGTTGACGCTGGACTCTGTCCGCCAACAACGGCTCGTCGCTTGGGATCCGAAGGAGCGGAGGAATCCTTAGAGCTTCCTTTGTCCCGAGCTCTCTTTTTTCGTCTCTTCTTGGACGAGGAAGACCCACCCGAAGTCGATGTCGATGATTGAGACATGGAAGCAATCAATCGAGACAGTGATTCGCGAGTTCCATTCAAGCATTCATCGAGCAACGGCTTCTCGTCGATCGAAGAGAGAGCCTCGCCGACACGAGTGAGTTCAGTTTTGTCGATGCCTGACAAGAGATCCACATGTTCCTCCAACGACTTGTCCGGAGCCGAGATTGGTTTCCAAGACAAGATTCGACGCCAACAAAGACGCCATGCTTCAATGAACGTGATCGAAGCAAAAATTGCAGCACCCTTATCTCCAGTCCAGCGATGTCGCTTGAACACCTTCAACACAACACTCTCGAACATCGATCCTGGAACCTCGAGGCCATGAGCAACCTTCACAACGTGCTTCAATGCACAGATCAAGTGCTTGGCCTTGTCGGGTAGAGAGGCAATGCGTCTCGCTCCTTCTGCGGAGAGCGATTGGTCGTGTAGCACGCCAGAGAAGGCCCACAAATATATGGATGGAGCATTTGCGGTATGTTGCAATATCTCTTGCAAATCCTTGGGTTTGAGAGAAGCCATTGCTCGAGCAAGAGCTCGCAATCGATGTTCGTTGTCTCCCATTCGAGAAAAGAGATTCTCTCCTTCGTCTGCTGCTGCTCCTGGAGGTGAGATCGACTCGGCACTTCCAATCATCTCCCAACAATCATGCCAAGCTTGAGAGAACCTGATCGTTCCATCAGGGTGTCCTTTGATCCAGCCCTTCTTGCCAAAGATCTTGATGACAACGGCCTCGAACAAACATCCTGGAGCATCAATGCGCCGAACGATCTTGGCAATGTGCTTCAATGCACAGATCATCCACGACGCCTTGGGATGGAGACCAGCAATCTGCCTCGCTGTCATGATACCGAACGAGCGAACAATGTTCGAGCCATCGACATCGACCTTGCGACGAAGAATCAAGTGAATTCCATGGCTGGTCTTGAGGGCAGGCAGCACATCGATGGGAATGTCGTTGATCGTGAACGAGCATCGCATCTGCCTTGCTGTGCCATCGTCCTTGAACTCAATGCTCTTCTCGAGGAATCCTCGATAGTTGATGAACTCGGTCACTGCAAGGTGGAAGGCCTCCCACACACCTTCAAGAGCGGTGTCATCGAGAACGTGACGTGTGAGGGCACCCGACGAATTCTCATCCAAACAACACTTGTTGAACTTGGATCCTGATCCTTGTTGGAGACCAACTGAAACATTGGTTGGGTCCGCGGAAGTGGGAGTCATGACGAGAAGGAGATCGAGGTCGTTGAACTCGCCTCCTGGTTGAGCCGCAGCGACGTTGTTGCCAGTACTACCTCCAAAGAAGAACTCACACGACCACGTCAACTTGAGGCCGAACAAGTGGAGCTCATTGAGACGTTGAGCAAAGCCATCGCACAAGCCATCGATGTTGGCGCCAAAGAACTGGCTGCGAGCAAGGGCGGTCGAGGCTTGGTGGCCCTTGGCCAATCCCCAGAGCTCGGCGTCAGTTACTATAGGCCTCGTCATCCACACTGAGCAAACTCGAGGCTGCTCGACGCAAGCAAGCTCAATGTATCAAGACCAACAGAAAGAGGGGTTTGGGTGATTGGGAGAAGGAACACGATGTCGATGTGCGTGGGACAGTCACCTCCAGCGACAACAACGAGCGACGCAACACTTGATGGAGAGATATATGGAAAGGCGCACGCAAAGACACGAAGAGGAGGAGAGGCTCTCGCGACGAAGAACGAGAAGAAGCAACAACACGAGAAGAAGCTCGTGGTGGTGCTCGTGGTCGTCGCTGCTGCTGCTGGTTGGTGGACGATTTGGTGGCGATTTGCAGGCAAGGGCGACAGCAAAACTCCTTGAGCTCCTCTGCTTTGCTGCTCAAGCTCCTCGTTTGTTGTCCGCCTCTTGTGGATTGTTGGTTGGTTGCTGCCCCTTCTCTCGTATCCCGCACAAGCAGATATGGCCCGCATCGTTGTTGGCGAGGCTGGAGATATGATGAACTCGAGTGAGTATGGCACCTTCTCGCCGACACTCTCATTTATTCATCTTGAGAAGCACTCTCTTCAGCGGTGGAGTCGAGCAGCAACTGTTGTTGTTGGTGTTGTTCTGCTTGTGGTGCTGTCTCAGGTTCACAACAGCTCTTGATCAGTGCTTCCTTGTGTCGAGTGAGCCTCGTGAAGAGATCGTTCCGGCGGTCCTTGTCCAACTTGTCGGAGTGAACATATCGAGCAATGCGGCGCCAACGAGCATCAATGCGTTGCTTGGTGAGAGGTTCGTCGAGCGGCAGCCCGAGCTCACCGCCGTGCAGCTCGATCAGCGCAGTGCTCGAAGCTCTTGTCGAAGCGCCGCATCGTCGCAGTGTACACTGCAGTGCCAGTGACCGCTCCCGCGATGCCGCCAGCGATGGCGCCAGCGAGCGCTCCAATGGGTCCCAGGAGCGCCAGCCCAATGGAGGCGCCGGCTGCAGCGCCAGCGAATCCACCCGAGTGGCTCGCTCCGACGCCGCCAATCGTCCCAGCAAGCACAACGCGAGCCACACAAATCAAACTCGAGGAAGGGCACCAACGCTCACTTGAACGCCGCAAGCGTTGGCAGAGACAGCGCCACCTCAAGAGAGTCGCTGTCGTATCCATGCTCGTGAGCACTCTCGAGTCGGCATCGTTGCTCGGTCCAAGTGCACTCCGTCCCGACCGAGAACACGCTCTCCGCTCCGAGACGAGCGCCGAGAGTCCCGATGAGCTCCGCCCAGGCCTCGTCGAACTTGCCGAGATACCGAGATTCGAATCGATCTCGACGAGTGAGAGCCAAGATGCATCGCGAGTGAGGCATCTCTCGTCGGAGGGCCTCCACTTGAGACACGAGCCTCTCGACCGACGGCTTGTGAACCGAGACAGCTCGTGGATTGAACAAGCATGCGAGCCAGCCACGCGTCGCTGCCTCTGGAAATGAGAGCGCGTCGAGAGCTTGGTCGGCGTCGTTGACAGCCGAGAACAGAGTCCGACCATCGCAAACGAACACGATGAGGGTTGGTTGTTGATGAGCTGCCGTCAAAATGCCTCGAAGCCACTCGACGGTGGGCTCGTCAGTGCCTGGAAGGTCGATGAGAAGACCTTTGTCGCCATTGGGACCGAGAGCCACAGTCACTCGTTGTCGGGTTCGATTCTGTTCAACACATCAATCGCTCGTTGGCATCCAGCATCATCGCGATGGTGCATCGTTGTTGGAGAAGAAGCGTACGCTGTCGTCGATGGCCGTGCACACGCCAGTGGTCATCTTGAGGATCTCTCGAGCGAGCCTCGTCTTTCCAGCGAGAGTCCTTCCCACGAACACGATCACTGGCACGCCTGCGCTCGAGTCCAGCAAGTGAGTCATCGCGAGAGAGATCTTCCAAGCCCGAGATCCATGCATACCTGTCAGGCAGCGTTGCATGATGGCGCTCACCGATGGTTCCTTCTGCGCAAGCATTCGGCGAGCAAGATCTTGAAGCTGTTGCTTGACGCGATCTTGAATCGTGTCAAAGAGATTGGTGTCCTCTTGCTCGGGCGCCGAGATGGGTTGCCAGTTGAGGATGCGCTCCCAGCATTGTTGCCATGCAACAACGAATGGAATCGTCAATTGGGGCGATTGCTCGCCGATCATCACCCACCCGTGACGATGGAAGGTCTCGGACACAACTCGCTCGAAGAGCGCGTCTGGACATGGAAGCGGCACCTCCTGCTTGAAGATGCTCTTCAAAACACAGGTCAACCATATTCCTTCGAGCGGGAGAGACGCCAATTCGGTGGTTTGAAGGCCTGGGAAGTGTTGGACCACGATGGAGCCATCTGGCATTGGCTCTTGCAACAAGACCAAGCGAACACCAGCATTCGATGGAAGTGCGAGCTTGATGTCGACACGAGAGCCTGCGACGAGTATCGAGCATCTCATCTCTCGTGGATCGTACGAGACAAGGTGGCCGTCGTCAAAGGTCCCGAGCTCAAGTTGATGTTGCAATGCCTCGGCAAATCTCTCGATGCCATGCTGGAAGGCGCTCCACACCAGCGAAGGGAGAGTTGTGTGTTGTTGGAACGCAGCTTGGATGCGCTCGCTGTCGAGCTCCGGGCTGGAGGTCGCTGCGGTGTTGTCCCTGCGCTTGATCGAAAGGAAGAGAGTCATATCACAACCAACGCATTGCTCTGGCGGCGTGGTGGAGTCTGCCGCGCGCAGAGCGAGATATTCGTTCTGCCACACTGCGACAACAAGACCAGCCATCGGTGTCGCCATCTTCTCGAGCAACTTTGGGAGAACAGAATCCATGAAGGCCCGATGGCGCGCGACGGACCGAAAGCAAGCTTGCGCAGTCTGCCAGAGTGTGAGTTGTTCACTGTCGATAACGAAAGCCATTTTACACGAACCCGAGCAAGATACGAGACAACGACACCGACACGAGAAGCGTACCGAGCACAGTTCACCCGAGAGCGGGTAATGAGGGTCAAAGTGATTCATTGATGCAACCACACACATACACACTAACAATCTAACCAAGTGTCCATCTATCTATCTAATTATCGATCGACCGATTGAATTCGTTTGATGCAGAGAAGCAAGCATGTATGGTCAAGAAGAGTATATAGCACATTACAAGCTCCCCGAGAGACGAGGCGATCTATCTCGGTGGCGGCAGAGGCGCGGTCGGTGGCGGGACGGCACCGGCACCGTAGGTGCTCGTTGGACGTCGCCGCGGCGGAGTCGGCGCGCTCTCAGGCGCTGCCGCTGCTGCCACAGGCGGCGAGGCCGTGTAGACGCTCATCGGCCGACGATGCACCGGCACGCCGGTCATGTCGGGCGGCGCCATTGACGCAAAGTTGACCGAGCGACGGCTGGGAGTCGCAGAGAACTGCTGCTCGGACGCGGGCGAGTTGCTGGCCGACGAGCTCGCTCCGGCGCCGGCGCCCGCCACCATTGCGGCCGCTGCGGCAGCAATCGAGGCCGGCGTGGCAGCCGCGGCCACCGAGGGCGCGGAGCTCGAGACGGCGGCCGGCTCGTGGTCGTCGTGGCTTCGAGTCAAGATATCCTGCGAGCTGTGTCGCGTGGCAAGGAGCGATTGGACGGCCAAGGCCGCTGCTTCGTAGTCGACCTCGGCGCCCTTGCGGATCGACGACTTGCGTTCTCGCTTCGGGCGCAAGGTACCGAGCCAGCTCTTGTCCTTCTCCTTCGAGTCCTTCTCCTTATCCTTACCATCTTTGCCATCATCCTTTTCTCGTGCTATCACATTCCATGGTACGTGAGACTCACTCACACACAAAAGTATCTTTCCATCATCGACACATACCAGCCTTCTCTTTCTCTCTCTTTTTGGCTTCCTTCTCCTTCTCCTTGGCTTCCTTGTCCTTCTCTTTTGAGTCCTTCTCCTTCTCTTTCGAATCTTTCGAATCCTTGTCTTTGCCTATCACAACACAACAACATAATGTATAAATATCAATGACGGATAATCTAGTTAAAGTGTAGGTAGACATACCAGTAAAACGACCCATCATCTTTTTGACACCTGAAGTATCGGCATCGCGCGAGTAGCGAGGGGAGAGGGCGCCATGGAGATCAGCACTCTCGGGCGGCTTCAAGACTGGTGCGATGGCGACCGGAGGCGTGATGCCGGTCGTTGTTTCGCCGCTGATCGACAAGGCACGGCCGCGCGAGAGTGGAGGGTTACTGGCGTTGCCGACGGAGATGTAGCGAATCTCTTGCTTCTTGGCGGCCTCGGTCTTGAGCACCTCCATGGTGAGGAGCTTGACGAGTTCGTTGTCGGCCTTGCCGCTGGTCCACTTGGCCTCCGAGGGGTCGGTCGTGATGGGCGTCTTGTCGTCGTCGTCGGTGGCGGCGGCCGAGGCGGCGGGCTCCTCCTCGACGACGGCATCGACCGTCTTTTCGAGGAAGCTCTTGAGCTTGATGAGCTCGGCGCTCCACTTGACGGGATCGACCGGCGGCTCGGCTTGAAAGTGGCACGTGCGCTCGGGCGACATGAGCTGGAAGCCGTCGGGCAGCGCGGTGACGGCCGACTCTTTGAGCTTGCAAATGAATTTGACCTTGTAACGGTTCTGCTTGTCCTTGAGCTTGGAGGCAAGCGCCGCCACCGAGCCAGCATGTTTCGTAATTACAATCAAGTCATTAAATAGAAAGATGGTAACCTTCTTCCTTTTCGGCAACATGATCATGTTGCCTTCCATTACAAATCGTCGATTTGGTTGTACAAGGTTCTATCACAAAATTCATCATCAAAATCATCATCATCAAAGAGAAAGTTTGGAGAGAGTTGGGGAGGGGATAACATACATCAAATTTACCGACAAACATGCTTTGGATCGCATTGACCTTGGTCATATTCTCAAAGTCTCGTTTGTGTTCATTGACAAACGCAGCTACTTGACCCATCTTATCTGCTGCACTCTCGAGATTTGCATGATCTGGATGATCAGGACTCGTATGTTTCAATAAATCCTATTCCATTCCATTCCATTCATTCCATTCGTTAGTTAATCAATCTATCTATCAAGTAAAAAGTAGATATACCTTGAGTAACAACAAATATCGAGGAATACGTTGAACAGGTCGAATCAAATAAGATTCTAATGTATCATTTACATCTTCCTCTAATGGCTATATACATGTCAATTGTGTGAGTGAGAGTTAGAGAGAATAGTACAAGTAACAGATAAAGATATGGATAAACATACCTTGAGAAGTTCACGAAAACCATTATCTTTACGAGCTTGACCAAGTTCAGATACCAATGGCGAATAATCCTTGACGTACTGACTGTACATCTTCAAGTACGTCGTGATCGTAAGAAAGATATCGCCCAAGCATTGTCGTGGACTCCATTGGCCGTTCTCGACTCGTGCAGTCAAATCATTCACCAACAAGCCACTGTAGGCTGCCATGACTTCAATTTGACCCAACGTATGCGAGAACGTCACCATATCTTGAACCTCTTTTAAAGGTTTCAAGAATTTCTGTACATTCACAAACTCACATTAGAGAGTGTATGTGTATATATCAAACGAGTAAATGAATGAGTAAAATACCTGAGAAAGAGTTTGTAGTGATTCCAAGTAGAGTTTCTCACTTGAAAGAATCTCATGAGCAACTTTACCTCGGTAAGCTTCGTTTCGAACTAAAGAATAAACATATGGATAGTTAGTATCTCATTCATGAGACACACTCATGAGATGTATGTGAGAATAACTACCTAATACTTGAAACTTGCGACGTTGAATTGAACCACGAACATGAGCTTGTAACTTGGCAATAGCAATATTCAACTTTTCTCGTTCCTCTATAAATCATTGATTGATTCATTAGTGACTGAACGTAACTGATAGAGATTCGAACATACCAGTAGTCAATTCCGCAAGAATGGCTTCAATCTTTTGTGTAGATTGTTCTTGAAGGCCTGGTACCTTTGGCAAGAAGCATAAGGAATCGATACGTGGCAGTAGACCCTTGTTGAGCAAGACCTTGATGGCAGCAGCGCGTTTGGCTTGTGCCGGTGTCGTTACTTCTTCGTTGTTCGAATCTCCGAGGCTCGATGACGAGAGCGTCGACGATTGTGACGACGAGAGCGATAGTCGTGAGCCGCCCGAGGACGACGAGAGAGG
>Ga0209935_1002208_pt1 | contig 24932 bp, 18 predicted proteins | sample ThiBio_1000_plan_2_FD_183958 | JGI IMG/M metagenome (GOLD analysis project Ga0209935, IMG submission 183958) | Wastewater bioreactor microbial communities from Cape Town, South Africa - Thiocy_cont_1000_plan (SPAdes) | ecosystem: Engineered > Bioreactor > Thiocyanate-remediating >...
ACGTGAAGATGGTGCACAATGGCATCGAGTACGGCGACATGCAGCTCATCTGCGAGGCCTATGCCATTCTCAAGACGGCGCTGAACCTCAGCGCGCAGGAATTTCACGCCATCTTCAAGGAATGGAACGGCGGCGTGCTGAATTCCTTCCTCATCGAGATCACCGAGCACATCTTTACCAAGGTCGATCCCGAGACGGGCAAGCCGCTCGTCGACGTCATCCTCGACAAGGCCGGCCAGAAGGGCACGGGCAAGTGGACCGTTGGGCACGCGGTGGAACTCGGCGTGCCGCTTTCCGTCATCAGCAGCGCTGTGGAGGCTCGCATTCTCAGTTCGCTCAAGGACGAGCGCGTCGAGGCCTCGGCCACCCTCCCCGCCCCTGAGGTGAAGCCCTTCACGGGCGATCGCCAGGAGCTCATCGACGCCGTGCGCGACGCCCTCTACGCGAGCAAAATCATCAGCTACGCCCAGGGATTCGTCCAACTCGGCGTCGCCGCCAAGCTGTACGACTGGAACCTGAACTTTGGCGACATCGCCTCCATCTGGCGCGGAGGCTGCATCATCCGGGCGCAGTTCCTCAATCGCATCACTGAGGCCTATCGCCGCAATCCCGCGCTGAAGAACCTCATCCTCGACTCGTACTTCACCGAGATCATCGCGAAGACGCAGGCCCACTGGCGCTACGCCGTGCAGACTGCCATCGGCTACGGTGTGGCCGCTCCGGCCTTCTCCGCCGCGCTCAGCTACTACGACAGCTATCGATCGGCCCGTCTGCCTGCCAACCTGCTCCAGGCGCAGCGCGATTACTTTGGCGCACACACCTACGAGCGTGTCGACAAGCCTGCCGGGGAGTTTTTCCATACGGAGTGGTTCGCCGATAAGCAGTAAAAAGGCGGAAAACGCCGCCTCCTGAAAAGTTTTTTCAGGAAATCTTTAAGGGCCGCACAAACCGTGCGGCCCTTTTGTTTATGCGGGTCCGCGGGAGGAGCCGTCAATACAAGTAGGGAGGAGGGCGCGACTTTTTGGAATTTTTTTCCAAAAGGGTGTTGACCTTTCGCGCAGTTTTACTAGGTTGTCCATCCCGCCGCACGAAAGTCCGGTAGGGCAGAAGCTCTCAGCGGCTCCGAAAGGGGCTGCCAGCCGAGGTCTCCGGACCAAAGCTGACCGCCAAGGAGTTCGGTTTAAATACCGACAGCGGTTTTTGAAAAACTTAAAAAACTTTCAAAAAACGGTTGACTCCAGAAGCGAATGAGATATTCTGACAATCCCGCTCGACCAAAGGTTGAAACGGGTTGGATGTTCTCAGCGGCCTCGAAAGAGGCTGCCAGCCGAGGTCTCCGGACCAAAGCTGACCGCCTAAGAGTTCGGTTTAAATACCGACAGCGGTTTTTGAAAAACTTAAAAAACTTTTCAAAAACAGTTGACTCTGAAAGCGAATGAGATATTCTGACAGCCCCGCTCGACCAAAGGTTGAAACGGAAAACAAGTCTCGGAACTAACTAAGTTCACCGAGCGTCGCTCATTGATAGTCTGATTCTGGTTTGCCGGTTTAAGGCAAAATTCAGAACGTTTTTTATCAGCAAAACACACATTCAACAAGTGTTGGATAGTGCGTTCTTTCGTCAGTTTTGTAATTTTAATTTGACGACCCATTCCTGATTACCTGTCTCACAGGTGATCGGAGTAATGAATGTCGGAACTTTCCCACCTTAGCAGTGGGAGAAACTTTCTACGGAGAGTTTGATTCTGGCTCAGAACGAACGCTGGCGGCGTGGATAAGACATGCAAGTCGAACGGGATTAGTTTTGTAGCAATACAGAGCTGGTCTAGTGGCGCACGGGTGCGTAACACGTGAGTAATCTGCCGAGAAGTGGGGGATAGCTCGCCGAAAGGCGAATTAATACCGCATGTGACTACTCCTTGATTAAGGGGGATGTTAAAGTAGCAATACGCTTCTTGATGAACTCGCGGCCTATCAGCTAGATGGCGGGGTAACGGCCCACCATGGCTATGACGGGTAGCTGGTCTGAGAGGACGACCAGCCACACTGGAACTGAGACACGGTCCAGACACCTACGGGTGGCAGCAGTCGAGAATTTTTCACAATGGGGGAAACCCTGATGGAGCGACGCCGCGTGGAGGATGAAGGCCTTCGGGTTGTAAACTCCTGTCATGCGGGAACAAGAAAGTGATAGTACCGCAAGAGGAAGAGACGGCTAACTCTGTGCCAGCAGCCGCGGTAATACAGAGGTCTCAAGCGTTGTTCGGATTCATTGGGCGTAAAGGGTGCGTAGGTGGCGATGTAAGTCTGGTGTGAAATCTCAGGGCTCAACCTTGAAAATGCACCGGATACTGCGTTGCTTGAGGATTGTAGAGGAGAGTGGAATTCACGGTGTAGCAGTGAAATGCGTAGATATCGTGAGGAAGACCAGTTGCGAAGGCGACTCTCTGGGCAACTCCTGACACTGAGGCACGAAGGCTAGGGGAGCAAACGGGATTAGATACCCCGGTAGTCCTAGCAGTAAACGGTGCACGTTTGGTGTGGGCGGGTTCAGACCCCGTCCGTGCCGGAGCTAACGCGTTAAACGTGCCGCCTGGGAAGTACGGTCGCAAGATTAAAACTCAAAGAAATTGACGGGGGCCCGCACAAGCGGTGGAGTATGTGGCTTAATTCGATGCAACGCGAAGAACCTTACCTGGCCTTGACATGCATTGTGTCTCCGGTGAAAGCCGGATAGTTGGTAGCAATATCAACGCTTTGCACAGGTGCTGCATGGCTGTCGTCAGCTCGTGTCGTGAGATGTTGGGTTAAGTCCCGCAACGAGCGCAACCCCTGTGTCCAGTTGCCCGCAAGGGATCTCTGGACAGACTGCCCTGTGAAACGGGGAGGAAGGTGGGGATGACGTCAAGTCAGTATGGCCCTTACGGCCAGGGCTGCACACGTACTACAATGCCCAGTACAGAATGAACCGAATCCGCAAGGTGGAGGAAATCTCAAAAACTGGGCCCAGTTCGGATTGGAGGCTGCAACTCGCCTCCATGAAGCCGGAATCGCTAGTAATGGCGCATCAGCATTTGGTGCCGTGAATACGTTCCCGGGCCTTGTACACACCGCCCGTCACATCATGGGAGTCGTTTGTAGCCGAAGTACGCACGCTAACCGCAAGGAGGCAGCGTCCTACGCTATGAGCGGTAACTGGGATGAAGTCGTAACAAGGTAGCCGTAGGGGAACCTGCGGCTGGATCACCTCCTTTCTAAGGAGTAATGCCTACCCCCTGGCCTCGTGCCAGGACACGGCGAGTCTGACCCCGCGATGTCAGTATGAATCGCATTAAAAGGGGACAAATCCTGTGGACCGAAAGCTCTGCAGGTCGAAACTTCGAAGAACGCACTATCCAGCATTTGTTGAAAGTAGATAAAACCACCTGGCACTAGCCCTGGAAGCTTGCGGCCGTATAGCGCTGGCTCCGCGGCAGGCGAAAGCTTTCCCGGGGGCATAGCTCAGTTGGTAGAGCGCCAGCTTTGCAAGCTGGATGTCAGGGGTTCGAATCCCCTTGCCTCCACCAGTTTAGAAAAATGGGCCTGTAGCTCAGTTGGTTAGAGCATGCGCTTGATAAGCGCAGGGTCATAGGTTCGAGTCCTATCAGGCCCACCATTACCTCGCTGATATTTAACGAAGCGTTTTGAATTTTGTCGCCGTTCAGACCGAACAGGCTTCAAAGCCGTTGAGGGCCAGTCCCTCGACAAGCTCTTTGACATCCGCATACAGGGCAAATAAATGCAACTTCAACATAATAAATGCTGAGTCTGCGCAATCGCCGCCTGATTTATCGATCAGTACGGTGGTTGCATTGCTTAATTAGAAGGATTTCCAGAAATTAAAGGAAAAAGCTACTAAGAGCGCATGATGGATGCCTTGGTGCCAACAGGCGAAGAAGGACGTGATAAGCTGCGATAAGCCACGGTGAGCCGCAAATAGGCCCCGACCCGTGGATTTCCGAATGGGGTAACCCGTTCCGGTTAATACCGGATCATCTCCGATTGAATACATAGATCGGAGGAAGCAACACCCGCTGAAGTGAAACATCTCAGTAAGCGGAGGAAAAGAAAACGAATGTGATTCCGTAAGTAGCGGCGAGCGAAAGCGGAACAGCCCAAACCCAGGAGCTTGCTCTTGGGGGTTGTAGGAGCCCGACGTGGCAGTGCAACGGTTAGGAGAAGCGGATGGAAAGTCGCTCCATAGAAGGTGAAAGACCTGTAACCGAAAACCCGAGCACGCCTAGGGAATTCCTGAGTAATGCGTCACACGTGAAACGTCGCATGAATCCACGCCGACCACGGCGTAAGGCTAAATACTAGTTGGCAACCGATAGTGAACAAGTACCGCGAGGGAAAGGTGAAAAGAACCGCTGCGAGCGGAGTGAAATAGTCCCTGAAATCATGTGCTTACAAGGTGTCAGAGCCCGCAAGGGTGATGGCGTGCCTTTTGCTTAATGAGTCTGCGAGTTAGTGTCCGTGCCAAGTCTAAGTCCCTCAGGGATGTAGGCGAAGCGAAAGCGTGTCCGAAATGGGCGATAAGGTGCTGGCACTAGACCCGAAGCCGAGGTGATCTACCTATGACCAGGTTGAGGCCCCAGTAACATGGGGCGAAGGACCGAACCGATGGACGTTGAAAAGTCCCCGGATGAGTTGTGGGTAGGAGCGAAAGACTAATCAAACCCGGTGATAGCTGGTTCTCCCCGAAATCTATTGAGGTAGAGCCTCAAGTGCTGACCTGCGGAGGTAGAGCACTGGCTGAACTAGGGCCCATACCCGGGTACCGAATTCAATCAAACTCCGAATGCCGCAGGGCGAAGCTTGGGAGGCAGTCCGTGTGGGATAAGCTGCACGGTCGAGAGGGAAACAACCCAGATCAGCAGCTAAGGTGCCTAAATAACGTTTAGTGGAAAGGATGTGAAGATACTTAGACAGTGAGGACGTTGGCTTAGAGGCAGCCATCGTTTAAACAGTGCGTAATAGCTGACTCATCGAGTGTTTTCGCGCCGAAAATGATTGGCGATAAGCGTTATACCGAAGCTCTGGACGCGCAAGCGTGGTAGGGGAGCGTTCTCAGCGCCTTGAAGCAGCCTGGTAATGGGCTGTGGAGTACTGAGAAGTGAGGATGCAGACATGAGTAGCGATAAACCAGGTTAGATCCCTGGTCGCCGTAAACCCAAGGTTTCCTGGGGAAGGTTCGTCCTCCCAGGGTTAGCCGGATCCTAAGTCGAGGCCGATGGGCGTAGACGATGGAAAGCAGGTCAATATTCCTGCGCCGCCGACATTTAAACTGAAAGGACGCTGGTTAGGAGAAGAGTCGTCGAATGAAAGTGACGGTCCCGCAAGGGGACGTGGAGACTTCGGTCAAAGCGGATTCTTTAAATGGCCAGCCAAGAAAAGCTTCAGTGTATACTAAGGCGTCCGTACCGTAAACCGACACAGGTGGGTGGGCATAAGTGTGCCAAGGCGCGTGAGTGAAACCTCGTTAAGGAACTCGGCAATCTAGCCCCGTAACTTCGGAAGAAGGGGTGCCCCGTAAGGGGTCGCAGTGAAATGGGTCAACCGACTGTTTAACAAAAACACAGCACTCTGCTAAGTCGTAAGACGACGTATAGGGTGTGACACGTGACCAATGCCGAAAGATTACGGTAAGAGGTTAGCCGCAAGGCGAAGCTTCGAGCCCAAGTCCCGGTGAATGTCGGCCGTAACTATAACGGTCCTAAGGTAGCGAAATTCCTTGTCGGGTAAGTTCCGACCTGCACGAATCGTGTAACGAGTTGACCGCTGTCTCAACGAGGAGCTCAGCGAAGTTGTATTGGCGGTGAAGATGCCGCCTGCCCGCAGTAGGACGGAAAGACCCTATGCACCTTTACTGTACGCTGTCACTGTTGTTTCGATTTTAATGCTTAGAGTAAGTGGGAGGCTTTGATTCTATCTTTTAGGAGGTAGATGAGCCGACAATGAAACACCACCCTTTGGAATTGAGACATCTAACCGCGGCCCGTTAACCGGGCGCGAGACACTGGCAGCCGGTCAGTTTCACTGGGGCGGTGTCCTCCTAAAGAGTAACGGAGGATTACGAAGGTTGGCTCAACCTGGTTGGCAATCAGGTGACGAGTACATGGATATAAGCCAGCTTAACTGCGAGACCCACAAGTCGAGCAGATACGAAAGTAGGTCCAAGTGATCCGGTAGTTTAATGTGGAATTGCTATCGCTCAAAGGACAAAAGGTACGCTAGGGATAACAGGCTGATCCTGCCCAAGAGCTCATATCGACGGCAGGGTTTGGCACCTCGATGTCGGCTCATCACATCCTGGGGCTGGAGAAGGTCCCAAGGGTCCGGCTGTTCGCCGGTTAAAGTGGTACGCGAGCTGGGTTCAGAACGTCGCGAGACAGTTCGGTCCTTATCCACTGTGGGCGCAGGAGATTTGAGGGGTTCATTCCTTAGTACGAGAGGACCGGGAATGACGAACCACTGGTGTTCCAGTTGTCGTGTCAACGGCAGTGCTGGGCAGCTATGTTCGGAAAGGATAAGCGCTGAAAGCATCTAAGCGCCAAGCCTATCCCAAGATGAGATCTCCCTGAAGAACCGTGGTAGACCACCACGTTGATAGGACCTGGGTATACGCATGGCAACATGTTCAGCTCAAGGTTACTAATGTTCGTTCGGCTTTTTTAAACTCCTTTAATTACTATCATGCAGTCTCAGATAGTTGGAGTCTGCGGTTGTTTGTCTACTGTATGCGGATGTCAGAGAGCAAAACTTGTTCTCTTCTTAAAATCAGGTAACGTTTTTAAGGTCGTCAGACACCCGGGATCACGCTCCCGAAGTCTGGTGATCTTGGCGTGATGGTCCCACCCGTTCCCATCTCGAACACGGAAGTGAAACGTCACAGCTCCGATGGTAGTGCTTGTATAGCTTGCGCGAGAGTAGGTCGTTGCCAGAGTTAACCCCGCTATTTGCGAAAGCAGATAGCGGGGTCCTTTTTTTCAGCGCCAGAGCATTTTGGAATGCCTGGCGCTTTTTCGTGCCTTGACTGGCCGCGAAAAGGATGGCGAAACGGGGCGCCTGGCCTTGGCTGTTGAGGAAAGGGATTCCTCCCGACGGGCGTAATGATCGAGCCCCCGGACCATCGGAGACTTTGGCGCGAGCCACCGACCAGCGAAGCGGGGATCTTCGGCGACATTGGTCACCAGTCCCGGCCTGGCAGCCGCGTCAGCCGGAAGCCTCGCGTATTCTTTGAAAACTGCCGGAGTCTTGATGGCGGTGGACTAGTCTTTGGTGAAATTCACCGGGCTCCCGGGCCAGGCACCCGGACTTCGAGACCAAAAAGGGGAAGCCCTTCGTATTCTAAGGCTTGGACATGGGATGCGGGAGGTCGGGGAGCACTGCCGTGGCGGAGACTTCCACCTCCCGCTCCATGCCGAGTACCTCAAGCAGCACCGCCACACGTTCGCGAGCCGGCAATACCCGGCTGACCACCGCACGCAGTCCCTGGAAGGGGCCAGCGATCACGTTAACCTCCTCGCCGATAGCGATTTGTGGCTGGATAACGACAGTTTCCTCGTCTTTCACTTCGCGGCGCAGATCGTCCACGATCTGCTCGGGAACGATGGCGGGATGGTCTCCGAATCCGACGACTGTGATGACCCCTCGGATCGAACGAACGTGCCTGTTTTGGGTCGTGTAGTCCATACGGGTAAAGATATAGCCCGGGAACATGGCCTCGGTGACCCATGTCCTCCCCGTGCGCCGTGCCCGCTCAAAGCGGATGAAGGGACAAAACACGGGCAGCCCGATCTCCGTGCGAAGGAGCTGACTCGTCAGCCGTTCATTTTTGGGCTTGGTACGGATGCAGTACCAGGAGGTGGAGTCTGTCATAGTGGGAGAGGGCGAAATATACAGCGTCAAGCCCCGGCATTCGAGTCCTGATTCCGGCCCGCATGAGGAGGAATCGTAACAATAACGACGTTGGCGCGTTCCGGGCAGAGAATATCCTGTGAATAAGTCTACCCTTTCTCATGAACCACTATCGCACAGGCTGGATATCCGATGTCCACCTCGGCACGCGGGGCAGCAAGGCCGCCGCGCTTCTCAAGTTCCTCAAGGACAGCGAGTTTGAAACGCTGTATCTCGTGGGGGATCTGATCGATATCTGGGCGTTGCGTCGAGGCATCTACTGGCCGCAGTCCCACAACGACGTGGTCCAGAAACTCCTGCGCCGCGCGCGAAAGGGGACGGAGATCATTTACGTCGTGGGCAATCATGACGAGTTTCTCGCCCGATTTTTCGGGCAGTATGGAAACATCAGCCTGCAAAAGAATGCGCTGCACACTACGGCGGACGGGCGGCGGCTCCTGGTGATGCATGGTCACGAGCTCGATACGGTGGTGCAGAATCTCGGCTGGCTGGCGCACGTGGGAGACGTCGGGTACACGCTCCTCATGCGCTGCAATGGCGTGGTGAATTTCTTCCGTCGGGCGATGGGGCTCGGCTATTGGTCGCTCAGCGCCTATGTCAAGGCAGAGGTGAAAAACGTCGTGAGCTTCATCGGGCAATTCGAGGAAGCCATCGTGCGCTATGCGCGGGATTTCGATGTCGACGGCGTGCTGTGCGGGCACATCCACACAGCCGCGATGCGCGAGGTCAACGGCGTCACCTACTACAATACGGGTGACTGGGTGGAGAGCTGCACCGCGATGGTGGAACGCTTCGACGGCACGATCGAGATGCGGCAGTTCTCGCCCGAGCAGACGGATGAGACGCCTTCCGACGAATCTCCGTCGGACGCGATTCCCACCCCGCTGCTCGTGCTTACGCGCTAGGCGGGAAGCGTGTTACCTCATCCCTCCCATGTGGACGGATCGACGGCCGGGGCCTGGCAGGTGAAGTTTTCGCACAGATAGAGCGCGGTGTCGGCGGTCTCGCGGGAGGCCATTTCCGAAAGAGCGGGATTGTCCTCCGTGAGGACGGAGCCCGGGAAAGCCCGTAAAATGGACCTTCGCGGAGCAAAGTCCCGGTGAAGACGCGCCATCCATGTATCGACTGATGTGGAGCCTTTTCGTCCCACGATGACAGCCTGGGCTGGCGCGGTGAGAGCCAGGTCGAGTGCGACCAGCATCTGGGGAACCGCAGTCGGGGCCTGGGCGATCTGCACCCGGTGGGCGGCGAGGATACGGCGGGCTGTCGTCTCCCGGTGATCGTCATGCATGGCGCGGGCGAGCCGCAGCAGGTTCAGCGCGCTGATGGAATTTGCGGACGGCTCCGCGCCATCGTAGTCATCCTTTAGCCGCACGGCGATGAGCGGATCGCCGGCCGCACTGCTGAAATAGCTCCCGCCTTCTTCATCCCAAAACAGCTCATCCTGGAGGGTTTGGAGGCCCAGGGCGCGCACGATCCAGCTTTCCTCCAGAGTCGCCTCGTAAAGATCGATGAGCCCTTGAATGAAAAAGGCATAGTCCTCTGCGAATCCCGGGATATCGCTCGCCGTATGCCGCCAGCTCCGGAGAAGCCGCCCCTCGCGGGTGAGATGCGACTCCATAAAGAGCGCCGCCTTCGCCGCCGCCGCGATGTAGGTGGGCTCTTGCAAGGCGGCTCCGGCCTTCGCCAGGGCGCTGATCATGAGCCCGTTCCAGGCGGTGAGGATCTTGTCATCCAGATGGGGGCGAGGGCGTGCCGCGCGCAGATGAAACAACGCTGCCCGGCTCGCCGCCAGCGAATCGCTGTCCCCGGGCTCGCGCTGGATGAGAATGTTTTTGCCGCGAAATTCTCCCTGCGGATCGCTTTCCGCGGAGGCGTTTCCATCGGGCAGTACGCCGTAATGGCGGCAAAATTCCGCTCCGGCCTCGTTCCCCAGTGCGCCGAGGATCTCCGCGTGAGTCCAGACATAGAAAGCACCCTCGGCGTGTTCCGGCCGTCCGTGGGCGAGGAGGCTGTCGGCATCCTCCGCAGAGAAAAATCCTCCATCGGCATGGGTCATCTCGCGGAGAACATAGTCGGCGGTCTCCCGGGCGATCCGGCCAAAGATCTCCTCCCGGCTGATCTGCCATGCCTCCGTGTAGGAAACGATCAGCTGGGCCTGGTCGTAGAGCATTTTTTCAAAATGCGGGACATGCCAGTGGCGATCGACCGAGTACCGGTGGAAGCCGCCGCCGAGGTGATCTCGCATTCCGCCCTCCGCCATTTTGCGCAGAGTGAAGAGAGCCATCTGGATGGCATGCTGGCTGTTGGCCAGATCGGCGCGGCCCGCATAGCGGAGCAGGAAATTCAGGACGGAGGGCCGGGGAAACTTCGGGGCTCCGCCAAAGCCGCCGTCCTCCTCGTCAAAGGACGAGGCAAAACGCTCGTATGCCCGGGCAAGGGTGATCTCGTCATCAGGGAAGGCGGGTGATTTCTCGCCCGAGTTCATCTCCCGCAGGGCCTCGACGACCCGGCTGCCCTCGGCCTCGATGCGGCTGCGGTCATCGGCCCACAGCTTGGCGATCTGTCGCAGGATATCGGGAAACCCGGCGCGACCGTACCTGCTCTCGGGCGGAAAATAGGTCCCGCCGAAGAAGGGCTGGCCCTCCGGGGTGAGCCATACGCTCATCGGCCACCCGCCTGATCCGGTGGTCGCCTGGACGAAAGCCATGTAGAGCCGGTCGACATCGGGACGCTCCTCGCGGTCGACCTTGATGTTGATGAAGTGCTCGTTCATGAACGCAGCGATCGGCTCATTTTCAAACGACTCGTGCGCCATGACGTGGCACCAGTGGCAGGTCGAGTAGCCGATGGAAAGAAACACCGGCTTGCCTGCGCGGCGCGCCTCGGCAAAGGCCGCCTCGCCCCAGGGGCGCCAGGCGACGGGATTGTCTTTGTGCTGCAAGAGGTAGGGGGATTTTTCCGCGGCGAGGAGATTCTGGCTCATAGGGATGGAATGGGATGACCGCAGGCCGCCGTCATCGGCGACCTGGCGGGAGAGAGTGTGTGGGACGGTGTGCCGTCGGAATTACCCGACTGCGGTGACGGGCAGCTCGACCCGGAAGGTGGCGCCTTCGCCGGGAATCGTTTCCACCCAGACGCGTCCGCCGAGATGCTGGACGATGCGGTCTACGATGGCGAGGCCCAGGCCGATCGAGGATTCTCCGCCAGTCGGGCGGGAGGCGAGCCGGGCAAATTTCTTGAAAAGCTTGGCCTGATCCGCCTCGCTCAGTCCCGGCCCCTGGTCCCGCACGGCGATCTTGAGGAGGTTGTCCTCGATGTCGATACGCACGGTGACGATGCTGCCATGGGGCGAGTACTTGAGAGCGTTCGACACCAGGTTTTCCAGGATGCGCACGACGAGAGCCTTCTCGACGAGGACGGAACGGTCGGCATTGACGGACTCGATCACCATGGTGATGCGCTTGCGCAGGGCGTTGGCGCGACTGATGGCGGACGCCTCCGTGAGCAGATCTGCGATCCGGATGCTCTCGGACTGCTGGCCGCCGGGCGCGCCTCCGTCGAGGCGATAGATGTCCAGGATGTCCCGGATCATTTCGAGCGTGTCATCCGCGACGTTGACGATTTCCTCGGCGTAGGAGTGAATCTCGCCGGGCTGAGGAGCCGACTCCTCGGCGATGAGATCGGCGAGTCCTCGGATGCCCGAGAGGGGAGAGCGGAGATCATGGGCGGCGAGGGCGAGGATCTCGTCCTTCTCCTGGCTGACGGCTTCGAGGTTGCGGTTGAGGCGCTCTACGTTGGAGAGGGCGGAGGAGAGTTCGAGCTTGGTGCGCTTGAGCTGGAGCTGCGTCGCATCGCTGATGCTGGTGAGTTTCATCATTTGCGCGAGCATCGAGCGGTAATGCTCCGCGAGCATTTCACAATAGTGCTCCAGCTCCTCCGGCGGCGGATGGCGGGCGAAGGCGCCCTCGGCTTCCTTGAGAACGGACAACTCCTTCGCGAATAAAGCCTGCATGGCCTCTTCACGGGAATGGCTGAAAGACGGTCGTTTTCCCAGAACTGCCATGGCTTAGGTTAATCTCCCGAGGGGTTCTAGCAAGCGGGGAAGCGAAAAATCATGAAGGAGTTCCTCGCCGGTTTCCTTCATCACCTCGAGATCGGCCTGATAGTACCAGATGACGGAGACGCTCCCTCCTTTTTGGTGGTAGGCTTCCAGGAGGGCGAGGAGATCGAGCAGCGCCTTGGTGGAACTGGTATTCAGATAGTCGAGGGAGAAGGCCAGTTTGATCGGGCGCGCCTCTGCGATCCGGGAGTGCATCCACTCCATGATGGGCTGAAAGTAGGCGCTGGCATTCTCGGGGTATGCCTCGCCTTTGAACCAGACGACTCCGGTTTTCGAATCCTCGAAAACATGGGGAGTATAGTCGGTGGCAGGAATCTCAAGGGAGCTCATGAGTTATTTGCGCAATGTTGCTGTGATCTCGACGAGAGCGTCGTCGTCGGGAAGGGGCGTGATCTCGCAGAGGACCGGAGCAGCGGTCTTGCGCTGGATCTCGATCAATCCGATGCCCGCGCACCCGGACCGGCGAGGCTTGTGCAGCTCGGACCGCCGCACGCGGATGAGCCCGGTCCGGGTGAGTCGTCCCGTATCGGAAACGATCTCCGCGGCCCGGCTGGCGGCGGTGAACGATGCGGCGTTGCGGCTGTGAATGGTGAAGCATTCCCCGGTGTCGGTGATGGAGATGATGGCTGGAATGGCTGCGGTTTTCTTGGAGTGTTTCAGCACATTTTGCGCCATCTCGACAAAAATGATCTTGAGGAGATGACCGACCTGTCGCGGGGCGGAGATTGCGGCCATGAGCCGGCTGGTGGCGGCGGCGATTTCCTCCTGGGTCACCGGCCCGCGGATCTCCAGCACGACGCGGGACGACGGATGCATGGTCGGGCGTGCCTTCATGTTTCGGCTGAGACATTTACGCCGATGAGAGTGATGTCATCCCGCTGGACGGCTCCTCCTCGGAAGGCATCGAGCTGGGCGGCGATTTCTGCCCCCTGTCGCGGCATCGGCGTACCGTGCAGGCTGAGTGCGAGGTGGCGCAGGCCGGATTTGTCAAAAGGCCGCCTGAGATGATTGGGCTGGTGGATGAGGCCGTCACTGAAGAGATAGATCGAGAGATCCTTTGTACGAGGCACCTTGTGCTGGATGTATTGGATCCGGGCCGGCAGGTGGGCGCCGCCGCCGAGTCCATGACGATCCCCGCGGATCTCGCCGTAGAGCGGCGTACCGCTGGAACCGTCGACCCAGCACAAGGGAAGACCGGCCCCGGCGAAGACGATTTTGTCGGGGTCGATGCGTACGAGCGCAGCGTCCATGCCGTCCTTGTTGTCATTGCCCGGGGAGTTCTGGCCGAGCGCGGCCCGGACGCGACTGTGGAGCCGTGAGAGGATGTCGGCGGGGTCATTGGCGCCGCGCTCGATGACGATCTGCTGGAGCAGGACGAACGACATCATCGACATGAATGCTCCCGGCACGCCGTGTCCCGTACAGTCGACCACGGCGAGATAAAACGACTCCTCCCGGGCCAGGCACCAGTAAAAATCGCCCGACACGATATCGCGCGGTCGATAGATGACGAAATGCTCCGGGATCATTCGCTCCAGCGTTTCGGGACGAGGGAGGATGGACTCCTGGATGCGGCGGGCATACTCGATGCTGCTGATGATCTTGCGCTGGCTGGCGTCGAGCGCCTCGCGCTCCTGCTCGAGGCGGCGGGCGAAGATCTCGCGCATATCCATCTCGTCGCTCACCTTGCCAATGACCTTGTTGTACTCCGAGGCGATCTGTCCGACCTCGGTATGGGGCTGAAAGTCCAGCCTCGTGGTAAAGTCTCCCCGCGTGCTATGGCGGGACATCTCGCTGAGCAGGTCGACGATTTCGGTGCTCGCTCCATGCTCGGCGACATTGAGGCCGATGCGTTCGCCGTCCTCATCGATGCGGAGCGGGACGGCGCGGTTGATGGCCGTGAGGAGGAGCCAGCCAATCCCGAAGGCACAAAGGAAAAAGACCACGGCGCCGAGGGCCTGCACGCCGAATTGCTGAGCGCGCCCCAGGCCCGTGCCGAGCAGCGCGAGGTTGCCAAAGAGGGCCACGGCCAGCGTCCCCCATATTCCGGGCAGGGCGTGAGCGGCGCTGGCGCCCACCACATCGTCGATCTTCCAGAGAGCGAGCAAGTGCACTGCGCCGTAGCTGATGAGCCCGCCCACGACGCCAATGATCACCGCCGAGCTGGGAGAGACCGCATGACAGCCAGCCGTGATGGCGACCAGGCCCGCCACGCACCCATTGAGCGTTTCCGGCAGGAGAGGCAGCTTTTGAAAATACCATACGGCTCCCATCGCGCTCAGGCAGCCCGCGCATCCGGCGAGCACCGTATTGACAAGGATCATTCCGACCCGGTGGTCGAGTGCGAGCGTGCTACCGCCGTTGAACCCGAGCCACGCGACGAAGAGGACGAGGACGCCGATCGTGGATGTGACCAGGCTGTGGGGATTAGCCAGCGGGAGATTGCTGTCGAAGCGCCCCAACCTCGGCCCGATAACCATGGCCGCCGCCAGCGCCATCCAGCCGCCCATGCTGTGAACGACGGTCGATCCCGCGAAATCGACGAAGCCCATCTGCTTCAGCCACCCGGCGTTATTCCATGCCCAGCCGCCGGCGATGGGATACAGCACGCCCGAGATGAGAGCGGTCACCAGGAGGTATCCCCCGAAGCGCATGCGCTCCGCCACCGCGCCGGAGACAATGGTTGCCGCCGTGGCGCAGAACATCATCTGAAACAAAAAGAATGCGTTCTGGGCATTGTTGGACCGCTCGCCCGGGGAGAAGAAGAAATCCGTCGTGCCGACCCAGCCGGACGATGTGCCGAACATCAGCCCGTAGGCAAAAGCCCAGAAGAGAAGCGATGCGACGACAAAGTCGATCAGGTTCTTCAGGGCGACGTTGATCGTGTTCTTTGACCGGACGAGGCCCGACTCGAGCATGCAGAAGCCGATCTGCATGCACATCACCAGTGCAGAGCAGGCGAATACCCAGAGCAGGTTCGTCGCTTCCATGCGTTTCAGTCGTCCCGGTTTTTTCCCCAACGTGCAACTGGTTTTTCCATTTTGAGGATCAAAAAGTCGTGTATGGGCTTCGCTGGGGAAGTATCACACGGGATGTGTTTGAGCGAGCCTTTCGCCTGAAGGAGCATGGCACGACGATTCGCCGGGAGGTCGTGGCCGGGCTGACCACCTTTGCCGCCATGGCGTACATCCTGGCCGTGAACCCGGGCATTCTCAAGGCGGCTGGCATGCCGGGAGATGCGCTCGTCACGGCGACTGCGCTCGGCGCCGCCCTGGCCACGGTCCTCATGGCCGCGATGACCAACTTCCCCCTCGCCCTGGCGCCTGGGATGGGGATCAACGCCTTCTTCGCCTACACGATCTGCGTGGGGATGGGCATCCCCTGGCAGAGCGCTCTCGGCCTGGTTTTTATCAATGGCTGCCTGTTCCTGCTGCTCTCGGTCACGGGAATCCGGCAGCGTATCCTGGCCTCGATCCCGCTTGACCTGAAGGTAGCCATCGCAGCGGGGATCGGCCTGTTCATTGCCTTCATCGGTTTGGAAAATGGCGGCCTCGTGGTGGCGAATCCCGAGACCCTGGTGGCATTGGGGGATCTGTCGTCGCCGCCTGTGCTGCTTTTCGGCGCGGGGATATTGCTCACCTGCGTGCTGGTGGCGCGGGGTATTCCGGGGGCGATCATTCTTTCCATGCTGGTCCTGACCGTGGCCGGGCTGTTTGTTCCGGCGGCGGGTGGCGGCACGGTCACGCAATGGCCCGGCAAGATTTTCTCCTGGCCCGCTTCCATCGAACCGCTCTTCCTCAAGCTGAACTTTGACTTCCTGCTCGCCGAGCACCTCAAGGCCATCCCGGTCGTGCTCACGCTGCTCCTCGTCGATCTCTTTGATAATCTCGGCACGCTCATCGGCGTGACCCGCCGCGCTGGCATCATGGATGAGAAGGGGAATGTCCCCAAGCTCGGCAACGCCCTTGTCGCGGATTCCATCGCCGCGATCCTGAGTTCCCTCCTCGGCACCTCGACCGTGGTGAGCTATATCGAAAGCGCGGCCGGAGTGCAGGCGGGCGGCCGCACCGGATTGACCGCGATCACCGTGGCGGTGTGTTTCCTTGCGGCGCTCTTTGTGACGCCGGTGATCCTGATGATTCCGGGCGTGGCCGTGGCCCCGGCGTTGGTGGCCGTGGGGCTGGTGATGTTCCAGAGCGTGACCGAGCTCAAGCTCGATCACTTCGAGATTGCCGCTCCCGCGATGCTGACCATCCTCTTCATGCCGCTGAGCTTCAGCATCAATACAGGCATCGGCATCGGATTGATCACCCTGGTCGTGCTCGGCCTCTTTGCGAAACCCCGCAGGTTCGATATCGTGACAGCGATACTTGCCGCGCTCTTTGTTTTGCACTTCCTCGAGCCCGGGCTCAGGAAACTGTCGGCTCATTGAGCAGTCGACGCCTCAGCAGGTCCAGCGCAGCCTGGCTGGCGAGACGCTTGAAGGTTTCTCTGTCCGTGGGGAATTTCTCGAGGATGCACACGGTGGGGCGACCCTCTTCCGCCAGGGCGATGAAGACGGTGCCGACGGGCTTTTCCGGCGTGCCGCCGGTCGGACCTGCGATGCCGGTGAGGCTGAGTACGTAACGGGTTCCGGCTCGTTCCCGTGCGCCCTCGGCCATGGCGCGGGCGACAGGTTCGCTCACGGCGCCGTGGGTCGCGATCAGGTCGGTAGGAACGCCGAGCAGGCGGGTCTTGGCGGCGTTGGAGTAGGTGACCATTCCCTCCATGAAGACCTCGGAGGAGCCGGAAACATCGGTGAGCCGGCTGGCCACGAGTCCGCCTGTACAGGATTCTGCCGTGGCGACGGTGGCGTGCTGCGCGCGGAGGAGTTCGATGACGACTTCCTCCAGGTTGCGGCCGGATTGCGAGACGATATGCGATCCGAGCGCTGCGAGGACGGACGGCTCGACTTCATCGAGGAGGGCAGGCGGACCGATGAGGCGGAAATCGACCTCGTTGGGCCTTGCGCAATAGCCGACCTCGATGTCGCCCCGGGCGTTCAGGCTCAGGCCGATCACCTCCTCGACGGCGCTCTCACCCATGCCGACGACATGATAGATGCGGCACTCGGTCGAGGGATCAACGAGGCCCGGGATGGCGGTCAGGATCGGCAGCACGGAGGCCTCAAACATCGGGCGTAATTCGCGCGGAGGCCCGGGCAGGAGAAAGAGATGCGGAGCGGTGAGCGCACCGCTTTGCCGGGCAGGCAGGTAGAGGCCGGGGGCGGTGCCGTTTTCATTGGGCAGTACGACCGCTCCCTCCGGAGCCATGGCCTGTCGCCCCATGCGTTCGCGATACGGAATACCGCGTCGCTGGAGGCGTTGATGGATCGCAGCCATGACCTCGGGGCGTTCCGTCAGCGGGAGGCCGAGCAATTCCGCGGTGATCTCCCGCGTGATGTCATCGGTCGTGGGGCCGAGGCCGCCGGTGACGAGCAGGACGTCGCAGCGCGGGAAAGCCTCGACCAGTGCGCCGCGAATGGCATCGCCATCCGGCACGGTCGTCTGCCGCTCGATGCGCAACCCGAGCGGGAAAAGCTGCCGACCCAGGTAGGCCAGATGCGTGTTGACGACGTTGCCGAGGAGGAGTTCGGAGCCGGTGTTGAGGACCTCCACCTTCATCGGAGAGGCCTCCCGCTGTGCAGGGAGCTACCGTTCGCGCGCCAGCGCCTTGATCCAGGCATCCGTGCGGGCGTGTTTGTCGGTGGCTTCTTGCAGGTCGTAGACATAGAGAAGATTGGCAAGGACCCGGAGCAGGATCTGTCGCGGAGTGGCGGGCTCCAAGTGCGACGGTCGCAGCTTCAGGTTTTGCCGGGCCAGAATTTCCTCACAGTCGGCCTTCGTCAAGATGCGACCCCGATGGAACGGGTCAAAGTACACCTCGCCGTGCCGCGCGATGAAGTGCCCGGGCAGGTTGATGCCCTCGACTTTCATCCCGGCGCGCGCCCCGACCATGCGGTACAGGATCGTGAGCGTGATGGGAATACCCATGCGGGAATCGATCACGCAGGGCAGGAGGGAATTTCGCTCGCAGTAGTATTGGTCCGTGTTGCCGCGGAAGCAGAGCTCGCCCGCCATGAACTCCGCGAGCGCCTGCACGCGCTGGCGGTTGCTGACGATGCCCGAGATGCGGACGAGAAACTGGCGGCCCCAGTTGTTGATACGGGTCTCGTACGGGCGGGTGTCGATGTTTGGCTCGAGCGCATTGGCCAGCATCCAGCAGGCCCGCTCAAGGTCGTTGTCGTTCTGGAAAAAATGGCACAGGAGGGAAAAATCCTCGTCGGCGCCGGTACCGGTGATTTCCTCCAGGACATCCTGAGCGTGTCGGGAAACGCAGGCATTGTCGACAGAAGCGAGGTCCCGGAGATCGCCGAGGATTTCCTCACCGCGGAGGGCGAGGGATTCCTTTACCATCCGTACAGTCTCGGGGTCGTCGTCCTGGAGGAGTCGGACAATCGCGTTTTTTTGCGCGAACATGGCTAACAGCTACTTAAGCCAATCTGGCGCATTTCGCAAGAGGCTCGGAGAGATTGTGGGCGATTTCCCGCGAGGAATTATCCTTGCCCTAGTGTATTACATATGTATATCACTAAAGCATGTTCATCGCGCTCCATCCCTCCAGCGGGGTGCCGCTGTACCTCCAGCTGCTCAATCAGCTGAAGGAGCGCATTGCCAGCGGGCAGGTGAAGCCGGGGGAGCAGCTCCCGTCGGTGCGCGAACTTTCCGCCGATCTGAAGATCAACCCGCTCACGGTGGCCAAGGTGTACCAGATCCTTGAGCGCGAGGGGCTGGTCGAGACGCGGCGCGGCATGGGGACGTTTGTCGCGCAGAAGGTCGAAACCCTGCCTGTGGCCGCACGTCGACAGGCGCTCGACCCCGCCGTGCGCCAGCTCGTAGCCGAGGCCATCCATCTGCGACTCAGTGAGGCCGAGGTCGTCGAGCTCATCGCCCGTCATTTTCAGCAGCTCCATCCCCGCAACTCCTCAAACCAACCATGAACGACACCGCCATCTCCATCCGCGACGTGACGCGATCGTACGGGAAAACCCCCGTGCTCGACCGTCTCGATCTCACCGTGAAGGCCGGGAGCATCTACGGCTTCCTGGGCCGCAACGGATCAGGCAAAACCACGACGATCAAGCTGCTGGCCGGCCTCGGGCGTCCGGAGAGCGGCGAGATTGCCGTGCTGGGCAGGGACCCCTGGGCGTTCACGGCCGAGGACCGGCAGGGAGTTGGTTATCTTTCGGAAAAGCAGAACCTCCCGCCGCTCATGAAGGTGCGGAGCCTGCTCGCGTTTTGCTCCCGGCTGTATCCGCAATGGGACCGGGAACTTTGCGAGGGGCTCATTTCCAGATTTCAGGTTCCGGTGAACAAGCGCGTCAGTGCGCTTTCCATGGGCAACCAGCGGCTCGTCGGCATCATCCTCGCCCTCGCACCGAGGCCCGCCGTGGTGCTGCTCGACGAACCCGCCGCCAACCTTGATCCGGTGGCCCGCCGCGAGTTTCTCGACGAAGTCCTCGACCTGATCCGCGAGGGCGAGCGCACCGTCTTTTTCTCCACCCACATCCTGAGCGATGTCGAGCGCGTGGCTGATGAGGTGGGCATCCTCGCCCAGGGAAAACTGCGGGTGAGCGAGTCGCTCGACAGCCTGAAGGAGACGGTGAAGCGCGTGCGGTTCTACGGCTTCCCCGGCAACGCTCCGGAGCCGCCGCCGCAGGCCTTCGGCTGGCGGGTGCGCAATGGTGAGGCTCTTGGAACCCTGAAGCTCGCCCATCCCGGCGAACCCGCCGCCCTGGCTGCGGCGTGGAAGTGCCAATACGAAATCATCGACCTGTCGCTGGAGGACATCTTTGTCGACATCGCCCGCAACTGATCCCATGAAAACACCCTCGCAATTCTGGACGCTGTTCCGCTTTCACGCTTTCGCCAGCCCGTGGATCTGGGTGATGCCGCTGGCGCTTGGATTTCAGGGATTCCTCGGGATGACTCGCTTCTACGGAGATCTCGACTCGGCTTTGATATTCTTTAACCAGCTCTCGTGGATTCCTTTGATCCTCGCCGCCATGATCTTCCTCCCGGAGTTCTTTCTCGGTGGATACTGGACCACGGCGCAGACCCAGCAGCAGGTGCAGACCTTCGGGGCGGATTTTATTCTCACGCGAGCCGTGGATCGGTCCTGCGTCTTTCGGGTTCGCGGCGCGATTTTCTGGTGCATGATTGGCGCTGCGGTGGTTTGCTGGATCGCCGTTGCGGCGTTCAAGCCGGCCTTCACTCTTGAGCTTTCGAGCCGATCTGGCGCGGCTCAAAACGCGGCTTACTATCTCCAGCATCTGCCGGGCGGCTTCGTCGAAAAGACGGCGCAAAATGGTGATGTCACCATCAAGGTGCCCTATGGCAACCTACAGCTCAAGCTGCTCATGGGGGCCGTGGCGGTCAGTGTTTCGTCGGTATGGTTGATCTTCCTTCCGCTGATTTCCCGCCTGCCCCATCGGCGCTGGATCTATGGGGGAATATTTATTGTGGGCGTCTTCGGGCTGTCGTTCCTCCCCATCCTGGGCAGGTCTCCGCTGGAGCCCGCCCTTGTGTTGGGATTGGGTAATCTGTCGTTGGTCGGAGCGGTCGCACTCATCCTGGCGGTAGGCGGGCAACTGCTGGCCGAGCGGCTGCTCAAGCCGGTGGAGTTTATGTGAAATGAACAGAACCCGATGAAAGCTCTCTCACGATTTCTGACGGTTTTCTGGTTCCAGGCTTCGATCACCGTATGGCCGATCGTGATACTGGTGATTCTGGCGTATTTGGGATGGGTCGGACCTTCGAAGTACTATGGCGATCTTCATCTGGCGATTTTTCCCTTCCTGCTGACAGCATGGGTTGTCATGACGGCGGTGATTGCGATTTACCTGCCGGAGGCTTTTCTTCCAGTCGCTACGGTGAAGAACGCACGGAGCACCGCAGCTTGTCTGCTAAGTCTGGAATTCCTTGCTACACGAGCCGTTTCCCGATCGTGCGTCTTTCGGGTGCGAGGCGCGATTTTTTGGGGAATCCTGCTGACGTCGATCTTTTGTTGGGTGGCATGGAGCGCAGTCCATCCATCGTTGACGCTTCTTCTGCCTTCCTACTCTGGTGATGCGGCCAAGGCGGGCCTTTATCTGGCTCGCATACCGGGGAGCGTGGTGGAGCGCATCTCTTCCGATGGAGACGTGACTGTCCGAATGCCGACGGGTAATCTGCAGCTTCACATCCTGCTCGGCGCGACGATGGTCATCCTGTCATCCATCTGGATATCTCTGGTCCCCTTGCTTGCGCGTTTACCGTTTCGCAGGCAAATCTTTTGGGCAGTCGTGATTGGAGGAAATTTCCTGATGACTGTCGTGATGCCCCGGCAGCGTGAGTTGGAGACCTGTCTTTTATTTGGGATGCAGTATCTCCCCTATCTGGTCGTTGGAGCCATGGCCCTTGCCATTGTGGCCGAATGGAGCAGTGGGAAACGGCTGGCGATGATGGAGCTCATGTAAAGACTCGCGACAAACGACTGTTTTTCCGTCGGGAATTTTCTCGCCTTAATGGGCATAAGCTCATATTGTGATGGCGGCTTTTATGAATCAGATCGATGATCGTCTTCCCGTCACCGTCATCTCCGGCTTCCTGGGCTCGGGAAAGACCACCCTGCTGAACAATCTCCTCGCCACACTGGATCGGTCCCGCGTGGCGGTGATCGAAAACGAGGTGGGAGAGATCTCCATCGATCATCACATCGTGCTGCGGACGGACCTGGGCTCCCTGCAAACCGTGCAGGGGCGGACGTGTTGTTCGTCGCGGGAGGAGTTTGTCCGCCTGCTGCGCCTGCTGGCGAAGTACCGTTCGCGCTATGATCGGCTGCTGGTCGAGACCACGGGGGTGGCGCATCCCGGGATGATCGCCCATGCCATCTGGGGCGACCCCCTGCTGAAAGAGCACCTGCGGCTGGATGGCGTGGTCACCGTGGTCGATGCCCGGCATGTCCTTGATCACCTGGGGGAAGAGGGGCATGCCAGCGAGCAGGTGGCCTACGCGGATCTCTTGATCGTGAACAAGATCGATCTCGTTTCCGAAGGCGAACTGCGACGGGTCCTCGATGCCTTGGGCGAAATCAACGCGAAGGCGCCGAGCCTCCTGGCCCGGGAAGCGAATGTGCCTGCGGATGAGGTGTTGCATATCGGCGGATTTGACCTGAGCCGTATCGCTGACGGGGTGGGAGGATGCTCGAAATCCGGCGGAGGACATGGCGAGCATGGCGGGAAATCCCACCGCCATGAGATCGGCACGGTGAGCGTCTCGCTGGCGGGAAACATGGATATCGATCGCTTCCAGCAGTGGATGGAGGGATTTGTCACCGCCCATGCCGCAAATCTGTTTCGGAGCAAAGGCATCCTGGCGATCGAAGGGATGCCCGAGCGCGTGGTCTTTCAAGGCGTGCATGGGATGTTCCAAATCGGGCTGAGCCAGGCGTGGGGAGATGCGACCCGGGAAACGCAGGCGGTGTTTATCGGGCGCGACCTCGATCGCGACGCGATCACGGCGGGCATGATGAGCTGTCTGGCCGGTGAAACGGCAGGCGTCGCGTAGAGACATGCATGCCGCGTCGGAATGCATCCCGTGCCTCGTCCGCCAGGCGGCGGAGGCGATCGGATTGAGCGAGGGTCCTCCCGAGCGCAAGGACGGCATCCTCAAGCTGGTGCTGGAGCGCCTTGCCGCGGCGGACTGGAGCGGCTGCGCCCCGGCGCTGGCTCAGGAAATACACCGCATCATCCGGCAGGAGACGGGAAACGACGATCCCTACCGGACGGTCCGGGAGCGGATGAACCGGGCCGCCCTGGCGGAGATGTCGACATGGCGCGGGTTGATCGCAAAATCATCCGACCCCAGGGAGGCCATCGTACGGCTGGCGGCCGCCGGGAACCTGCTCGACTCGGCGGCGAGGTCCAACATGCTGCCGGAGGACATTCCCCAGCTTTCCTCCCTCTGGACGCGGCCGCTGATCGGCGATCCGCTGGAGGTATTCCGGCTGGCGGAGCGGGCGACTCGCATCCTCTATCTTGCGGACAACGCCGGGGAGATCGTCTTTGATCGGCTGCTCATCGAGGCGCTTCCGTCGGAGCGGCTGACTCTCGCCGTGCGCGGAGCGCCGATCCTGAACGACGCCATCCTCGCGGATGCCGCGACGGCGGGCATCACCCGGCTGTCCCCGGTGATCGGCAACGGGTCCGATGCGCCCGGCACGCTCCTGGCGGATTGCTCACCCGAGTTTCGGGAGCATTTTCATCGCGCCGATCTGATCATTGCCAAGGGGCAGGGAAATTATGAATCGCTCGACCGGGTGGAAGGGCCGATCGTTTTCCTGTTCACGGTGAAATGCCCGCCCATCGCTGGCCAGGTCGGCCATCCCGTGGGAAGCCTCATTGTGAAAAAGACCGCGAGGTGGCAGCGAAACGCCTCCCGGGAGCAGGGGACGCTTTCCTGAGCATCGCCAGTCTCCCTCAGGACCCGGCAGGCATCGCCATGAACTTGGCGGTGGCGCGAACAGCCAATACGCCGGCCTGGTGAACCTCGGCCCGGCACTGGTAGATCCGGCGACGGGACCCCTCAACCCAGCCGCGGACATGCACGGGATCATGCAGATTGATCCGGCAGAGATAGCGAATGGTGAGCTCTGCGGTGAGACCGGCGATCTCCCGGGCGAACAGGGCATGCACGATGGCGCTATCCATGAGAGTGGCGATGACCCCGCCGTGGATGCGGTCGGGGTAGCTGCGAAATACGTCGGAGGGCTGCCAGACGCCGGAAGCGCTGCCATCCTCCCCGATCTCGAAATGCAGATTCAGGCCGCCCTGATTGCACTCTCCACAGGCGAAGCACTGCCGATGCGTATCGGCGAGGGCCTGGGGGATTTTTTGTGTGAGGCTGTCAGGCATGACGGGCGGACAAATGGAGCATATGCTCATTTTAATGACCGTCAACTCCTCTTGCCATCGGGGAGGTCGGGCGCAAGTTGGAAATACCTCCCGGTGGATTGACAGGCTGGGGAAATGGGCTTATGCCCGGACAGGTCTTTCCTGCACATGCCTCGTCCACCGTGTCCGCGAACAATTTCCCATCTGCCTCCCGCCACATATTTCAAGCCGGCGGGCATTCCCTTGCGGGATCTTCGCGAGGTACAGCTGGCCGCCGATGAACTCGAGGCCATTCGTCTCGCGGATGCGGAGGGGTTGTACAATGTCGAGGCGGCCGGGCGCATGGGCGTGTCGCGGCAGACGTTTGACCGGATCGTAAACCGTGCGCGTAGCAAGGTGGCGACGGCGCTGGTCAATGGTTATGCGCTTCGCATGGAGACGGCGGAGCGCCCGGAGGCGTAAGTCTGGTGTCTCGCGGTAAAAAATACGAGGGACGACCGGCGCATGGCCAGCCGTCCCTCGCGGGAGACGATCTCGTTAGGGCGTGTTAACGTAAAAGAGCATCATAGATGAGAGCGATGAGAATGAAGGCGGAAAACATGGCGTCGAGTTTCTCGAAACGAGAGAAGATGCGGCGGAAGCCCTTGAGACGGCGGAAGAGCCGTTCGACCTGATTGCGCTTCTTGTAGAGTTCACGATCATACTCCCAAGGATTGAGTCGATTGATTTTGGGTGGCACCACCGGTTGGAGTTGGAGATCAAAAACCAACTGGCGAGTCTCGTCGCCTTCGTAGGCGCGATCCATGATGACGCAGCGCAGGCTGGCGGGCTTGGTCGCCGCCAGGGAGTTCAGGAGCGCGCGCCCCTGCGGGGCGTCGC
>Ga0209935_1002222_pt1 | contig 24814 bp, 34 predicted proteins | sample ThiBio_1000_plan_2_FD_183958 | JGI IMG/M metagenome (GOLD analysis project Ga0209935, IMG submission 183958) | Wastewater bioreactor microbial communities from Cape Town, South Africa - Thiocy_cont_1000_plan (SPAdes) | ecosystem: Engineered > Bioreactor > Thiocyanate-remediating >...
CGCAGCTTGTTCCACGCCACCTCGGCGCCGCGTTGGCGATCGACGCCCTTGTACACAATCTTGAAGGCACCCGAGCCGAGGACCTCGGCGAACTACACGCCAACCATCACACGAGCGATTAACTACATGAGGCCTTGCACGCTACGCCAGGGCCTCTGCGTTCAACGTACTCGAGCGAATCGATTCGTGGGATCATACTCTTCGGGCTGCTCGAGCTCATCATCCTCGGCGACATCAATATCCTCATCGAAGCTCGGTGCGGTTGCCGTTCGACCAACAGAGAGAGACATGACAAGGCGATGAAGAAATACGCGACAACGGCACGATGACGGCTACGACTGAAGATGAAGAAAAAGATAACAACAACGACAACGACAACAAGGGAGAGTGATAACAGGAGGATCGAGAGCGATCGAGCGAGCGATCGAACGTGGTAGAATAATAGCAAGCAAGGAACCTCACGCACACACACGCACTGCACTGCACGAGAAATCGAAGAAGGAGAAGGGTTGCAGTAACGACGACGACCACGCGTACAAAGGGAGGAACGAAGTAATATCAACAAGAATCAGCACGACGACAACAACAACGCATGGTTGGGTTGCTCGACCGAAAGAGCGACACGCGTGGAGAGGTTGAGGCGACAACAACGACGACGGCAGTGGTTGTGGCAGCGCGAGTGCTCCGGAAGACAAGTATCAATGCGCGCGGGTGTCGAGTGCGTTGGTATGCACAATAACAACAAGGCAAACGACCGCGATACCTCAAAGCAACAGAATACCGAGTGTTGATGACGGTGGTAGTGGCGGTGGAGAAGGCTCGCGATGACACGCAAGGCGTAAATGTGGCGAGGAGGATGGCAGGATGACGCGTCAAGGGCAGCAGGTGAATGCGCGAGAGACACGCACGAACAAGGCAACAACAGCAAGCGAATTGAAGGCAAACGTAGGCGACCAGCACAACTCACCAGCGAAAGGGATGCAGCAGCAGCAGTAGTAGTTGTTGGAGTAGTCACAGAGTCTGGCGAGGAGAAGGGAGGAGCAAACGCGTTCTGTGTAAGTGTAAGGCAGAGAGAGACAAGAGGTGATTGGTAGTGGTGCGCGAGAGAGAAGGACAACAAGCGAAGGAGGCTGAGACGCACACAAGCACAGAGCCGGAGCCGCTGCGGTCGCGCAAGAGCCCACTAAGCACGATAGTGCCCCGTAGTGCCCCGTGATGCCCCGGTCTTAAGGCCGCCCTCGAGCGTGTGGTCGGTATTTCCTGTACCCCGGTCCGCGAAAGGCGAAAGACGCCACGCAGCAGCCGAGAAGCAGAAGCAGAGTCTTCTTCGCCTTCCTTCCCTCCCGCAGCCGCCGCTCCTCCTCTCGCTCCTCTCGTTGGTTGTGGTGTGTGCCGCGCTCGTCCGGTGCCTTCCTCCCTCCCTCCCGCCCGCCCTCCGTACCTCGACCGATCCTTGTAAGCCACTGCCAATCGCGTAGTAGCCCAACTCTACCATCGCATGACGACCATCGAGAACCTTCGAACCGTTGGTACGTGCTTGTTCTTGGTCTGGGTCTTGGTAGTTGCTTGCGTCATCGTCCTCGTCGTCATCGCGACTACTAGTGGGGCGGCGCTGTTATTATCATGGTGGTGGCGAGCTGTTCAATACGCGGTGCTGGTAGTGGTGACGGTGGTGGTAGCGTGGCGCGGCAAACTAATCGCGTGTGATCGGTGTGTATGTGTGTGGTGGTGCTGAGCAGACCCCTTTGCGGACGATGAGACAACTGAGCTAGGAAGCAAGCAGAGCAACTACATCCATATTCGCATCCAGCAACGCAACGGTCGCAAGACCCTTACCACTGTCCAAGGCTTGCCCAATGAGCTAGACTTCAAGCGCATTCTGCGAGCATTCAAGAGAGTATGTCGTCGTCGGCAGCATCACTGGCGTTCTTCTCGTCTTCCTCGTTCGTCTTCGTCGTCTTGCTCGTCGACCAGAGCCCACGAAGGCGCTGGCGCTCTTGCACAGCACCGACGCTCTCTCTCGCTCTCTCTCTCTCTCTCTCTCTCTCTCTCTCACCCTTGTTTGACCTTTGCTCACCTACCGCTGATTTGCATTTGTGCGTGTGTCTACAGCAATTCTGCTGCAACGGTACCATTGTCGATGATCCCGAGCTTGGTCAAGTGATCCAGCTCCAAGGCGATCAACGAACCAACATCTCCAAGTTCCTCGTCGACGAGGGCATTTGTGAGAAGACCAGTGTCAAGATTCACGGTTTCTAAGCTGAGCAGAAGCCGCCGCCCAGAGCCGTAACCCCTCCCAACCTCCCTCTCCTCTCCTCCTCCCGCCTTCGTTCGGCGTTCCTCTTCCTGTCTTGTGGATGAACCACCACCATGTCGAGTTCCCCAATAACAACTCGAGCAGACTTTTACGGCTCATTGAGAGATTTGCGCGTGTTCGAGCCGGTTAGCAGGGAGTTAGTGTCGCGCTCTTGTTCTTATTTATCATCATCATCTGTGTGTATCTGTGTCTATCTATGTATACGATTTTGTGCAGGCTCGCAGGCACGGGGCTCGCGGCTGATGCCATGGTAGTACTGGTGGCGGGCGTGGTATTTACATGATCTCCAGCTCGATGTACTTGACCTCAGGCATCTCGGCTTGGATGTTCAGCTCCAGCCGGTCGACCTCGTCGCCCAAGAACTCGATCAGCGCATCGCCGTGCATCTTGAGATACTCCTCGAGCTCGGCCGTCGTTCCAGCCTGCCACGTCGCACGTACCACCGATGAGACCGTTGCGCACCGATGCAGGAGTGGGAAGGAGCGTGCGTACCTGTTGCAGTGTGCGGAGTTGTTCGACCATATCGCGGCGCTGTGCATGGTAGCGAGCGGCGACCTCTGCGCCATTAAATTGGAGCTCGGCCTTGAAGCGGATACTATCAGCTCCGAGTGTCGTTGCTTTGATCTCATGCACCGAGCTATTGTCATTCCACCAGCGAGCGAGCGAGCGAGAGAGAGAGAACGAGTTAGCATAATGATCAGCATAGAATCGGCACCAACGAACGAGCGTCCGTGCGTATAAATATGACCGAACGTGTGTTTGCGTGGGTGATCGTGATCGTGATCCTGATCGTGATCGTGATCGTAATCTTGATCCTGTTTGTGGGATGGAGTGGCACGAACCTGATGATACGTTCGTGAAGCAGAATGCGCAAGATTCGTGCCATCTGGCCTGGATGGATCGAGCGGCCCATCAACGAGTAGCGATTCTTCTGTACGATGAAGACCGCCACGCCACCGAGCAGTCCACCGACGGCGATCGATCCAAGAGCGTCGTAGAGTGGATTGCCAGTGACGCTTGCGAGACCGATACACGCTCCAGCGACAAGCACACCCGAAACCGCGGCGCCATCTTCCATCAACACTGTTGTTGTGTGTTGTTGCATTGATTCGATCGATCGGTCGAGTGAGTAAGCGAGCGAGCGAGAGCCAGTGCAGCACACGATTGGCAATGGAAGCGTACGTACCAGCGACGGCCATCGGGTCGGGTCCAGCTCGCACGTACTCCATGAAGCTCATGTTCAGTTTCTTGGCGCTCTTGCGAACGTCCGACGCGGCGTAGATGAGCGGCACGGTTTCGACTGCCAGAGAGAACAGCAGCACACCGAGACCGAGGGCGACCGAGCTCACAACGTGTGGGTGCATGATGGCGGTGATGCCGTGGTAGACGCTGACGCCACATCCGACAAAGAAGATGCCGACGCCACTGATCAACGACCAAACATATCGCTCGGGTCCATAGCCATACGGATGGTCCTTGTCGGGCTCTCGCAACGAGCTCGAGATTCCTACGCACGGCAGGTGAGTCGAACATTGATGAACAGCGAGCGAGTGAGCGAGTGAGCGAGGCTATTGTACCATAGGCAAGCAAGGCTTGATTGCACACATCAGCGAGCGAATGCAACGCCTCGCTGAACATGGAGCCCGAACCAGTGGCGATCCATGCGCCGAACTTGGCGACCGTCACGACCACGTTGCTGTTTCGATCTCGCCAACTTCAGAACGACACGAGAGAGAACGAGAGAGAACGAGAGAGAGAGAGAGAGAGAGGACACGAGGTGTACCTTGCGATAGCGAGAGTGACAGCGCGGGTGGAGCCCTTCCACTTATCGACCTGCTCCGTGAGGACGTCTGATCGCGATCGACATCAGCACGGAATGAATGTTGCTTTGGTGAGTTTGTTGTGATGGGTAGCACGTCGACGCGTAGATGTCAAGTAGTGAGTGAGAGAGTGGCGGGCACCTTGTTCCATCTGCAGACGTCGAGCGAGGCGCTTGCTCTTGGATTCCTCTTGCCTCTTGGCCTCTATTCAACAGCACGACCAGGCACGATAGAGAGATAGATAGATCGATCGATTGCAGGTGTTGGTAAGTGGCCATGGAATGGGATTGGTGCGAGCTGCGTATCGATGCGTACCTTCGAGGCTGGCTGGCCGCACTCGATTGCGTTTGATTCGTTCGGCATCGAGAGCCTCTTCGCTGCCCCACACGGTCAGCGCGTAGGCCTTGACTACTTTCTGTGGTGTGCAACGCAGCCGCCGTCGGTGAGACGCTTGGAGTGATTGGATTGCAGCGAGCGCAGAGACGCGGTACCTCGTCGTAAAGGCGATAGGCCGCGCCGTCGAGCGTCGATTGGTGGCGCGACACGAACGGCAGGCCACGCAGGTCAGTCGGACGAAGGAGGTACCACTCCTTGGCGTCGACCTCGGAGATCAAGCCGCTGTCGGGGATGAAGGTGTATTCGCCATCGGTGTCGATGTCGTTCTTGGCATTGGAGAAGAAGCCGGCGGCGCTCGTGGTCGTCGTCGGCGGCGGCACCGGCGTGACCGACGAGCTCTTGGTGGCGTTGGCAAGATTCAACGAGGCAGCGAGCGAGTGGCCTATCGAGATCAAGCGCGTGGGAGATCGGCGCAAGAGCAACGACGAGCTGGTGGAGGCGGTGGCAGCAGCAGCAGCGGCGTTGGCGTTGGCGTTGGCGTTGGCGTTGGCGTTCGACTGAGGCGGCGGCGAGTGACAGGCGCCTGTGACGCGAAGCGGCGGCACTCGAGGCGCTACCGGCGCTGGCGGTGGCATGAAGCGCTGATTCCACTCGGGCGACCGCCGCATCGTGCAGATCCAGCGTGCCACGCGCCGCAGCATGGTGTGCAATGTGGCCGACACGGGAGAGGGGAGAGGAGAGGAGAAGGACGAGAGGAGAAGGACGAGAGGAGAAGAAGGAAGCTGGCAGGAGGCGCTCGTATGTAACAAGCTCTTGGATCGATTGCTGCGAGCGATCACTCTGGCATACAGCAGCAGCAGGCTGGGAGTTTGGATAGAAAGGTGTTGTATTTGTACAACCGACGTAGAGGCGGAGTCACACAGATACACAAACGATAGCACAACAGAAGGAGAGAAGGAGGACAACGTATCAACTACAACAGCAACAGTAGCAGAACGCGGTTCACGCGGGTGGCCACTACAATACCAAGAGGGCGACACCCGAGCGAGCGCGTACACGCCGGATGCGTGTCGAGGTCGAGAGGTGCAAACAAAGGAAACTCTGGTCGAGAGAGGAGGAGAGGAGGAGTAGGAAGAGTTACGATGAGGTCAGGAGAGGCAGATACGGAATGGTTGTCGTCGTAGCAGTAGATGAGGGTGGGCGTGTTGACTCGTCGCCGGCACGTGTTTGAGCAGATCGTTTGCGGGCAGTTGATGAGGAGGTCGAAGAAGGAACGAGAGCGAGAGAGTCGATACTGGCGGTGGCGATGATGCTTAAAGTCGGTAGAAGCAGTTGATGAAAGCGACGAATAACATATAACTTTGCCGTCGAGCAGAAGAAACGAGGCAATGTGTTGGCGGCAGCAACGAGGAGGAACGAGAGTAGGAGGAGGAGGAGAGGCGAGGACCGAACACGAGCGGTTGGGGGACAAAAGGAAACATAGCAACAACTCGGGGCGATAGGGCGGCTCGATGGATGATGGGCGGAGGCCCTATGCGACCGATGGAAGGAGGAGAAGCGGAGAGGGAGAAGAGAGGGCGAGGTTGCAGACGTTGCTTACAGCAACATGCAGCCGCTCTTCTTCTTGCTCTTCTTGCTGCCGCCGGTCTTGCCGGTCTGTTGGCAGACGACGCTCGTCAGAGCCTCGTCGAAGACGTTCTTGAGACCCTGGCGGGTGAGGGCCGAGCACTCGAGGTACTTGAGGGCACCGAGCTCCTTGACCATGTTGTTGGCCTCCTCGTCGGTGATGGGCGACTTGCCGTCCTTGCGGAGGGTCTCGAGGGTCGACTCGTCGTTGCGGAGATCAGCCTTGGTGCCGACGAGGATGATGGGGACGTTGGGGCAATGGTGCTTGATCTAGAGGACGAGGAGGTGGTGGTGAGCAGAGCAAGCAGGAGAGAGTGGGATTTTGGCTGCGTGGTTGGGGGTTTCACGCGTGCGCATACATACCTCGACATACCAACGATCCTTGACGTTGACGAACGAAGGATGGTTGACGACCGAGAAGCAGAGCAAGAAGATGTCGGTCTTCGGGTACGAGAGGGTGCGGATGCGCGCGTAACCCTCCTGGCCGGCGGTATCCCACAACGAGAACTTGACCTCCTTGCCCTCGACGATGATCGTGGCCTCGTAGTTGTCGAACACGGTCGGCACGTACTCCTTGGGGAACTTGCCCTCGGTGTACGAGATCAACTACACACACGAACGAGAGCACGAACGAGAGCACGAACGAGAGCGAGACACAAGGTGAGTAACGCGAAGGCAAGACGTTGGCGCTGACGAAGCAACGAGAGCGAGAACGAGAACGAGGTCGTACCATGCACGTCTTACCGACGGCACCATCTCCGACGACGACACACTTGACTTCCATTTGTTGTTGTTGGTGGTGGTGGCGAAGAACGGGTCTAGAGGAGGCGCAGAGAGCAGACAGACGCAGTCAGTCAGTAAGCTGTTGAGGCTTGGTGATACGTCACGCAACAGCAGCAGCAGGCGTCAGCCAACAATCACGACACGAGCGCCACGCGACAGTCACAGCTACCACAGCGACGATCACTAGCACGATACGCGCGGCCGAGAGTCGTCGACGTCAAGCACGCGGTCACGCAAGAGCGACCGTGGCGCGAAGGCGAGGGAGCAGCGCCTCTCTCTCTCGCGCGCCGTCGTGCTGGCGTGGCGTCTCCACGCGACCGCGACCACCAAAGCCAAGCCAAAGCCAAGCACCTCCAGCAGCACGAGCTCGAACGTACAAAGACAAAGGAGTTGTGCAACGAGGCGAGCGGAGCGAGCGAACGAACGAGCGAGCGAACAAGAACGACGCAGCAGCTGACGCAGCAGATGGAGAGACGAGAGACAACAAGCAAGCAAGCACGCACACGCAGCAAGAGAGCAACAGCAACACAGGAAGCAAGAGGGGAGAGGAGAGAGCCCACTGGTCGGTAGGCGAGCGGAGCGCGGCTTCAGCAAAGCCGGCCCAGCGGCCCAAAGGCTTCGCGGGCCCTCCGCGACCCTTAAGTCCGGGTCACGTGCCCCGGACGACATTCAGCTTACTCGCTCTCTTACACGAACGCACATCGAAATGCACGCAACAGCGAAAGCCACCCAACACGAAGGCCAACTTGGCCACGGATACACGAGAGTGTGTGGGTGTGTGGTACGCACCTAGTGGATGGATGGGATGGGCGCTGGGTGGGTTGGATGTACAGCAGCAAGCGAGTGGAGCAACAATAAAATAGGGCGGGAGCGAACGAACGATGGATGGATGGCACAAGATAGACAGATAGATACAGGGGACCGCAGGAATAAATAGGAAGCGCGAGAGGATGAGATATCCGGCAGCTTGGGCGTTGTATTTATGCTGGCTGCAGGATCTTCGCTGAGGTCATGGGCACACACACCGAATTGACCCTTGCCAGTAACAGCTCGTGGCTCGCTCCTGGAACGCACGCCATTCCAAGAGCGCAAGGCCCACCAGCAGCTGTTGGCCTCTTGGGCAGTATGGCAGCGTATCTTCACTGAGCACCTCGCTCGAGGTGATAGCGAATGGCTCGTTGCAGCGAATGACCCAAAGCAGAAGCACCGCTGTTCGATCGTAGGCGCGGTAGCCGAATGGCCTTCCGCGTATGGCTGACCTCGAGCAAGCGAACGAACGAGCGAGCGAACGAACGAAGATATCGGGCGAACCTGCGTGATCTCGGTGCGTTGGAGATTGTTGGCCTCGTTGTGCCAGCGAGCATTATCGAGATAGATAGTGATCGGGCGCTACTGCTGCTTTGGCGCAAGGATGCCCTTGATGAACGAGCCTTCGGCACGGCAGTCGAGGCGCTGCACGTATTGCAAGAAGCTCAGGCCCGTGTTCTTGGCGTGCCATCGCTCGACCTCGTCGTTCCAGCGAAAGGCACAGCCGGGTACCTCGAGATACGTGTCGACCGCGTTGGTGATGACCGGAATGCCGCATACCGATCCGCACTCGGTGACCGCGAGACTCATGTCCGCCGACGTCATGCTCATCAGCTGGAACAGCCGCAGGTCCACGAAGCGAAACGAGACCGGCACGATGTGACCGTCCTCGTCGTGTGGCGCTGCTCGTGCGCTGTCGTCGCCATCAGCGAGCCGTCGAGGAGCGAGTGGTGTGCCTGGGAACGAGACACTCGAACCTCCGGCACACAGCTTGAACCACCAATCGCGCTGCTCGCTTCCAGGCACCGAACGCAACTGCAACGCGAGCCCATTCCTGCGACAACTCTGTCAGCCACACCGCTGCTACTGCTGCGTGCATTTGTGCTGGTCAGCGTATCACATACCGAGGCTTGCGTGGCACAAGGTCGTGGAACTCGATCGCAGACACGACGGCCTCGAACTCGCGCTCGCGAAGCGCCAGCACCTCGACGACGCGACACTCGACATCCAGCACGCGGCTCATGTACTCCAGCTCGCTGCATCGCTCTTGCCAGCGCACGAGCGTCTCGAACGATGTCGCATTCAGCATTCGCCGCAACAGGAACAGCTCTTCCTCACGCCCGACGTTCGCTTCACGAGCAGTTCCGCGCTCTGTCGACGTGCTCCACCATGCGAGCAAGCCGACGAGTGCGACGAGGAGAAGTACGAGCGCCGCCAGGTACAAGCCTCGTGGCCGTGCGTTGGTTCGAGACGAGAGCTCCCTCATTCTTGGTTCAACATAGCCGAATGCGCAACGTGGCGGCTGCTTGATGAGATATCGATACCGCTCGATAGAAGGGAGCGATTGAAGTGACGAGATATCGATACGGCTTGATCGAAGGGATCGAAGTGATGAGATATCGATACTGCTTGATGGATGGGAGAGATTGAAGTGATGCGATATCGATACGGCTCGATCGAAGAGATCGAAGTGATGAGATATCGATACTGCTTGATGGATGGGAGAGATTGAAGTGATGAGATATCGATACTGCTTGATGGATGGGAGAGATTGAAGTGATGAGATATCGATACGGCTCGATCGAAGAGATCGAAGTGATGAGATATCGATACGGCTCGATCGAAGAGATCGAAGTGACTGTACCCCGGTCGTTCCAGGTATCGCCGCTGCTCTTCTCTCGCTCCTTCTCTCTCGTTTCTCGCTCTCGTGTGCGCGTGTGCCTGCTCTCCTGCTCTTTCTCTCGGTCTCGAAGCCACCAACCAAGCTCGAGTTCGTGAGTATAGAGAGAGAGAGAGATATGCTGCGACACTTGATTCGTGGCGTTGTTCGCCCGTGTTCGATCCGTACTCCTTCGGCGGTGCTCACGTCGCGAGCCGCTGTCGCGCGCGGTGCTGCTTCTTCGTTGCTCGGTTCGCGTCTGGCTTCTACTGCATCTGCGAGCTCGCCTTCATGGCTGTATCGACGTCAACACTCGCGCCTTCTCGAGTCTCTCAGTAGCAGCACGAAGCAACTCCATCAGCAGCAGCACCAGCGTGGTTATGCGTCTGCGTCCGATGCGTCGGCTGCGTGGGGCGATCTCGAGAGCCACGTCGAGGAGATCGAGGATGCCGAGAAGCTCGACACCAGCGTCACGTTCGAGCAGCTCGGACTCTCTGCCAAGCGTGCGGCCCTCCTCACGGCCAAGGGTCTCACCAATCCCTTCCCGATTCAATCGCGCACCTATGCTGACATTCGCAGTGGCCGCGATATCGTCGGTCGAGCGCGCACCGGCACCGGCAAGACGCTGGCCTTCGCGCTGCCGGTCGTCGAGTCCATCGATCCGAAGCGCTCGAGCGAGTCGCCTCACTGTGTCGTCGTCGTACCGACGCGTGAATTGGCCGTGCAAGTATGTCGAGAGTTCGAATGGATCGCTCCTGAGCTGCACTCGACTGCGATCTACGGCGGTGTTGCCATTGGTCCGCAAGGTTTGTCGCTCGCTGTTGCTCGAGCGAACGAGAGAGATAGAGAGATGGATAGATCACGTGTCGATGCTCGATACTGATGGTTGTGTGGCGTGGCAGAGCGAGCATTGAGCCAGATACCTCATGTCGTGGTCGGTACGCCTGGACGAATCATGGACCACATCGATCGAGGCACGCTGCATCTCTCGGGCATCACGACCTTGATTCTCGATGAGGCCGACCAGATGCTCGACAAAGGGTAGGTCTTGTTCTCCTCGGCCGAGACACTCCGAACCAGTGCTTGGAGACCCATGCTGATTGATTGATTGATTGATGATTCACTCACTCACTCACTCGTGCAGGTTCAAGGAGGATGTCGAGTTCATTCTGCGCAAGTGCGGCGAGTCGACGCAGATTCTGCTGTTCTCGGCCACGGTGCCCAGCTGGGTGACGCAGATCGCTCGCTCTTGGATGCGCAAGCCCAAGCTCATCGATCTCGTCGGCAACAACGCCGTGCCCGACACCATCAAGCACATGCTGATCAAGATCTCCGAGAGCAATCGCGAGGCGACGCTGGCCGACGTTCTGTCCATGTACACCAAGGAGCGCGCCATCGTCTTCACCGACACGAAGCGCGAGGCGAGCGAGCTCGCCATGTCGAAGCTCCTTCCCGGCGCCGAGGCCTTGCACGGTGACTTTACTCAGGCACACCGCGAGCAGATCTTGGCCGCTTTCAAGGCCGGAAAGATCAAGACCCTCGTCACGACCGATGTCGCTTCTCGTGGCATCGACGTGCCGAACGTCGACATTGTCATTCAGTACCGAGTACGTCGCTCACGCAAGCGAGAGACACGATCCTCGATCGCGGCCACTGACGCGCCCTGAAATCCAGGTGCCAGCAACGTCGTCGGCCTACATTCATCGATCTGGCCGATGTGGTCGTGCAGGCAAGAGCGGTATCTCGGTCGTGTTGTGCTCGCCCAACGAGCTGACTGACGTGCGCGAAATCGAGCAACGCATTGGTATGAAGCGAGCCTCACCAACGTACCTTTACTGTATCATCTCGGCTCCACTCTAATCTAGCCCGTTTGATTGATTGCTCGCTTGGCATCGTATTCTTTCTCCTCCAGGTAAGAGCATGATCGTGTCGGAGGTACCATCGCTGAATGACGTCGTGCAGGCCGATCTCGAGTCGACCGTGGCGCAGCTCCAAACGCTACCGTCGTACGTGGCGAGCTACTTTGACGACGTGGCGGCGCAGATGATCGCCGAGCAAGGAGCCAACGCGCTCTCGCGAGCCTTTGCTCTCCTGACGGGCCTCGACGAGCGCCTCAAGCCCAAGTCGCTTCTGTCCAAGGAGGCCACGACCGACGCCGTCGGCACGGTTCGCTTGCGTTTGCCGAGTGGCAAGCGCGTCTCGGAGGAGCTGGTGCGCGAGGCGGCGAGCGAGCTCGAGCTCGAGATCACGGGCCCGATCCAGCTGAGCTCCGATCGACGCTCGGCGTACTTTGACCTGCCGGCCGACCAAGCGTGCCGCATCGTGACGCGCAAGGACCTTGCGTTCGCGATCGACATGCCGCGCACTCTGTCGGATATCGCCGACCGCGCAGAGCGTACGCCGCGATACAGCGACATTTGGGTGCGAGGTGCTCCTGGCGGTGGCAGTGGCAGTGGAGGCCGTCGCGGTGGCGATTCGTCGCGACGCGGCAGTGGCGATCGAGACCGAGATCGAGATCGAGACCGAGACCGCTCGAGCTCGCGTGGTAGTAGTTCGCGACGAGGTGGCGATCGTGATCGAGGCACTGGTGGTGGCTCTTACCGATCCAGCGATCGAGGCAGCGGTGGCGGCGGCAGCAGTGGCCGTGGACGTGAGAGTAAGCGCTCGAGCGGCTCATATCGTAACTGAGCGCGCGTGAGTGAGCGAGTGAGATTTTTGTTATGCAGCTCGCGTACCGCATGGACGGTGGGCCGCGAGTGAGCCACGGAGTGTGTATGCCGCGCGTACGTGCAGTAGCAGAAGCAGGTGCAGCACGGCTCACGTGTCTGCATCTCTAACTGTGCTGAGTTCATCATCATCAATTTTGTAGCCTTGTACAACTGAAGCTCTCGAACCAATATACGAATCAACCATAACTCGACGAACGAATGAACGAGCGAGCGAGCAAGCTCTGTACGACAGTGGAGGAGTATCCAGAAGGCAAAGAGGTCAAGTTACATTACAATCGATTCGAGTGGTGTGCTCTTGGTAGCAGTGATGGCTGGCTGGCTGGCTGGCTGGCTGGCTGGCTAGTTGGCTAGTTGGCAGGGCGAGCTAGCTTGTTGATTGTCGTGCTGCTAGCTCACCTTCCAGTGCGCGAATCTTGGTTGAGGTGTCGTGTACTTGGCGTGCAAGTTGCTACTCACGAGAGAGAGAGAGAGACAGAGACAGCCACGACAGCGTCCGTGTCAGCAGCGGAAGGAACAGTAGCACGCAGTGCCAGCGTACCTCTAACTCGCGAATCATCTCAGCGTGTTGGTCTTGCAGCTCTCGAATATGGCTCGGAGGCGTTTGTAGCAGTGATGGGAAGGCTGCACTAGTGACGGCGGTGCTCGAGAACAGCTGATTGTACTCGCTGGCTGAGCTGCACACGAGGTTGCTGATGACGGGCTCGAGTACTTGGCACTCTCTACATCATACGGCGTGATCAACAATGCATTCGATCCAGCCAACGCGAGATGCAGCATGGAGGCATCATGTCCATCGATCGAAGGATACCTTGTTGGTGATATCGAGAAGAAGCGATAGTCGCATGTGTGGATGTGGTTCTCGGTCGTGTGTTGCGAGAAGATGCCGAACACCAAGTGGCTCACTGAACCATGGCCCTCGAGGTTCTTGACCAACGACGCATGATGGATCATCTCTCGAAGAGACGGATGCAAGGCCGAGTCTCGACGTGATCGAAACCAACCAACCAGTGTCTACGATATGCCGGCGTGTATGAGCCAGTGGCCGTGGTCGTGGGTGCTCCTCGTGATAACACTGGCGTACCATGTTGAGGTCACGCTCACACTCGGCGATCACCTTCTCGATCACGCTCGAATCCAAGATATCCATGCTCAAGAAGCTTTGAACCGCTGTCGATTCGTAACCACGTACACGCACGAAACCGCACTCAGACACGGCTCTCGTATTCGGACGTGCTGGAAGAGCGCGCTCACGTACCAACCACGATCTCACGGCTCTCTTCTGCCGGAAGGTGGTCATGCACATTGGTCTTGGTATGTGATGTGATCGCACCAAAGAGCAATCCAATCTGTCGACGTCAACAAGCAGCAGCGAGTGTCGCTATTGGTGTGAGCGCAATCAAGCGGTAGACCGCGAGAGTGTGTGTGTGCGGCATGCTCAAGGCCAACGAGCCGTGCGTACTTGCTCGTTGACGCAGATAGAAGCGTGTATGATGGAGGCGAGAGTCACGCCCGGGAGCGTCAGCTTGATGCTCGACTGCGTGGCCATGAGCGGGACGCGGTGTGGCAGGCGCGCGGGCAACAACGATACACTGCTCCCTCTGCTCCTTCGCTGTTGCACTACACTGCTGCCAACTCTCGTTCCTCTTCCCTCTCTCGGTCGCCTCTCTCTCTTGCGCTGGCTGACCCGATGAATGTGACGTGGATGGAAGTGGCTTGGGTAGATGGTGGGATAGCTTGTTTCCACAAGTAAAAGTACGCGATTGCATAGAAGCGGTGATGGGAAAATTGGTACCGCGTCGCTGATCGTTGCGACGTGGTAAGGGTAAGTGCGTGCGTGCAGAGGTGGTGTGAGCGAGGAATCGAAGAGAGCAAGAGAGGACGGAGGGCAGGAGGGGAGAGTCTAGCCGTCGAGCCGTCGAGCCATCGAGTCGTCGTATTTGCAAGAGAGAAAGAGGGTTCAATAAAATACTTATTGCTTCTTCTTCTTGGGCGCCTCGAGCACCTTGAAGAGAGCCGAACCCTTGCGGATGCCGTTCGAGAAGTTGTTGGCATAGTTGGAGAGCGAAAAGTACGGCAGCAAGATGGGAAGCAACGCGAGCAAGGTGAAGATGCCCCACTCGAGCTACGGTGACACGAGCGCCGGCACGGGCATGGGATTAGTTTGCGAGACGCAGCAGAGAGAGAGAGAGAGAGCGTACATACCGCATGCGACGAGTTGCGGCGAGCAATCTCATCGTACTTGGTGACCTCGACCGTGCCGACAGTGGACGACAGCAGCGTGATGAGAGGGCCGTTGGGCTGGCGGCGGTAGGTGACCTCAGCAGCCGGGAGCGGGAACTTGCCCCAGTCCTTGGCGCGGATGTAGTGCGTGTGCGAAATGTTGGCACCACTGCGAATCGAGATCGAACGAGTAAGCCAACGAAGCAACAACAACAACAACAGCAAGAGAGCGGGCGCGCGAGAGAGATAGAATAGAGCTACGAAGAGCGTTGTGTTCAGACTAGTTCAATAATTCTTCACGTGCCAATCTCGAGGATTGACCGTCAGAATTAGCATGGACAATGACATCAGTACGCCGAGATGCTGCAAGAAGGAGCGAAATAACCACCGCGGTAGCAGGAGAGAGAGCGAGCGAGTAAAGAATGCAGCCCCGCAGCTGAGCAGCACCGACAAGACACGGTGAACGTACGCAGCAAGCTTGTCCCACGAGGCCGAGCGAATACCAAGAGTCCTCTCGAAGCTCGCATCATAGCGCTCGTCGTTGAGCGAGATATCGTAGGCAGGGCTGCAAGCGAGCAACACGTAAATGCGCAACAGATTGGTCAGGTACCGCCGCCGTCGTCACACTAGCGTCGAGAGGGGTTGCTGTGGTGGTGGTGAAGGTGAAGAGGTGCGTGAGCGACGCCGACCGAACACGCACCCAGAGCCAGTGTTGAAGATGCGGATGGTGACGGGCGAGATCTCATTCTGAACCGGCTGGTAGTTGAGGAACTCACGCGTAACGACCAAGCGGGCCTGAACGCTACCGCTACCGCCAGCGGTCTGTGCGGCGACCAGCGCAGCGAAGCAGACGAGCAACGCGATCTTGACGAGCATCGTGGCTGAGGAAGGTGGAGACTGTGCGAGAGAGAGAGACGGAGAGACCTTGACGTTAGAGCTTCTCGTTCTGTTCGTACGTTCCCAAGCAGCACGCAAGCACGCAAGAAGTGCGAGCAGCGTGGTCGCCGCGAACGCGAGCAGTGCGCCAGATACGTACGCCCGTGTGTGAGTGAGTGGGAGAGGAAGAAAGAAGAGGAAGAGGAGGAGGAAGAAAAGCCACGACGCACAGCGCCAAAGTCTCTGCTGCGTGCTCGGCGCCTGAGGACGAAACCGAGAGACCGGCCACATCAGTACAGAGGAGATCGATGAGTTTGCGCTCCCACTGCCTTGATCAACGCCATGGTGGGCTTGGAGGAAATACGCTAAGCTCTTCCTTGCTCTACCCGCCATTCTCTCGCTTCCCCTGCGTGTCTGTGTGCGCGAATCACTTGCTGGCGCGCCCTCGACCTACGAGCATCTGATAGCAGCGGTCACTAGAGATCGAGGAGATTGGACCTTCTCGTCCCCTACTCGACTTTGGCATTCCTCCATTCCAATCCGCTCATTCATTTTTCGGTCGTGCTGTTGCTGCTGTTGCTGTTGTTGTTGCTGTTGCGTGGCGTACAGGCACATCTCTACATAATCGCGCAGCCGGCGGCGTCGTTGGGCATTCCGGGGATGGCCGGCATCTTGGGCGTACCATCGGCGTCAAACTTCATATCGGGAGCAATCTCATTCAGCAACGACGTTGGCAGCTGACCAAGATTTTGTAGCTGTGAAGCGATTGTAGCGTCAGTTGCTATCGTCACGCGAGCGTCTCCCTCACACTCCCATTCTCTCGCACAAAGGCGCGCACCTCTTGCATAAGCTCGATCACTCGCGTCGGTGGCGCCTTGCTATTCGGGTCGGACTTTTCGAACAGCAAGCAGATCTCCTGCACGTGCGCCAGTTGCTGGCGGTGGCGCGTCAAGTCCTCCGACGACAGAGCCGAAGCATTCTTCTCGAGCCACTCAGGGAACTGCCAGCCAATCAAGAGCGGATTCGCTCAGTAGAGTCAGTGAGGTGTGCCGGCCATGCGTCAACAACGAATGCCGCATCCAGCGCTGCATACCCGAGACTGCAGATCGCGCATCGGCTCTTCGAGGATCTCGCGGCTCATCAACGACTCGACCATGCCGCTCAGCATGGCCTCCATGCCCTCATCTCCCTCGAACTGCTTGAGTATCTGCTGCAGCGCTTCCTCCGACAGGCCGCCGTCTTCTTGCGATCCGCTGCGCATGTCCTGAGCGAGCGGTGGCATTGCGGGTCAGCGAGCTCGCGGTAGAACGAGAACCGTCGCGTGCGCCATACCGCAACGTTCTTGGCACTCGCCGCAAGCTTGGCGATCGTCTCCTCCACACTTCCTGCTGCAGGAGATGGAGTGTTGCCGACAGCGGCGGCGGCAGCAGCAGCAGCAGCGGCAGCGGCAGCAGCAGCGTGGTGTTCGGGAGGCTCGGGCCCCATCGGCAGCGGCTGGTCGAGCATCTTGGCGAGGTTCTCCATGACCTCAGCGAGAGTGCCCAGTTCGCTCTCGGGAATGTCACCGATCTCGGCCAACATGCGTTCAAACTCGGCCTTGGCTGCTGCCTGCTCTGATTCCGTGGCTTGTTGTGGTGTCGTGGAGCTGCCCGAGGAAGCGGTCGTTGTGGTGGTGGCGGCTTTCGTCGAGCTCGATGATGATGATGGTAGTGATGCTGGTTGTGTCGGGGCAGCCGCGGCTGGTGTCTTGCTCGGTGTTGCAGCACCGGGTGTGGCGGAGGGTGTGGCTACTAATGGAGGGCTTGCTTCGTCGTCCTCAAAGTCGGCCAAGGCACCTGTTGCATCAGCAGCATCATTGTCAGCAACGCGCTCTCGTTGGTTGCGACTGCTACTCGCGTACTCTCGAGGATTGCGTCAAGCTCATCATCGTTCGCCATGATGATGCGATGGAGGTGGTGGTGCTATCGACTGACACTCTATTGTTGTCGAGACACGGCCGCAACACCAGCTGCTGGCGAATGAATCAAACACACGTGTGGAGGTGCGAAAGGGAGCGAGGAATCGAGAGACTGAGGGAGGTTGCTGAGAGTACAACCGTACTCGAGTAGGCGCTGGGAAAACACGAGTTCACACTGCGATTGCGATTTCGTGGGTTTCTATCGAGGGTAGGCGATCGTCTGAGAGGCCTCTCTCTCCGATGCAGATCTTGTTTCTCATTTCCTCGCTCACCCACCGCATCACGCACAACACACCAAGCACTCGATCGATCACGCGATGGAAGTAACGAACCAGAACTTTGAAGAGGCTCTGCCATTGGTGATGAACGCCGTCTCAGCGTGTTCATTCGTCGCCATGGATCTCGAATTGACCGGGCTCCACACGGGCTCAGTCGACGCGATCGATATGCTCGACGACTCGCAGGAGCGGTACAGCAAGCTGGCCGACTCGGCGCGCTCCTTCCTGCCCATCCAGTTCGGTCTCTCGTGCTTCGTGTGGTCGGATGAACTGTCCGGGTACGTCACCTACTACGACTATACCATGCAATTGGATGGCGTGAGCGAGAGATAGGTCGTTTATCGCCGTCGATATCGAGATACTAACGGGAGTGTATCTCGTTCGTTCGTTCGTTCGTTCGCATCGATATGATCGCGCAATCGCGCAGCTATGAGATACGCTCGTTTAACTTCTATCTCTTCCCGGGACCGTTCAAACGTGAAGGCGACAAGAAGTTCCTGTGTCAGAGTTCGAGTATCTTGTTCCTTGCCGGTCATAGCTTCGACTTTAACAAGCTGTTCCGCAATGGTTGGTACACGCGCGATTCAGCTGTGCCAGCTTGCGATTGATACGTATTCGTTGGAATCTAGGCATCTCGTACTTGAGCAAGGAGGAGGAACAAGCCATTCGAGCTCGCGAGGCCGTACGCGAGACACAGGCCAATGGCAACCCGATCGCGCTTACCAAGACGCCCGACATTGCCTTCATCAATCACTCGTGGTTCGTCGATGATCGCCACGACGAGGCCGCCCGGCATCACGATTCTCCGAGACTCACATGCATCGGCGCGTGTGCGTGTGCGTGTGCGTGTGTGATACAGCGATCTCGTCGAGAAGTGGCTCGAGTTGGGCAACAAGCCGACCTTGATGCTCGAGCCGTGCAACACCTATCGCATCCGCCTGTTGTACCAAGAGCTCGGCCGCAAGTACCAAGGCCGCATTCTGCTCGAATCCACCGGTGAGGGTCCACGTCGAACCATGAAGGTCACGCGGCTCTCGCAGGAGGGCAAGGAGCAGATGGCGCGTGAGATTCGCGAGCGCCAGGAGGTGCGGTCGCGCGCTCGCCGAGTGCGACTCGAGCTCGTATCTAACTACCATGACCATCAGGCCGAGTACCTGCAGGGTATCGGCTTTCGTCGCGTGATCGATGTCTTGATCGAGGCACGCAAGCCGCTCATCGGGCACAACATGTTCCTCGACATTCTGCACATTCACCATCGATTCATCGGACCGCTGCCCAGCACCTGCGAGGAGTTCAAGCACAAGATCCATCAAGCCTTCCCAATGTACATTCCTCAACCCGTTGATGCTCGTCTCCATGTGCACACTCGAACAAGAAGAAGAAGAGGACGAGCGTCTTACATTCGTTGTTTTACCATTCAGCATCCTTGATACCAAGTACTTTGTGTCGAACTGTGCATCGTTCACTGTACGCAACTGAGCAGCCTCTCTCTCTCTCTCTCTCTCTCTCTCTCTCTCTCTCGCGCGCGGCTGGCTCAATGTGAGTCTTACATTGCCTTGTACAGGGAATGTTCGAGTCGACGGCCCTCGGAGACTTGTACTCTGCAATGGAGAAGCCGCCCTTCAACGAGTTTCAGACACTGCCGGCAGCCGGCTTCGAATTGTACTCGAATGCGAGCGAGCCATTGCACGAAGCCGGCTTTGACGCCTTCTGCACCGGAATCGTGTACGCGCGCCTCGCAAAGGCCTTTGCTGACAAGATCGGTTTCGAGGGCGTGGTGTTGCCGTCGAGCCCAGTTGTCGAGGCCTATGTCAACCGCTTCTTCCTCTCGCGCTCAAGCTCCACTTTTACTCTCTCGGGAGTGGATGGTACGCCGGATGCCCCATACACCCACACTCACACACCCACACACGTACATACTAGCGCGTGCAGCAAACTCGGTGCTGATTGAGTGGCGCGCTTGCTTGCCGGCTGCAGCCATGCCCGATACCTCGAACGTCTTTCACGTGCACAGCTTCCCCACCGTCACCAACACCAACAACATTAAGAGCTGGTTTTCCACGGCGGGCAATACGCGCATCCGATGGAAGGACGACACCTCGGCCTTCGTGACCGTCGAGGATCCCGAGAAGGCCCGCTTCGTATCTTTGGGTCCGAATGCTGCAGGCTATTGCATCGAGACCTACGAGCAGTGGAAGAGCTCCAAGGGTACGAACGTCGCTGCGGCTTCCCCGCTGCGCTTGGTTGCAGATTCTAATCGCGCCTGCCTCCATGCACTGCTACAATTGATTCCAACTTCATCGTGCAGCAGACGAGCCGACGCGCAAGCGTAGGCGTGAGGACGACGCTACACCCACGAGCAGCAAACGCCAACGAACCGAGCACGAGGACAGCGACAAGTCGGGGTTCGGTTGTATCGTGTGCTAAATAAGCCAATGGTCCGTCGGAGGCTACAATGTACTCTTCTACAAACCAATACACACGAATACCATTCGACAGTTGCCAGATGTCACTCTCATTTAACACGCACAAGATATGAGAGAGAGAGAGCCACACAATCTCTCTCTCGTTGTTGCTCGCTGCCTCTCCCTCGCTCGCATCTCCTCCCTCCATCTCCCTCGCGCAATCATCTCGTTGCTCGCGATTGAATGTGTTTGGACGACCACGATACTCGATCTCGTGGCTGTCGAATATCGTTGCACATTTGATTTGATTTGATTGATTGAGGCGATATTGAGCAAACATCAACGAGAGACACCAATGGCATCGAACCAAGAGCTTTACCAACAACGACAACAGCTCAATGATGCTCTTTTTGAAGCAGCCGAGCAAGGCTCGTTGGCAGATATCCAATCTCTTCTTGATCGACATGCTGATATCAATGCTCGTGACTGCTACGACAGCCACACACCTCTCCATTATGCATCAATGAAAGGCCATCATCAATGCATCGAGCTCCTTCTTGATCGACATGCCGATATCAATGCTCTTGGCGACACCGGCAGTACAGCTCTTCATTTTGTATCATCGAATGGCCATCATCAATGCATCGAGATCCTTCTTGATCGACATGCCGATGTCAATGCTCTTGGATACAACAACTTCACACCTCTACATCGTGCATCATTGATTGGCCATCATCAATGTGTCGAGATCCTTCTTGATCGCCATGCCGATATCAATGCTCTTGGATACAACAACAACACACCTCTCCATCTTGCATCATTGAAAGAGAACCGTCGATGCATCGAGATCCTTCTTGATTATGGTGCCGACAAATCATTGATCAATGTGCGTCTCTCTCTCTCTCTGAGCATGTGCAAGCATCTCTCTCATGAATGCATCAACAACCATCAATCAATCCCAACGCATCATTCTCACTCCATGATATCGCAACAGATCAAAGGACACACTCCTGATCAATGTGCCTATGATTCAAGCATCGTTGAATTGATCCAAAACCATGGTACTTCCATCCATCCATCCATCCATCCATCCATCCATCCATCCATCCATCCATCCATCCATCCATCCATCCATCCATCCATCCATCCATCCATCCATCCATCGAATGGAATGGAATGGAACGAGAGATCAAGATGATGATGATTGGCTGATTCTCACTCGATTGAATGTGTTGGATCTTGATCTGCATTTCCAATCATTCTCCATTTGATGTGCGTGTGTGTGCATATTGGAATGCCATCAAAGTTATTCGATGGAGCATCGAGCGACATGCACACGCTCCCAAGGCCGTCAAGGATGTCGTGCTCACGATGACGATGATTCGATCGATTGCAGTATGGTCGTCGATCTCTCTTCTTCCGAACGAGCTCTTGTTCTTGATCTTCGAGCTTCTCGATTTCAACTCCATTCTTCGAGCCTCTCGTGCTCGACCTCGACGTCATCAACAGCAGCAGCACTTAAGAGCTGGAGACGAGAGCTCGAATCAATCTTCATCATCAACATCTCATGATCTCAAGGACGACAACAAGAACATCAAGGAGCAGGACAAGAAGTGCCAAATGATGTGATCGACACGATATGCCCCAACACACTAAGCACACACACACACGAGCGAGATGCTTCATTCCTTCGTCAGTCACACACACCAATGCAGCACTCGATCATTCTCTCAATGAATCGTGTGAATCATCGATTGATCGAGACACGCACAAGATATGAGAGAGAGAGAGCCACACAAGATCTCTCTCTCTCTCTCTCTCTCGTTGTTGCTCGCTGCCTCTCCCTCGCTCGCATCTCCTCCCTCCATCTCCTTCCTCCCTCGCGCAATCATCTCGTTGCTCGCGATTGAGTGTGTTTGGACGACCACGATACTCGATCTCGTGGCTGTCGAATATCGTTGCACATTTGATTTGATTTGATTGATTGAGGCGATATTGAGCAAACATCAACGAGAGACACCAATGGCATCGAACCAAGAGCTTTACCAACAACGACAACAAAAACAGCTCAATCGTGCTCTTGTTGAAGCAGCCAAGCAAGGCTCGTTGGCAGATATCCAATCTCTTCTTGATCGACATGCCGATATCAATGCTCGCGACTATGATGGTTTTACAGCTCTTCATTACGCATCATTGCATGGTCATCATCAATGCATCGAGCTCCTTCTTGATCGACATGCCAACATCAATCATCGTGGCCGAATCAACAGCACAGCTCTTCATTATGCATCATCGGAAGGTCATCATGAATGCGTCGAGCTCCTTCTTGATCGACATGCTGATATCAATGCTCGCGACCGCATCAGCCATACACCTCTCGACCATGCATCAAAGTGTGGTCACCATCAATGCATCGAGCTCCTTCTTGATCGACATGCCGATATCAATGCTCGCGACCGCTTCACTAATACACCTCTCCATCATGCATCATCGAATGGTCATCATCAATGCATCGAGCTCCTTCTTGATCGACATGCCGACATCCATGCTCGCGACAGCTACAATAGTACACCTCTCCATCTTGCATCATCGAGAGGCCATCATCGATGCATCGAGATCCTTCTTGATCGTGGTGCCGACAAATCATTGATCAATGTGCGTCTCTCTCTCTCTCTCTCACAGCATATGCAAGCATCTCTCTCATGAATGCATCAACAACCATCAATCAATCCCAACGCATCATTCTCACTCCTTGATATCGCATCAGATCCAAGGACGCACTCCTGGTCGATGCTCCAAAGATTCAAGCATCGTCGAATTGATCCAGAACCATGGTACTTCCATCCATCCATCGATCCATCCATCCATCCATCCATCCATCCATCCATCCATCCATCCATCCATCGATCCATCGATCCATCCATCCATCCATCCATCCATCCATCCATCCATCCATCCATCCATCCATCCATCCATCCATCCATCCATCCATCCATCCATCGATCCATCCATCCATCCATCCATCCATCGAACGGAATGGAATGGAACGAGAGATCAAGATGATGATGATGATTGGCTGACTCTCACTCGATTGAATGTGTTGGATCTTGCCTTTCCAATCATTCTCCATTTGATGTGTGTGTGTGCATATATTGGAATGCCATCAAAGTATTTCGATGGAGCATCGAGCGACATGCACACGCTCCCAAGGCCGTCAAGGATGTCGTGCTCACGATGACGATGATTCGATCGATTGCAGCATGGTCGTCGATCTCTCTTCTTCCGAACGAGCTCTTGTTCTTGATCTTCGAGCTTCTCGATTTCGGCTCGATTGCTCGAGCCTCTCGTGATCGATCTCAACGTCATCAACAGCAGCAGCACTTAACAGCTGGCGACGAGAGGTCGAGTCAATCTTCATCATCAACATCTCAAGATCTCAAGGACGACAACAAGAACATCAAGGAGCAGGACAAGAAGTGCCAAATGATGTGATCGACACGATGTACCCACACACACACACACACACTCACACACACACACACACACGAGCGAGATGCTTCATTCCTTCGTCAGTCACACACACCAATGCAGCACTCGATCATTCTCTCAATGAATCGTGTGAATCATCGATTGATCGAGACACGCACAAGATATGAGAGAGAGAGAGCCACACAAGATCTCTCTCTCTCTCTCTCTCTCGTTGTTGCTCGCTGCCTCTCCCTCGCTCGCATCTCCTCCCTCCATCTCCTTCCTCCCTCGCGCAATCATCTCGTTGCTCGCGATTGAGTGTGTTTGGACGACCACGATACTCGATCTCGTGGCTGTCGAATATCGTTGCACATTTGATTTGATTTGATTGATTGAGGCGATATTGAGCAAACATCAACGAGAGACACCAATGGCATCGAACCAAGAGCTTTACCAACAACGACAACAAAAACAGCTCAATCGTGCTCTTGTTGAAGCAGCCAAGCAAGGCTCGTTGGCAGATATCCAATCTCTTCTTGATCGACATGCCGATATCAATGCTCGCGACTATGATGGTTTTACAGCTCTTCATTACGCATCATTGCATGGTCATCATCAATGCATCGAGCTCCTTCTTGATCGACATGCCAACATCAATCATCGTGGCCGAATCAACAGCACAGCTCTTCATTATGCATCATCGGAAGGTCATCATGAATGCGTCGAGCTCCTTCTTGATCGACATGCTGATATCAATGCTCGCGACCGCATCAGCCATACACCTCTCGACCATGCATCAAAGTGTGGTCACCATCAATGCATCGAGCTCCTTCTTGATCGACATGCCGATATCAATGCTCGCGACCGCTTCACTAATACACCTCTCCATCATGCATCATCGAATGGTCATCATCAATGCATCGAGCTCCTTCTTGATCGACATGCCGACATCCATGCTCGCGACAGCTACAATAGTACACCTCTCCATCTTGCATCATCGAGAGGCCATCATCGATGCATCGAGATCCTTCTTGATCGTGGTGCCGACAAATCATTGATCAATGTGCGTCTCTCTCAGCATATGCAAGCATCTCTCTCATGAATGCATCAACAACCATCAATCAATCCCAACGCATCATTCTCACTCCATGATATCCCATCAGATCCAAGGACGCACTCCTGGTCGATGCTCCAAAGATTCAAGCATCGTCGAATTGATCCAAAACCATGGTACTTCCATCCATCCATCCATCGATCCATCCATCCATCCATCCATCGATCCATCCATCCATCCATCCATCCATCCATCCATC
>Ga0209935_1002229_pt1 | contig 24765 bp, 27 predicted proteins | sample ThiBio_1000_plan_2_FD_183958 | JGI IMG/M metagenome (GOLD analysis project Ga0209935, IMG submission 183958) | Wastewater bioreactor microbial communities from Cape Town, South Africa - Thiocy_cont_1000_plan (SPAdes) | ecosystem: Engineered > Bioreactor > Thiocyanate-remediating >...
TCGACGGTTTGATTCTCGAGTCGAGGTTGGAGGAACTTGGATTGGAACGAGGACGATGATGATCGAGTTGGTGTCTCGTAACCATCAATCACAATCGGTGATATTGATATCGATGATGATAATGAAGTTGATGATGAGCTTGATGATGATGAGGATGAGGATGAGCTTGATGGATGGTCGTAGATAGGTGGCGTTCGATCAGGAGAGCGATTGAGGATCGCGGTCGCTGTCGGTACCATCATCGATCGCCCGAACATCTCGGTCGCTCGACGTTGCTTGATCGACATGATCGACCTTATCGCTCAATCAATCCTTCAATCAATGAACAAACGAAAGAACAAACTCACGATTTGGTAAAACAAGCAAGCTATCTATTGAGAGGGTATTGATGATGATGTTGGTGCTGCACAGACACGAAGCAAATGAGGTCGATATCGAGTCGATCGATGCCCATGAATCCATCAATCAAGAGTCTCCTGGGCTGGCACATCCAATCAATGGAGTCAACAAAGATATCAACGAGATAGTTTACAACAGATTGTTAAGTCCTATCTAGAGCCACTCAAAGATGAGGAACAGCAACTCGTTCGGCAGCATCGAGATCGTGCTCTCGATACACAACGAACGAATCATCGTCATGATGTGAACCACCTTCCTGATCGCCTTAGGCGCATACTTGTGTCGACTCGGGGACCAAATGAACTCTATCATACAGCCCATTGTCAGTCTATGGTACTCTTGAAAGAAGCAACAACGGGTCGTGGATGTTGCAGAATGGATTGATACCGTGGGTTTGGAGGAGTTGAATGATACCAGGTGCCGATGCTAGTTGCTCTGGCGTTCGAAGAAATGACTATGAGATCGATAGAATGATCACGATTGATAGATAGATCGGTAGATTGATGAGTATCATCATCAAGAAGTACAGTGATACATGGAGAGAGAGTCACGTACATTACGCAATGTCTTATCAGCACCATGATCGAGAAGTATCTTGAGACATTGACGGCTGGCGTAGTAAGCTGCAATATGCAATGGCGTATAGAGATTGCTATCGACCGCATTAACATTGGCATGTCGAGCAAGAAGGAGTTCGATGCATTGATGTTGATGATTCTCGGTAGCAGTATGAAGTACCGAATGGTGTCGGTGCTTGATGGCGTTGATGTCGGCTCGTCGATCGAGTAGGAGCTCGACACAATCAAGATGGCCCTTCTTGACGGCGATATGAAGAGGAGTAGCGTGCTCGTAGTGCTCGATCACCTCGATATCAGCTTGTCGATCGAGCAGAAGCTCGACGCATCGACGATTGCCTCGCTTGACTGCGAGTATCAGCGGCGTGTCGTCCGTACGACCAGTACCGACGCGACCACTCTCGACATTGGCTCCTCGATCGAGCAATAGTTCGAGACATCGATAGTGACCCTCCTTGGCTGCGATCTGAACCGGCGTATCGTGATGCCCATCAACAAGCGCCGCATTGATATCGGCTTGTCGATCGAGCAAGAGCTCGACACATTGATCGCGGCCATGGTACGATGCCTTGTACAATGCAGTGTGCGAATACGTGTCCTTTGCGTTGATGTTGGCTTGTCGATCGAGCAGGAGCTCGACACATTCGCGACTACCGATCGTCGCCGCTCCATGCAGTGGCGTCGAACGGAACGGATCAACGACATTGACACTGGCTCGTCGATCGAGGAGTATCTCCATACATCGAGCACGATCGTACGCTGCGATATGCAGCGGAGTATCATGTTCTCCATTCTCGGCCATGAGATTCGCTCGTCGATCGATCAGGAGCTCGATACAACGGTAGTGACACTCGGTCACAGCCACATGAAGAGGAGTGTCCTTCGTGCCCTTGCGCTTGGCTTGATTGACATTGGCTTTTCGATCAAGAAGATCTTGGATCACTTGCTCTTGACCTTGAGCCACTGCTTCCAAGAGATCGTCATTCAATCTCTTTCGTGATGCCATTATCTCTACTATACGCTCTACGAAACGGGAGAGAGATATTGAGAGATAGAGATAGATAGATCAATGTGAATGCCTACTGGAAACGAATGAAATGAATCAATCAATCGAGTATCACTCACTCTTATTCATTCAATCAATCAATCAATCAATCAATAATATGATCAAGAGACGAGAGAGATTGGACCTACTCAATGAATTGAGGACATAGGATATGAAGAGCATCACGTAACATGGCAGCGGCCGTTGGTTTGGGACCTCGTTCGAGAGTCGTAGCCGATGCGATACCTGCAATGTCGGTGTGATACACGACACCCATCTCATCGGCATGCATTCGAGCCAACGGATGATCGATCGGTAGTGGCGTTGGCTTGACGCTCAAGTTCCAATGTCGCTCGGGTGAGGCCGCGGGCGATTGGTTCTTGGTAGCACTACAAAGAAGTACCACTCGCTCTTGGCGACTGGTGGCTGCTTGAAGGTCGGCTACCGTGACGTTGGTGATGCCTTGTACGTCGACATCGTGCAGAGTCGATGGCTGGTTCAGGACGGCGTTGGCGACGATCACGAGCTTGAACGCAGCATCCCAACCATCGACATCGAGCGATGGATCGGTCTCGGCGATACCACGTCGTTGTGCGTCTCGGAGAGCCTCGTCGTATGCGACGCCCGACTCGATCGCACGCAACATTGAGTGCGTCGTTCCATTGAGCACCGCCTCGACGCGTTGAATGTGACAGCCGACCAGATCGCGTCGTCCAATGTCGATGGTCGGCAGTGCGCCGCCGACGCATGCGCTGAAGCGAATCTTGGTCTGATGCTCTCGCGCGAGTTGCATCAGCGATTGGTACTCGAACGCCAGCGGTCCCTTGTTGGCAAGCACACATGGTACGCCATGCTTCACGGCATATCGAATCGTATCGAGCGCTGGTTGCTGCAGACGACCCTCGCGCGCCTTGACGACTGGCGTGGCCTCGAGCACCAGGTCCACGCGACCCTGCTCGCCCTCGCTCTCTGGCTCGTGCAGCAATCGCTCCATGACCTGCACTCCATCGAGTCCCGCATGGCCCACTCGCTCCAGAGACGCGACACTCCTCTTGGCGAGTTTGCAGTCGATCAACTGCTGCACCGAGAGACCACGAGCATCGATCGCGGCACCTCCCGAATCCGTAGCTCCGACGATCACGAATCGAGCACCGTATCGTTCCTCGAGCGACTGCTGATGCGACGCGAGGATCTCTACGAAGCTTCGATTGACATTGCCCATACCACAGAGGATCGTACGGATCGCTCGTGATGCCATGATGCTCGAGTATCAATGTCACGTGTGCACGTGAGAGCGAGGCACGACACAAAGACCGATCATCGTTGATGCTCTCACTGTTCTTATCGACATTGCCTCGTCTGCTCTCGTGTGCTCTCGTGTGCTCTCGTGTGCTCTCGTATGATCGTCTCAGACACGATATCGATCAATGGGTAACGTTCCTTCTAGTGACACTCGTATCAAGTTCTCGATAGGATGCGAACAATCAGACACGCCCGAAGGCCTTATGGTGTTCCAAATGAGCTTGGCGTTCGATATCGAACGAGAGCTCTTGTATGTATGTGATTGTGGCAACCATCGAGTACAAGTGTTCTCGTCGAAGGATGGCTCGTTTGTCTCAAGCATTGCTGGCCGGGGTGACACACACCGAATCTTGCGAGCGCCAGTAGCTCTGGCGATCGACCACGAGCATGGCCGTATCTTCGTCACGGAGCAACATCGCCTTCAAGTGATATCGTTGGAAGATCACTCGTTTTTGACGGACGTCGAACGCCGGAGTGCACCAGAGCTCTTGATCTGGGACCCTCGAGGCATTGCTATTGACAAGCACCACCGCCGTATCATCATCTCCGATACCGACAACCATCGGTTGGTGTTCTTGTCGTTGGTCGATCTGTCGTTCTTGTTCGCGACTGCGCAACATCGAGGCGTTGCACCAGGTGTCTTGAACGCGCCAACAGGAGTGGCGATAGATCATGATCGACATCGAATCATCGTCTCTGATTCCGAGAATCATCGAGTGCAAGTATTGTCGTCGATCGATGGCTCGTTCTTGTTCGAGTTCGGCTCCAAAGGCGACCAACCAGGCCAGCTCAACAATCCTCAAGGATTGTGCATCGCCAACCAAGGCCGAATCATCGTTGCCGACTATTACAATCGTCGATTGCAATCATTCACTCACGAGGGCCATCACATCTCATCGTTCCAGCACGATAGTACCTGCCTCGGAGTGGCGTTCGACGAGCATCGAGGTCTCATCGCCTTCACGACAAGCAAGCGTGTGCATGTGATTGGAGCCAATCAATGGCTTCCAAACACGTTCACATGGCGACCAGATCGTCATCGATATGCTCCATCATGGATCAAGCAAGCCGTGTCGACGATGACGATGATTCGATCGGTGGTCGATGACTCGGCATCGATATCGATGATTCCCAACGAGCTCTTGTTCGAGATCTTCTCGTTCCTTTGATGATCCTCATTCCCTCTCTCTCTCCTCTTGTTGATATCGTGAGTCAAGGTCTTGGTCCACACCAATCACAAAGCAAGGAATGGAATGAACGCGATGTGCAGTTTGAAGGATGATCATGTCGAGAACAAGAGCTGGAGGCTCGTCGTAACTGTATGAGAGAGAGAGGCAGGTTGGGGTTGAGCGAGAGAGACGGTGCTCTGTTCATTCCCTCGCTCGTCGTCTCGTTGCTGCATCATCGTCGCATCGCCTCTTCTCTTCGGTCAGTGTGGATTGATCCAGTCGTCTGTGTGTGTGTGTGAGAGAAAGGGATTGAGATTGGAAGACATGGGAGACGCTTCTCTTGATCTCGATGCTCGAATCAAGATCTCGATTGGGACTGGCCGACAAAGCGATGCAGATGGCATGTTCTTCTCGCCTCAAGGCTTGGCGTTCGACCATCATCGAGGTCTCTTGCTCGTCGTCGATACTGAAAACCATCGAGCGCAAGTATTCTCATGTGATGGCAACTTCTCGTTCGTGTCCAAGCTCGGCGAGGAAGGCGACCAACCAGGCCAGTTCTTTTGTCCACGTGGCATTGCGATCGATCACGATCATGATCGCATCCACATCACTGATACCGGCAATAGTCGAATACAATCATGGTGCCTGAGCGACCAATCGTTCTTGTCGTGCATCGGCCAGTATGGATCAGGAGACCTCGAGCTCAGGCGTCCTCGAGGCATTGCGATCGACAAGCATCATCATCGCATCATCGTTACCGATACTGCCAATCATCGATTGGTGTTCTTGTCGTCGATCGATCTCTCGTTCTTGTTCTCGGTCGGCGGCAACCAAGGATCTCGACCAGGAGAGTTCAACTATCCAGTAGGCATCGCGATCGACGATGATCGACATCGAATCATCGTCTCTGATTCCGAGAATCATCGAGTGCAAGTATTGTCGTTGATCGATGGCTCGTTCTTGTTCGAGTTCGGCTCCAAAGGCGATCAACCAGGCCAGCTCAATGGTCCTCAAGGATTGTGCATCGCCAACCAAGGCCGAATCATCGTCGCCGAGTCTGTCGGCCGTCGATTGCAATCATTCACTCACGATGGCCATCCCACGTCGTCGTTCGATTGCGGCACCAAGCATCCATTTGGAGTGGCGTTCGACGAGCATCGAGGTCTCATCGCCTTCACGACAGGCAATCAAGTGCATGTGATTGGAGCCAATCAATGGCTTGCCGACACGTTCACGTGGCGACCAGATCGTCATCGATATGCTCCATCATGGATCAAGCAAGCCGTGTCGACGATGACGATGATTCGATCGGTGGTCGATGACTCGGCAATGTCGATGATTCCGAACGAGCTCTTGTTCGAGATCTTCTCGTTCCTTTGATGATCCTCATTCTCTCTCTCTCTCTCTCTCTCTCTCTCCTCTTGTTGATATCGTGAGTCAAGGTCTTGGTCCATGCCATCACAAAGCAAGGAATGGAATGAACACGACATGCAGTTTGAAGGATGATCATGTCGAGAACAAGAGCTGGAGGCTCGTCGTAACTGTATGAGAGAGAGAGGCAGGTTGGGGTTGAGCGAGAGAGACGCGGTGCTCTGTTCATTCCCTCGCTCGTCGTCTCGTTGCTGCATCATCGTCGCATCGCCTCTTCTCTTCGGTCAGTGTGGATTGATCCAGTCGTCTGTGTGTGTGAGAGAGAAAGGGATTGAGATTGGAAGACATGGGAGACGCTTCTCTTGATCTCGATGCTCGAATCAAGATCTCGATTGGGACTGGCCGACAAAGCGATGCAGATGGCATGTTCTTCTCGCCTCAAGGCTTGGCGTTCGACCATCATCGAGGTCTCTTGCTCGTCGTCGATACTGAAAACCATCGAGCGCAAGTATTCTCATGTGATGGCAACTTCTCGTTCGTGTCCAAGCTCGGCGAGGAAGGCGACCAACCAGGCCAGTTCTTTTGTCCACGTGGCATTGCGATCGATCACGATCATGATCGCATCCACATCACTGATACCGGCAATAGTCGAATACAATCATGGTGCCTGAGCGACCAATCGTTCTTGTCGTGCATCGGCCAGTATGGATCAGGAGACCTCGAGCTCAGGCGTCCTCGAGGCATTGCGATCGACAAGCATCATCATCGCATCATCATCGCCGATACTGCCAATCATCGATTGGTGTTCTTGTCGTCGATCGATCTCTCGTTCTTGTTCTCGGTCGGCGGCAACCAAGGCTCTCGACCAGGCGAGTTCAACTATCCAGTAGGCATTGCGATCGACGATGATCGACATCGAATCATCGTCTCTGATTCCGAGAATCATCGAGTGCAAGTATTGTCGTTGATCGATGGCTCGTTCTTGTTCGAGTTCGGCTCCAGAGGCGATCAACCAGGCCAGCTCAATGGTCCTCAAGGATTGTGCATCGCCAACCAAGGCCGAATCATCGTCGCCGAGTCTGTCGGCCAACGATTGCAATCATTCACTCACGATGGCCATCCCATCTCGTCGTTCGATTGCGGCACCAAGCATCCATTTGGAGTGGCGTTCGACGAGCATCGAGGTCTCATCGCCTTCACGACAGGCAATCGAGTGCATGTGATTGGAGCCAATCAATGGCTTGCCGACACGTTCACGTGGCGACCAGATCGTCATCGATATGCACCATCATGGATCAAGCAAGCCGTGTCGACGATGACGATGATTCGATCGGTGGTCGATGACTCGGCAATGTCGATGATTCCGAACGAGCTCTTGTTCGAGATCTTCTCGTTCCTTTGATGATCCTCATTCTCTCTCTCTCTCCTCTTGTTGATATCGTGAGTCAAGGTCTTGGTCCACACCAATCACAAAGCAAGGAATGGAATGAACACGATGTGCAGTTTGAAGGTCGATCATGTCGAGAACAAGAGCTGGAGGCTCGTCGTAACTGTATGAGAGAGAGAGGCAGGTTGGGGTTGAGCGAGAGAGACGCGGTGCTCTGTTCATTCCCTCGCTCGTCGTCTCGTTGCTGCATCATCGTCGCATCGCCTCTTCTCTTCGGTCAGTGTGGATTGATCCAGTCGTGAGAGGGATTGAGATTGGGAGACATGGGAGACGATCCTCTTGATCTCGATGCTCGAATCAAGCTCTCGATAGGCACTGGCCGACAAAGCGATGCAGATGGCATGTTCTTCTCGCCTCAAGGCTTGGCGTTCGACCATCATCGAGGTCTCTTGCTCGTCGTCGATACTGAAAACCATAGAGTGCAAGTACTTTCATGTGACGATGGCGGCTCGTTCGTGTCCAAGCTCGGCGAGAATGGCAACGGACCAGGCCAGTTCCACTGTCCACGTGGCATTGCGATCGATCACGATCATGATCGCATCCTCATCGTTGATACCGCGAATAGTCGAATACAATCATGGTGCCTGAGCGACCAATCGTTCTTGTCGTGCATCGGCCAGTATGGATCAGGAGACCTCGAGTTCGAGTATCCTCGAGGCATTGCGATCGACAAGCATCATCATCGCATCATCATCGCCGATACTGCCAATCATCGATTGGTGTTCTTGTCGTCGATCGATCTCTCGTTCTTGTTCTCGGTCGGCGGCAACCAAGGCTCTCGACCAGGCGAGTTCAACTATCCAGTAGGCATTGCGATCGACGATGATCGACATCGAATCATCGTCAGTCATGCCCTCAATCATCGAGTGCAAGTATTGTCGTTGATCGATGGCTCGTTCTTGTTCGAGTTCGGCTCCGAAGGCACGCAACCAGGCCAGCTCAAGTTCCCTCAAGGATTGTGCATCGACAACCAAGGCCGAATCATCGTCGCCGATTCGATCGGCTGTCGATTGCAATCATTCACTCACGAGGGCCACCTCATCTCATCGTTTGCTCATCGCATCAGACGGCCATCGGCAGTGGCGTTCGACGAGCATCGAGGTCTCATCGCCTTCACGACAGGCAATCGAGTGAATGTGATTGGAGCCAATCAATGGCTTCCAAACACGTTCACGTGGCGACCAGATCTCCATCGATATGCTCCATCATGGATCAAGCAAGCCGTGTCGACGATGACGATGATTCGATCGGTGGTCGATGACTCGGCATCAATGTCGATGATTCCGAACGAGCTCTTGTTCGAGATCTTCTCGTTCCTTTGATGATCCTCATTCTCTCTCTCTCTCTCTCTCTCTCTCCTCTTGTTGATATCGTGAGTCAAGGTCTTGGTCCATGCCATCACAAAGCAAGGAATGGAATGAACACGATGTGCAGTTTGAAGGTCGATCATGTCGAGAACAAGAGCTGGAGGCTCGTCGTAACTGTATGAGAGAGAGAGAGGCAGGTTGGGGTTGAGCGAGAGAGACGGTGCTGTTCATTCCCTCGCTCGCCGTCTCGTTGCTGCATCATCGTCGCATCGCCTCTTCTCTTCGGTCAGTGTGGATTGATCCAGTCGTCTGTGCGTGCGTGAGAGAAAGGGATTGAGATTGGGAGACATGGGAGACGCTTCTCTTGATCTCGATGCTCGAATCAAGATCACGATTGGTACCGAGGAACGAAGCCGGGATGATGGCCTGTTCTCCAGACCTATTGGCTTGGCGTTCGACCATCATCGAGGTCTCTTGCTCGTCGTCGATTGTGACAACAATCGAGTGCAAGTATTCTTATGTGATTATGGTGACGGCTTCTCGTTCGTGTCCAAGCTCGGCGAGAATGGCAACGGACCAGGCCAGTTCTTGAATCCTGAGGACCTTGCGATCGATCACGATCATGATCGCATCCTCATCGTTGACAGCGACAACGATCGAGTACAATCATGGTCTCTGAGCGACCAATCGTTCTTGTCGTGCATCGGGCGTCCTGGAACAGGAGATCTCGAGTTCCAGTATCCTCGAGGCATTGCGATCGACAAGTATCATCATCGCATCATCATCGCTGATTCCAACAACCATCGATTGGTGTTCTTGTCGTCGATCGATCTCTCGTTCTTGTTCTCGGTCGGCGGCAACCGAGGATCTCGACCAGGAGAGTTCAACTGCCCACCAGGCATTGCGATCGACGATGATCGACATCGAATCGTTGTCACTGATACCAACAATCATCGAGTGCAAGTATTGTCGTTGATCGATGGCTCGTTCTTGTTCGAGTTCGGCTCCAAAGGCACGAGACCAGGCCAGTTCGTGTATCCTCAAGGATTGTGCATCGACAACCAAGGCCGAATCATCGTCGCCGACCAGTACAACAATCGGTTGCAATCATTCACTCACGAGGGCCATCACATCTCGTCGTTCGATTGCGGCATCAAGCACCCTTCGGGAGTGGCGTTCGACGAGCATCGAGGTCTCATCGCCTTCACCGTACGCCATCGAGTGCATGTGATTGGAGCCAATCAATGGCTTCCAAACACGTTCACGTGGCGACCAGATCGTCATCGACATGCTCCATCATGGATCAAGCAAGCTGTCGAAGTGATGACGATGATTCGATCGCTGGTCGATGATTCGGCATCAATGTCGATGATTCCGAACGAGCTCTTGTTCGAGATCTTCTCGTATCTCGAGGCTCCAGTGCTCGAGATATCCTCGACCGTAGCGACCACAACGACCACTAGTAAGTGCGCCATGATGTGACGATACTATCCAGCACAAACAATCTCACTCTATCCGTTCTTGCACCAATGAATAACAGTTCAATAGTATCAGTTGTCATGCTCGAATATCGCACATGCTGTACTCGATGAGTGTGGTCGTGAGTGCTCGCTCACTCGCTCATTCGTATCAACACCAGCCACCGCCAACACTACTCCAACGAACGATATGATGATCGAGGCACTCTCGTGGGGTCTCTGGATCGTTGGCACGATCATCGTGTTGTTCCATGCGTATCCATTGTTGATGGTGTTGCTGCTGCGAGGCCCCGAGTTCTGGCAGCACTTTGCGACCTCGACGTGGGCCAAGGCGATCGTGGCAGCGTCGTTGGTGCTCACGCTCGACATTGTGCTGCGCTTGTCGGGTGCGCCGTTGGTGCACATTGCGACACGACTCACGTGGCGACTACTGTTCACCGAGGTGTTGGTGCTCGCCATCTTGTTGGTGAGGTTCAAGCGCGGCGCCGATCCGCTGTACGTGACGCGAGAGCTGGTCGAGGCACAACCACTCGCCAATCGCTCTTCGAACTCGAACTCGAACAAGAGCAACGAACGTCAAGTGGTGGTCGTCACTGGCGGCAACAGTGGCATTGGATACTCGGCGGCCATGGGCTTCGTGATGCTCGGAGCCGAGGTCATCATTGGCTGTCGCGATCGTAAGCGAGTACGACCACGATATCAATGCACCCTGGCTCGATCCGATGGACTGCATTCCGATCTGATATCGTCATCTTCATCTGGTGATATCGTCTCGTCACTCAGGGCGAGGCTGCTGCCAATGCGATCAACCGAGCCACCAAGAGCCAGCGCTGCCACTTTGTGCCTCTCGACCTGCTCGTGACACAGAGCGTCGTCGACTTTGCCAAGCACCTCACGACCGAGTACCAGCACGTCGACGTGCTCGTGAACAATGCTGGCTTCCTGTCGCTCAAGCCCTCACCATCGCCCGATGGCTTCGAGTGTGGCTTCCAGGCCATGCATCTCGGTCACTTCTTGTTGACACGACTGCTGCTGCCCATCATTCCCAACTCTGGTACCACGAACGAGAGAATGAGAGCCTCATCAATCGATCGATCAATCTGCTGATGCTCTTCCTCGTGTGGCTAACGACAGGACGGATCGTGACGGTCGCGAGCGAAGGCCATCGCAGTGCAAGCAAGGAGTACTTTGAGGAACGATCGCTGCGATGCGAGGTGCCGATCGGGCCATTGGGCATGTACTCGCGTGCCAAGCTGTGCAACGTGCTGTTCACGCGCGAGTTGCAACGACGACTCAAGCAACGCGCCGCTCCCGGCGAGCCGCACATCTTGTGCTTCACGCTGCATCCGGGCTGCGTGTGGTCCAACATCTGGGAGTGGCCGGTGCTGCTGCCGTGTCTGCACGACTACACGTACGCCATCGCCGGCTTCTACTCGCGCATGTTGATGCGCACGGGCGAGGAAGGCTCGGCCGACATTGTCATGCTCGGCAGCGCGCCAGCCACCGAGCAGCTGCGTGCTCTCGCTGGCGGCTACTTTCTCAACTGCAAGCCGTTCGAACCTTCGAGCCTCGCCAAGGACTCGGAGCTCTCGGACTCGTTGTGGAGCCGCAGTGAGCGAATCATCAACGAGGTCTTGATGAACACGGTCGATGAGGCTTCGCGAGTGTCGTTGCCCGAGCTGTAACCGACGAGAGCACCTCACATACACGCATTCACGCACTCACAACCAAACAAACACTTGCTTCAAATCCATCAACAATCGGCCATATCTTTGGTTCTCTCAAAGAATCTCTCTATCTCTATCGATCTCGCAAGGGTAGCTTGGTAGAGTGGTGCTGTTCTTTGTTCCTTCATCGTTCTTGTTGCTTCTTGTTGCTCGTTGCTTGGTGTCTCTCTCGTGTGATATCTTCATCTCTTGGTTTGAGAAGTTTAGAGTTTGGAACATCTGGTTGTCATTGTGAGAGATTGGGTTTGGGAGAGATGGGAGACGATCCTCATGATTGTGATGCTCGAATCAAGATCACGATCGGCACCAAGAAAGCAGGCATTGTTGATGGCATGTTCTTCTCGCCTCAAGGCTTGGCGTTCGACCATCATCGAGGTCTCTTGCTCGTCGTCGATACCAACAACCATCGAGCGCAAGTATTGTCGTGTGACGATGGCGGCTCGCTCGTGTCCAAGCTCGGCGAGAATGGCAACGGACCAGGCCAGTTCTTTTGTCCACGTGGCATTGCGATCGATCACGATCATGATCGCATCCACATCACTGATACCGGCAATAGTCGAATACAATCATGGTGCCTGAGCGACCAATCGTTCTTGTCGTGCATCGGCCAGTATGGATCAGGAGACCTCGAGCTCAGGCGTCCTCGAGGCATTGCGATCGACAAGCATCATCATCGCATCATCGTTACCGATACTGCCAATCATCGATTGGTGTTCTTGTCGTCGATCGATCTCTCGTTCTTGTTCTCGGTCGGCGGCAACCAAGGATCTCGACCAGGAGAGTTCAACTATCCAGTAGGCATCGCGATCGACGATGATCGACATCGAATCATCGTCAGTCATGCCCTCAATCATCGAGTGCAAGTATTGTCGTCGATCGATGGCTCGTTCTTGTTCGAGTTCGGCTCCGAAGGCACGCAACCAGGCCAGCTCAAGAACCCTCAAGGATTGTGCATCGCCAACCAAGGCCGAATCATCGTCTCCGAGTCCATCAGCCGATTGCAATCATTCACTCACGAGGGCCACCTCATCTCGTCGTTCGATTGCGGCACCAAGCATCCTTCGGCAGTGGCGTTCGACGAGCATCGAGGTCTCATCGCCTTCACGATAGACAATCGAGTGCGTGTGATTGGAGCCAATCAATGGCTTGCCGACACGTTCACGTGGCGCCCAGATTGTCATCGATATGCTCCATCATGGATCAAGCAAGCTGTGTCGACGATGACGATGATTCGATCGCTGGTCGATGATTCGGCAATGTCGATGATTCCGAACGAGCTCTTGTTCGAGATCTTCTCGTTCCTTTGATGATCCTCATTCTCTCTCTCTCTCCTCTTGTTGATATCGTGAGTCAAGGTCTTGGTCCACACCAATCACAAAGCAAGGAATGGAATGAACACGATGTGCAGTTTGAAGGTCGATCATGTCGAGAACAAGAGCTGGAGGCTCGTCGTAACTGTATGAGAGAGAGAGGCAGGTTGGGGTTGAGCGAGAGAGACGCGGTGCTCTGTTCATTCCCTCGCTCGTCGTCTCGTTGCTGCATCATCGTCGCATCGCCTCTTCTCTTCGGTCAGTGTGGATTGATCCAGTCGTCTGTGTGTGAGAGAGAAAGGGATTGAGATTGGGAGACATGGGAGACGCTTCTCATGATCTCGATGCTCGAATCAAGATCTCGATTGGGACTGGCCGACAAAGCGATGCTGATGGCATGTTCTTCTCGCCTCAAGGCTTGGCGTTCGACCATCATCGAGGTCTCTTGCTCGTCGTCGATACTGAAAACCATCGAGTGCAAGTATTGTCGTGTGACGATGGCGGCTCGTTCGTGTCCAAGCTCGGCGAGAAAGGCAGCCAACCAGGCCAGCTCAAGGGTCCATGGGGAATTGCGATCGATCACGATCATGATCGCATCCTCATTACTGATACCGGCAACGATCGAATACAATCATGGTGCCTGAGCGACCAATCGTTCTTGTCGTGCATCGGCCAGTATGGATCAGGAGACCTCGAGTTCCAGTATCCTCGAGGCATTGCAATCGACAAGCATCATCATCGCATCATCATTGCCGATACCCACAACCATCGATTGGTGTTCTTGTCGTCGATCGATCTCTCGTTCTTGTTCTCGGTGGGCGGCAAGCGAGGATCTCGACCCGGCGAGTTCAGCTTTCCAACGGGCATCGCGATCGACGATGATCGACATCGAATCATCGTCGTCGATACCAGCAACCATCGAGTGCAAGTATTGTCGTTGATCGATGGCTCGTTCTTGTTCGAGTTCGGCTCCGAAGGCACGAAACCAGGCCAGCTCAAGAATCCTCAAGGATTGTGCATCGCCAACCAAGGCCGAATCATCGTCGCCGACTCGATCGGCTGTCGATTGCAATCATTCACTCACGAGGGCCATCTCATCTCGTCGTTCGATTGCGGCACCAAGCATCCTTCGGCAGTGGCGTTCGACGAGCATCGAGGTCTCATCGCCTTCACGATAGACAATCGAGTGAATGTGATTGGAGCCAATCAATGGCTTGCCGACACCAAGTTCACGTGGCGGCCAGATCTCCATCGATATGCTCCATCATGGATCAAGCAAGCCGTGTCGACGATGACGATGATTCGATCGTTAGTCGATGACTCGGCAATGTCGATGATTCCGAACGAGCTCTTGTTCGAGATCTTCTCGTGGCTCGACCTGGACACCAGTACATCGAAGCAACTCGACCACGGTACACCTGGTTTACATTCGAGTGCGGTACAACCCGAGTCTACTGGCCCGGAGATTCACTCGGAGCGCGGATGCATTGTAATGTGAGCACATATGTCGCAGATGCTTGTTCCCTTCTGTGCACCGTCGGCAGAGAGAGCGCGCTTGTATTTTCAAGGTCATACTGGCGTACAGGAGAAGGCAAGTCTCCGAGTTACCTCGTGTTGGAAGAGTAACTCTTAGTGTGAGGTCGCGTTGAGTTGTTGATAGGTGGATAGATAACGCCGCTTGATGAACGGGAAGATGCCGATTGTCTCGTCGGGCGAGCTTCCAGGATAGGGAGACGTTTGGCGGTAGATGGTCGTGCCGTAGTTGTCGATAAACTGTTGGAAGCCCCAAGCAAAGTCCAGCGAATGCCATTCATCCTATCGAATCCAATCCAATCCAATCCAATCCAATCCAATTGTAAGTGAGTATCAACCATTCGCTTGAGAGATTGATGTGTGTGTGGCGCGCAGTGTACCCGAATGAGAGCTGGCGCGACCATTTGACCAATCTCGTTCGCTCGATCGATCAGTGTACTCCATGGATTAAAGTAACTCTCCATGTGTCGACGCAAGTACTTGATGTAGATTGCTTGGAAGCTCGGTACACTCAAGATTCGACTCAAGATCAGGCGGCCGTAACTATCGAATCCCCACGTCAAGACGTTTGGATTGACCATGTTGTACCAACTCTGCACGGCGCCCAAGCTGAGGTCAAAGTCGTATCGAAAGTACTGGAACCTGTTGACGGCAGGATTGTAGTAGAGATAAAAGTTGTTGGTATGGTAGATGCCATCGCTCTGGCCCGATAGCACCTCCATCGTCAGTGCTCGCAGAAAGAATTCCACATCGAATATCGTTTCTATATATCAATCAATCAATCAGTCAGTCAGTCAGTCGATTAGTCAGCGAGTTTCAAGCACTGGATCATCAAGAACGACATACGAATATCTCGCTCAAATGTATCATTGGGAGAGTTATTCAGAATGTCGATAAAGTGTGCGAGGTTCGTGTAGTTGAGAGCCTCATCGGTTTGAGGTTGGTACTCTCCACTCTGTGCGGTATCACAATGTGTATCATGCCATTTGTTGAGTCGTCGAGTCGCGAACATTCAGTGAATGCGCTCGATGGTACCTCTTCATAGAGTTTCGGATCATCGCCGAGGTACTCGAATGAGGCAGCGCGACACTTGTACAATTGGCCATTCTCGTTGCCGAATCGAGACTTGAGGAATTGCGAGTCGATATTCTCGAGCATCAGGTACAAGCCCATGGTCTGATTGTTGATCGAGAGCGTTGCATACGATGCTCGTTGTACCGGAATATTCTGAAGAAAATGTGATTGAGCATGTGATGGTTGTCAGATATGTGGCATCAGTTTGGGTTGTGTGATTGTGAGATTGATACATACCATCGAGTACATCAGCCCGATACATAGCTTCTCTCGAGCTGCCGTAGCATCGAATGACATTCCTTTCAATCCCAACTTTTTGAGTTGATATAGCTTCCTTCCTATCAAATCGTTGCCAGTCATTAGAGATTGACTGATTCATGCGAGGCACATTCATTCATGTGTAGAAATGTGTGTGTACCTGACTCAAAGGTATTGAACGAGAGCTTCCAGCCCTTCTTGACCCAACTTCGCGAGATTCCTCCCTTGATTCGCATTCCGACGTTATCAAGAGTCTTTGTCACGATACCGTTGTAGAACCAGAACTTGACAGGCTGTATGGGTGTCGCACAATGGAGATTGTACATGAGTATACGCGATTGCTCCATCAATGAATCGATTGATCGAGAACCAACCTTGTAAACATCTGCATAACGATTCGCTGGATCTAAAAAGTACTTGAGATCCTCTGGCTGGATAGAAACAATCAACCACCATGTCCTCCGATACATCAATACGTTTGGATATGATGGGTCGATCGAGAGCGAGCATGAGAGCATACGTTCATCTCGATGCGAATCTGCGCGATCGTCGAATCGTTGAAGATTGGATGATCGTTGCCGTACTTGTCCCAAGACGTGTACTGTGTGTCGGGGAAGGTTTGGTTGATCGGTGATAGCGTGGCAGTCTTGCCGGAGCAGTCGTCGAGAGTCCTCGAGCTGTCACAGATGCAGGTCTGATATCCCGCCACAGTGCCACAGCGCCCAGCGAACGAGCAGTTCTGAGCCGAGCATTTCACTGTATCATCATCGTGAGCATCACGCATTGAATAAGGCTCCTCGTCGAGTAGGTTGGGGTTGTGGCCCTCGTTGTTGGTGGGGCGTTACCATTGCTGCAATCGAAGCCTTGGTATCCCGGGTAGCAGTGGCAACTCCGATCGACGCACACTCCTCGAGCTGTCGCATTGCTGCAGAAACTCGGACATCCGCATTGTCCAGGATACTGCCAACCGAGTCGGAGCCATCCGAGCTGACACGCGTACACGGTCTCGGTCGTGCACATCGAGTTCAATTGATCGGTATTGTTGAAGCTGCATGCCCATTCTGCACGAGTCCATCCGCCACGATCTCGCATCATGTGAGAGGCCCACGCAGGAGCTTGCACGAGAGCGAGCGAGCGAGAGAGCGACCACTCGAGGGACCTCGGTGTACCTGGTTGGTCCCACGTGATCGGAGCCGCGCACGCCTGATCGCAGAACGACGTCTGTGCAAGCTCGCGACCTTGTCGTGTGGTTTGGATTGGATCGCCATCTTGCACTCGCACAGTCTTTCGAGATGACGATGACGATGACGCCAAGGTTGATGATGACGGTGTGGAGATCTTCTTGTGGCGATACATCGATCAATCGATTGGTTGAGTCTCGCTGTGAGATGTGAAGAACAGCATCAGCAGATGGCGCCTCATATGTACCTGCAGCAGCAGAACCATCATCACAACCATCGCTGCCATGATCGCGCAATGCAAAGATCGAGCCATGGCACCAAGCACGATGCCTGCAGCCCCCCAAGCGCGTACAACGCAACACAATAAGAGCCTCTCTCGCTACGATTCGCCAAGGAATGTTCCACGTGGAAGGTTCGATAGTGCACTCGAGGCTTGTGCTGTTTCTTTAGTGGCATTCGTCAGTCGTCATCGTTGTATTGTATTGTATTGCGTTGTGGAGTGCAGAGGCTGGTTGGGGGGGGGGGGGGGGGGGGGGGGGGGGGGGGGGGGTTCACTTGGGCTTGAGGTTGGCTGCCGCCGCGAGGAGCTTCTTGCGATCGGGTAACTTCGTCACGCCAATCTCCCTGAGGTCGTCGGCTGTGATTTCAGCTACATCCGAGAGGGTGACTACGCCGCTCGTCGCGAAGGCATCGAGGTATTGCGGCAATCCAAGGCCATTCAGCCATTCCGACAACACGAACGGAGCCTCGTCGTCATCGACTTCGACCAAGTCGACTTCTGCGCCTCTCGGTGAGTGCACTGGCGTTTTGCTGAGCTCCTCCAACAGAGCCAGCTCGTCTTGTTCAGCCCTGGGCTTGTTGGGAAGCTTCAAGCGAAGTGCCGCAACTGCAGCGTCATCGAGCCACTCCAAGTGCCTGGCAAGCGTTCGCAACTGCTGAGCAGTTTGCAAGCTCTTCCTCTCGATGGAATCGAACAAGTTCTCGTCTTCGAGTGCCGCTCCTGGTGCTGCGATCGGCTCCCAAGTAACGATACGATGCCAACACTTCTCCCAGATTGTGATGAAAGGCAGTCCCCAAATCGCCAAGTCGTCCTCCTCCAAGCCGATCAAGTTGTTCTTGTCAAAGTACTCAAGCACAACGGCCTCGAACAAACAGCTCGGCACGTCGAGCTTGTGAACAGCCTTCACGTGCTTCATGGCGCAAATCATCAAGCGACCTTTGTCAGGGAGCTTGGCAATACGTCGCGCAGCCAGCTTCGAGAACGACTTGACAATGTTCGCGTCCACCGGCGTGCCTCCTTGCTTTGCGAACATCTGGCCAACCTGGCGACGCAAGATCAGATGCACACTAGCCAGAGTCTCAAAGGCAGGAAGCAGATCGACCGACGTGTTGTAGCCCTCGAGCTCGATCGTGCATCGCATTTGGCGATCGCGATCGAGCTTGTACGTGACGAACGATGATTTTCCGAGGCGCGAGAGTTCACGCAACTGGAGAGCGCCTTGGTATTGATTGGCGAACAACGCCACGCCTTCCGAGAAGGCTTGCCAGAACTGCGCAAGAGTACCATCATCGATCGGAATCTTCGCGCCAGCGTTCGACAACGAGCACAAATACTGATCAAGATCAACTTTGGCGCCAGAGGGCTTGAGAATGACCAGAACATCGAGATCGTTGGCCTTGGCCGAGGAAGTCACGACGTTGTGGCTCGCGCTACCACCAAGGTAGAAATCGCAAGTCCAAGAGACCTTGCCTCCAAAGTTCACGCGCTTGTTGAGCTGGGCAGCCACGGTGGTCTTGATATCTGGCAGCTCTGTCTCGAGGGTGGCAAGCAGCCTATGGGTGGGCGCTCGCAGCTCTCCGGCAAGCTCCCACATTGCTGAATTCTCTTCCGTCAGGGATCGCTTCTTCGCAGGCTTCCGAGGAAGGACCTCTGCTGAGGCCATCGAGGAGGAAGCAGGAGGTGGTTGAGACTGAGGAGCACTCGAACCAGCAGCCTGATTTTCTTGCGCTGGCGCATTCGAAAGATCAGATCTCTCGCTCAACGACGAGGAAGATGACGAAGGGGTCGATGTCATATCATTAGGGCTGGGAGAAGCCATTACAACGAAGACGAGTGTTGGAGTATCAGTGACGTATGCGTGGGAGGTGCGCGCAAGAGAAGGCCAACAAACAACAAGGGCAAGCTCTTCTTTGCATTGCTGATGGAAGGCTGCGCCACACGTGGAGACTTACGTGAGTTGCGCCACTCCACGCCAAGCGCACGGCGAGAATCCCGAGCTCTGCGTGACTGGCTTTCAAGACATCGAGCAACATATTTGTAGCACCGGCCTGTCGCACAAAGTGCCACTGTCCATCACTCCTGCTCTCGCGCGACAATCGCAGACCATGCCACTCATCTTCCTTCCAACCCGCGAGCAAGTGCGCGATGCCGCGTATCGATGCCAAGTGTCGGCCAACAACCACTTGACGATGGCGAGCCTCGACAACGTGCTCGACTGCACGTTCAAAGGCGTCGGAGTGCTGGGCTCGCTCGTGTTCGGGGGCGTGGTCAGCAGCGTGCTCACCACCGACCCGAAGGCGAGCCTTGCGGCGCTCGAGGTGATGCGCAACACGTTATTTGGAGACCACTGGCTCGGCTCGGTGGCCGTGACCGTGTCGGTGCTGTCGTTCGGCGTCGCGTGGAAGCTTGCCTGGGGAGAGGCCTCGCAGCAACACCTCAGGGCCGGCAAGAGGTACAACATTGTGGCTCGCCGCGCGAGGCTATTGATGGAAAACCTCCCCGACGACTGGGAAAAGGGCTACGGCGATGTCGAGAGCGCCGTGCTGCAAGAGTGGCAAGCGATCTGCAAGGAGCGCGATGATGCCGAGCTCGATATCACAGTCAACTCGGGCGGCGGCTGCATCCACGAGGACGCCAAGTATCGAGCCAGGCAACACTACAAGGAACTGCGAAAGAAGGGAGAAGGCGAGCCCACGTATCCCGACTTCTCGTGGGGTCAATCGTTGTTGTTGAAAGCCGTGTTCTGGTTCTCGTAGAGCGGTAGCGAGCGAGAGAGGGGCAGATATGTTTGCAGGACAAGAGCGAATGGCAGAGCGTTCTGCGTCTGGCTGGCTCTTGCACTGTGCACGATCCACCACCACCACCAAGACGATGATATCTAGTCTCGTTGTTTGTGATCTCTCAATGCAATACAGCAGTAGAACCCCATTGTTGGCTTGTTCGTTTGCGGTCGAGATCGCGATATCGCAACAACAATCGCGGAGGCGAGGCTTTGTTGGACGCATACTGCGTTCAACAACCACGAACGAATATGCGCCAGCAAGCGATCACACTCTTCATTCATCTCTTCGCCATCGCCCCTCTCCAACATGGCTACTCAACCCGCGATCACGCCGTCAACCTCCACGGGTGGCGCGGACAATCAGCAGCTGGACTTGGCAGAGTCTAGCATGGATACAAACCCCGCCAATGAAGGGGATCAGCAACCAAACCCGCCACCAAACCCGTGCACCTCCCCTTCGAGCGGCAGTAGTTCGGCAACACCATCCGAGCCCCGCGTGCCCAGGAGCCTCGCCGGCCGGCCCAAACCTCACACCGACCACCCGACTGTATCTCAATGGAGCAATCCGAGCGCATGCCAAATGTACACCGAATGCACCAAGGCAGCCGAGTCGTATTGGTGGCGCTCGGGATGCAATCGCGCTTGCGACACCGTGCTTGGTGTGGTGAGCATCTGCTCGTGCGTGGGATCGCTGGCTGCCAAGCTCCTTCCAGCTGACACCACCGCGCTCGCAGAGTGTAAGCATGTCCTCCTTCCACTGTCGGTCGTTTCTCTCACGGTTTGGTACCTTGGTGACTGGAGCACCGCGGCCAAGAAGCAGCTCGAGCTTCACAACAAGTTCCGCGTGCTTGCTCGTCGCGCCAAGAACATCGAAGTGGACCTTGACAACACTGATGGTATCTCTCGCGATGCGACGTCGTGTGCGATGTCGTCTCCACTCCAACTCACACTGAAGGTGCTTTGTGATTGTGGTCGTTGCTCCACAGCCGAGGCACGGCAAAAGGAATGGGACAGCATCGTGCGAGAGCGCACGAACCTCGAAGGAGCAGCGACAGCTCCGCCATGTCCTTGGTCTCATCACCCGTCGTCTCCCGAGAAGAACGGAATCCTCACGCAGTTGGTCCAACGGGCTCCGTGGATCGTGGTTGGAGCCGCAGCTGGAGCATTGGCTTGGTACTTGAAGTATTGCTAGAAGGCCTCTCTGTCGGTGTTCATGTTGTTATCGCGTCTCTCTCTCTCTCTCAAAGCAAGCACATCACCATTGAGTGGTTTTGATTGGTTTAATGAAGGGAGGGAGATTGGAGGTTGCTACACTGAGATGATCATTCAGTGCTGGTCGATGTGGAGGCTCCACCAGAGTAGGTGGCCCGGAGCTTCTTGGCCTCTCGCAGCAGCACCTTGCGGGGGCCCAACTCGATACGGAGGTCAATCAACTCTTCAGTAGTAAGGTCCGCAATCGCCTCCCAGTCATCCTCGGGAAAGCGCTTGGTGATGATGAACAGGTCCGAGTACTCTGAGAGCTTGATTGAAGCAAGCCATTGGCGGAGTGAGAAGCCACCCGTGGTTGCCTGAGTGGTGGTGGTGGAAGTGGTGGCTGCCTGAGTGGTAGGAGCAGGAGCAGGGAACTCCGCCAACAACTGCTCTTCATCCAAAGCTGCAAAATCAGCTGCTCGAGCGAGAAGGCGAGGCTCGTTCTTTTCGACCTTGGTGAGCAGGTTCTCCCTTTGAACCGATGCTGCTGGAGCAGCGATCGGTGCGTCGGGCAGCAGCAGCCGCTCCCAGCATTGTCGCCAAGCGTCCTGAAAATGGATGCCCGCTTGCTGGACGTCGTCCAGAGGACCAATCCACTCGTTCTTCTCAAACACTTCAATGACCAAGGCCTCAAACAAGCAGCTTGGTACATCAAACTTATACTTGTACTTGATGTACTTGAGAGCGCAGATCATGTGTCGGCCCTTGTCAGGCAGCGCAGCCAGCCGAGCGGCCGCCAGTGTCGAGAACGACTCCCTGACATTGGCGCGACCATCCAGCTCACGAAGGAGCACCAAGTGCACTCCATCCTGCGTCTCGAAGGCAGGAAGCACGTCAACTGGAATCTCGCCAAGCGTGAAGGAGCATCGCATCTGGCAATCCTTGTTCGCGTTGAACGAAACAAGCGAGTGATCGGGAGCCTCCTTGATACCGAGAATGTAGCGATGGTTGGCAGCAAAGTCTTCGATGCTCCGACGGAAGGCCTGCCAGATCGTCTCGAGAGTCCCATTGTGAATTTTAATCGTCTGGGCTTGCCGGCGATGGTCCGAGGGCTCAAAATGTATCGCACACTGCGACAGGGCAGAATCGTAAACTGCCGTGACGGTGTAGCCTTTGATAGACGGCTTGAGAACAACCACGATGTCGAGGTCATTGGCCATGTTGGCAAGCGCAACATCACGCCCAGCTCCACCGGCAAGAACAGGCACACACGTCCACGTTAACTCGACGCCATTGATCTTGGTGTTACTGAGGTAGTTGCTGATCGTCGTTGGCAGAGAGCCCAAGTACACCTTTCGAATGTGTTGTAGTTTGGTAGTAGAGCCTTGCAAAGCCCGCACGCGAGTCCAAAGATCGTTATCTGCTAAACCCTCATCCATACTGTCGTCAAGGCGCGAAGAGGAGGAGAGGCTCTCGCGACGAAGAACGAGAAGAAGCAACAACACGAGAAGAAGCTCGTGGTGGTGCTCGTGGTCGTCGCTGCTGCTGGTGATTGGTGGACGATTTGGTGGCGATTTGCTGGCAAGGACGACAGCAAAACTCCTTGAGCTCCTCTGCTTTGTTGATTACGCTCGTGATTGTTGTTCGGGTCCTTCGATCAAATCGATCAATTCAATCCAATCCACATCTCTCTTGCATACCTGCCCTGCCCATCACTACCAAGGATACGACGAGAAGCTCTTCGATCAATGGGGGACTCTGGTAACGTCAATCTCTTCCTCCCGACGCGCGAGGAGGTTCGCGATGCTGCCTTTCGGTGCCAAGCGTCTGCGGGCAACCACCTGTCGATGGCGAGCCTCGACAACGTGCTCGACAGCTTCTTCAAGGGTCTCGGTACCTTGGGGTCTCTCTTGGGCACCGGATCGATCGCCGCTGCGTTTGGGCCCACCACGAATCTTGCAGCCGCCGTGCGGCAGGGCCTGTTCGGCAACAGCAAGCTCGGCTCGGTGGCGTTCACGGTGTCGGTGCTCTCGTTCGGTTTGGCGAGCAATGTCGGATGGGGCAGCGCGTCGACTCAGCACCTCGAGGCAGGTAAAAAGTACAACGTGCTCGCCCGTCGCGCGAGGTTTCTGATTCCGCGAGTTCCCGAGAAATGGGTCGACGAGAAGGGCAAACCAAGCGATGTGGCGGCGGCGCTGTCTCCCGAGGAGCGCGAAGCGATCCTTGCCGAGTGGAGAGCGTTCTGTGCCGCGCGTGATAAGGCCGAGGAATCGATCAAGGTCAACACTGCTGGTGGTTGTATTCACGAGCAAGCCAAGTATAGCGCGAGGCAACGATTCAAGGAGCTACGCGCAGATCCAAAATGTGAGCCAACGAAGCCAGCGCTCTCACGCGGGCAACGATGGCTGATGAATGCTGTGTACTGGTTCTCGTGAGAGTCCACCACCTCACACGCCGCGCATATTGATAGCCTTGACGATGTATCCCAACCTTTACATATACGCCAATACAACCATACAAATGCCAAGTATACCATGGCTACTCGTGATTGTCCTACGCGGTAAACCATCACGAAACAGGAGCCATTCGAGGCGGTGGACTTGTTGGACAGCGCTCTGTCTTGTTTGGCTCCTCCCCGCAACGCGTATCTCGCCAAGCATGTCCTCCACCTCCGCTACCTCTGGCGCCACTGCTGCAACCAACGCTGCCGCCAATGCCGCCACACCCGCTACCTCTGGCGCCACTGCTGCAACCAACGCTGCCGCCAGCAAGCCAAAGGAATGGCCCCCGACCGTAAAAGACGTGACCGATGCGATAGCCGACTGTGACGCGAAGGCAAGCTATCACGAGAGCGAAGCAACTTGGAATCGCAACTGGGACTTGGCTCTTGGTACTCTTGGTTGGGGCAGCCTGTTGACCTTGGTCGGCCTCGGCATCCACGAGTCGATGGCAGCGGCTGCCAACGCTACCGCCAATGATGCTGCCGCCAAAGCCGCTGCCGCTGCTGCCGACGCCGCCAGTGCTGCAACCAACGCTGCCGCCAGTGCCGCGGCCGCTGCCGCCAATGCGGCGGCCGCCAATGCCAAGGCCGCGGCTGCTCACGCTGCTGCTCTCCACGCTATCGACACCAAGCCCTGTTGTGCCGGCGGCTTGTCAATCTTTCCCAGACGCTGGAAGGGAGCTGCGCTGATCCGGCTTACCGCATTCACTCTCTCCCTTTGGTGGCTCGGTGACTGGACGAGCGCCACACAGCAGCACCGAGCGTTGCAGCAACAGTACACGGCTCTTGGTTCGCAAGCTCGTTGGATTCACAGCCATGGATTCGAGGGCAGCAAA
>Ga0209935_1002231_pt1 | contig 24737 bp, 37 predicted proteins | sample ThiBio_1000_plan_2_FD_183958 | JGI IMG/M metagenome (GOLD analysis project Ga0209935, IMG submission 183958) | Wastewater bioreactor microbial communities from Cape Town, South Africa - Thiocy_cont_1000_plan (SPAdes) | ecosystem: Engineered > Bioreactor > Thiocyanate-remediating >...
GAGAGAGAGAGAGAGAGCCAACCAACCTTTCTCGCAGAGCTCGAGAGCATAGCGCACAAACTGATCGGCTCCCCTGGGCTTGACCGAGTGCAACAAGCTCACGATACTCACGCCGACCTCGACGCCGTCCGGAACCGAGTTCAGCAGCTGAAACACGAGGCGCAGGATGGCGGGATTCTTGATGAGATAGTCGGCGAGCACCGTGTACGGCGTGATCTTGGGCTTGAGCTGGATGCGGATGCGAATCTTGCCCTTGCCCTTGAGCGAGATGGTCTTGTCCTCGATCGTGTCAGGCTGGCGTGCAGTCAACCAAGGTCAGTTGGCGTGTGTCTCTCTCTCTCTCGCGTGAGCGTGGTAGAGTGGTAAAGTGGTACCTTGAGGTCCTTGTACTTGACCCACGCATAGCCAGTCTCCTCCTGCGTGTGGTTGTTCCACAAGCTCAATCGAAACAACTCCAACGGTCGATCGCTGGCGATCCGAGTCAGCATCGTTCGTTCGTGGATGCATTCATTGGTGAGCGTTGGACTCCAAGTAAGTTCACGAGCGATCCAACGATCCAACGAACGAATGAACGAATGAATGAGCGAGAGTCGTACATGTTGAACTGTTGATTCCAGAAGGATCGCGCGTTCGGTACGGGCGTCGTCATCAGCTCCTCCTCGTCCTCCGAGAGCGAGATACACGCGAACAGCATCGAACTCTGCTCCTTGGCGTGCACCGTCGAATCCAGCACTACGGCACGTTCGAGAGCCCAAAGGTTCAATCACCCACACACGCACACACACGCACACACACGCACACACACACACACACACACACACACACACACACACACACACACACACACACACACGCACGCACACGAGAGCAGCCTCTCGCGAGCTGACGTACCTGCGACCTTGGTGATGGTGTTCTTCTTGTCCTTGGCTTCTTGAGCTCCTTCGCGTCGATCAACGCCTCTGTTTAGCACACCAATACACGAACCAATACACACGCACGCACACGAGAGAGCGAGAGCGAGCGAGCGTGGATGCGACGAGTATTAATAGCTGGTCCGATCGTGATGGCGATGACGATGGCGGCGACGATCTAGCGGCTGGCTCTCGACGATAGGTATTGATAGAACACCAAGCGCTCGTGTCGCGCGAGATAGACCGAGACCAAGAGCGAGCGATACCGATGCGCTATCATCTATGCGCGCGAGAGAGAGAGAGAGAGAGTGCGTGTGGTTCGAGCTCACGCGAGCGCCAACATCACGAGCATCACGAGAGCGACAGCGACATCGACACCATGCATCAACTCTCGCAGCTTCGTCATGGCTTGCTCGCAGTTCCAGCACCACCAGCACCACCACCAGCAGCAACAGTAGGGCCTTGGCGATGTGGTCGTCGTTCTCGCGCTCTCGCGCGCTCGCTCTCTCACATGCACAGACGCGGCGCGCGCACGAACCTCGCGAGCCCTTGAGCGCCTTGGCCGACGAGCCGCTGCCCTTCTTGCTACCGATCAATCGAGCCGCCATTCGTCGATTGGCATCGGGGCTCAAGGTCGACGACATGGACGACGACGACGACGACGAGCCACTCGGCGGCGAGGTACCGAGGTCCCTGGCGCTCTGGTCGGGCGACGTCGGGCGCTTCTGCGCAAAGACCGTCGCGGTCGGACTCGACGGCGTCTTGCTCTTGGCCGTGATGGCTTGCTGCCAGCTCGAGCCACTGCCGCTCGACGACTTCTTGTGGCTTCCCGGTGTTGTCGACGACGAGCTGCCGGTCGATGTGGGAGGTGTGGCCATGATCGAGTTGGGTCAGGCGTTTGGGGTTTGGGGGGTTTCGGGGTTGCTCGATGAATCAGAGGTACGCGATGAGCATCGCGCGCCTCGATCGTCGAGGCTCGAGAAACACAGCGGTTATGAGAGTGGAACGAACGAGTAGCGAGAGTGACTATGAGTTGATTGAGAGCGAGGGGAGGACGATGACGACGATGATGACGAGAGCTTCCCTCCCAAGCAAGCAAGCAAGCAACCCCACACAAGAGAGAGAGCGTGTGTGTGCGTGTGAGAGAGGAGAGGCCAACAAGCAACAACAAGCGACAGCAGCATCAGCAGAGAGTCAAAGCCTCCTCGTCGTCCTCTCGTCAATTTACCGGCACCTGTCTGTCGGACCTCGGTGCTGCCAACCATCGCACTCCCCAGTAGGTACTTGCCGTGCGTGAGCAGCAGGCTTGCTGAGCGTGTCGATGCTGCTCTCGGGGAACCTATCCACACGGGCCTCCAACATCCCACAGCACTTCTCGCTCTCACGCTCTCTGTGTGGTCGATCGGATCGATCACGCGGCTTAATCGCCCCTAACACATCACATTGCTTCCGGACATAACGACACCAGTTCGAGTTCTCGTTCGTCGCGCCCAACTCGACCAAAGCCTCCTCACCGATCAACGACTCTCGACACGACACGTGATTGGTCTTTTGTAGTATATTGCACATGGGTTGGGTTGCGGCTCGAAGCTCGAAGGTCGAACGAGCGATAGACTCTGCGGTGACACGCCGCTCTCATCGATTCAGCAACGGCTGCTCGAGGCATCGCAGCCAGCTCGAGAGCGAGAGGTCGGTCGCGTGGCTCAGGTGGTGGATCGGCCGATCGTTGCCGACTACGAGCACGAGGTCCTGGTCGAGCAGACGCCATTACTGCACTCGCGGATCGTTTGGCACGTACGACCCGGCTTGCTGCGCTGGTTCTGTTGACGATGCTGCTGTTGCTGTTGTTGCTGTTGCTGTCGGCCACCACTGGCACCGCCACCACCGCCGCCGCCGCCACCGAACCAGTTGTTGAAGAAGCTGCCAAAGCCACCTCCTGCCTGCTGCTGCTGTTGCTGCTGTTGTTGCTGACGCTGTTGTCGGCGCAGCATCTCGAATGGGTCGAATCCAGCACCGCCACCGCCGCCGCCAAAGTGGAACTGGAATCCTCCACCTCCAGGCGCACCGCCAGGGAAGCCATGGAAGTGGTGTGCTTGCGGCTGTTGCTGGCTGTTGACCGATCGCAGCATACGTAAGTACGAACGAATGACGCGAGACGCTCCTTTCCCTTGCCAATGCAGTGGCTGCGTACGCTGAAGGATTGAGGCCCTCGTGGCCCAACTGATCATAAATGCGTCGCTTCTCGGGTGTGCTGAGGACCTCATAGGCTGCATGCGAGAGAAGCGTTGGTGAGTGACGCGCCCGCGATCTCACGATGAAGCATCGTCGATCGTACCTTCCGCAAGCTCGATGTACTTGGCGTCAGCGTTTGGGTCGTCCTTGTTGTGATCGGGGCTGAGTTCATACGATACGATAGAGAGTCAATATATCAGATATCGATTCGGTATATCGGCCACGATCATGATGAACACAACGCGAGAGCGAGAGAGAGAGAGAGAGAGAGAGAGAGAGAGAGAGAGCGCGTACTGTAGCTTGGGAGCCTTGGTTCGGAAGGCTCGACGAATCTGCTTCTCGGTGGCATCACGCGGTATTCCGAGTACTATCACATACAAGCGACCAAGAACCATGGAACCCAGGCGCGCGTGAGAACACAGCAGTTCGGAGAGGCCTCGAGAGAGCTCGATCTGCACGCGTACCTTCATAGAGATCGCGCTTCGCTGGTTTGCGCTGTTGCTGTTGCTGCTGCTGTCGTCCCTCTACGACGAACACCATCATCATCAGCAGCAGCAGTAGCGCGAGTGCTACAACGACACCACTCGATGGTAGTAGCCTTCGTTGCATGGTGATGGCGATGATGGTGGAGCGCGAGTGCGCGAGTGTGTATGCGAGAGGAGGATAAGAACGAATGAACGAAGCTCTCTCTTGTGCCACGTCACAAAGCTGCTCCTCCTCTTACTGCGAGCGCGACCGATAAATGTGAGTTGCTGCCACCTCACCACTGAAAAAATCCACGATAAAATCACCGCCTCGACCTCTGACTCTGACTCCCGGCCCAAACACTACCACATACTTCTAGACCATGATCCGCGAGCCTCGACCCTCCAGAACCACCAGACACCGACCACCAATCGACAACATCAACCTCACCAGAAATAACCCAAAATCGAGTGGACCACCAAAAAATCCACTATAAAATCACCGCCTCGACTTCTGACTCTGAATCCCGGCCCAAACACTACCACGTACTTCTAGACCATGATCCGCGAGCCTCGACCCTCCAGAACCACCAGACACCGAGCACCAATCGACAACATCGACAAACGGGGCACGCAAACCCACTGGTAAAGCAGCCGCGAGCTCCAACTCGTCCCAGTCGTTGCACTAGGCGCGCCATTGCTCTCGTCGCTCCCCCAACGCTCGCTTGCGCGCCATCTCTCCCTCTCCCTCTCGCTCGCTCGTGCTCGTACTCGTACTCGTGTCTCGTGGATCTCGGCCTCGCTCGCTCGCCCAACGGCGTGCCACTTCTCCGCATCGCTCATGGCGTCACCTCAACGTACGTATGCTTTTTGCGGCTGCTCGATCGGTGTGGTGGCCTCGACGCCTGCGCGTATGGGACTTAATTGGCGACCAGTTGGCTCGACGCGGCGTACAGTCATGCGGCCCAAGCCTCGACCGGTGAACACTCGCATGCTCCACAAGATGCCGTCGCTTCCGACCATGAGTGCCGGCGACGATGTGCCCACGATCGTGGAGGTCTCTCCCGTGGCGCAGAAGAAGCGCACGTTCGCCACCGTACGCACACCAACGCCCTCGCCCTCGAGCACTCCCAAGGTCGCCTTGACCTACGGCATCTCGAAGGACGATAGCGTCATCGACCCGCGTCGTCCGCCGCCTCGTCCACCGACGCTCGATCCCGAGACCGCGACGCGTGAGCTCGCCGCTCTCTCCAAAATACGCTTCAACACAGTATCGGCCCCGCCGCCATCATCATCGACCACGGCCACGACCACGACCACGACCACGACCACGACCAGCAGCAGCGCCGCAAGCAGCAGCAGTAGCAGTAGTACCGCTCCCTCGGCGTCATCCGTTGACAGTAGCGCCTCGACCGGAGCGCCGCAGGGTATCTTCCCCATCGTACGCAGCGCGACGGTCGGCGCGTCTGCCGCTCCTCCGTCCTCGAACCCATTCTCCCAATCAGCGACCTCCAATCCCTCGAAGGCTTCGTTCGCGCAGCGACACTATCAACGAAGCCCACGAGGCCGCGCGCCCAGCATGCCCAAGACCTCAACGTCGCAACCCAACCTCACAGCCAACGCCTCGCAATCGCCCTCCAAGTCTCCTGGCCGTCCAAAGTCTCCTCGCGCTGCCCCCGAGGGCACTCCAAATCCTCCCTCCGACGCACCAGCCACCGCCGCCACCACCGCCCCCCGATTCCAATCGCCTGCTCGTCGTGGCCGAGGTGCCGGTGCAAGCGGTACCCCTGTCGTCGTCAACACCAAGATCCCCGGCCTTACAGTGCCGACACCGAGTGGCTCTCCAACCAAGTCCGCAATCGGACCCTCTCGCGCGAAATCGAACACCGTCTCGACCACCGGTGAAGCTGCCAAGCCGCCGGCCTCCACCAGACTCGCTCCGTCTGCCACGGTCTCGGGATCGATCTCTCCTCGCGGAGGTGGCACACCCAGCGCGTCAGGCCCACCCAGCGCTACAGCCGACAGCAACAACTCGAACGCCAGCCTGTACACGACGATCAAACCGCCTCCCAAGGGTCCCATCAGTAAGAGTACGTCGTCGAGAAGATGCCGCTCGTTCTCGTCCTCGCGCTATCGCAGATGCCAACCAAGTGTGCCATCTCCTGACTCCTTGTGGCTGCGTTTCTCGCGCACAGTGACCTTGGTCCCCATCGAACGCTCGCATTCGCTCTCCTCGCTGCCTCGTGCATCGCCGACATCTCCCGAGATGAAGCCCACGCAACCGACAACATTCACGCCTGGCATCTCACTCTCGGCCACTAACGCAGCAGCCACCTCATCTTCGTCTTCATCATCATCGTCAGCAACCTCGTCCTCCTCCCCGTCGTCAGCATCCTCGCCGGAGCCATCGACACAACGCCTGATAGTCTCGAACCACCGAGAGAAATCCGACCTTCAGCAGGTACCTAGCGCGTGGCATATGCCCAGCTCTTGGCTGAGTTCACTCACGCGTGTTGTGAGAGCAGTTCATTGCCGAGATGCCGAGCGTGCTGCGCAAGATCTTCGCCAAGGCAGGCGTCACCAAGAACGAGCTGCGAGACCGCAAAACACGCGCCTTCATCATGAATACGTTAGAGGTGCGTGCGACAATACAAACGGCGAGCGCGTGTTCTAATGGTGGCCACCTCAGGCGAGACGAGTGAGCCTCCGCGTTCCGCCACCGAAGCCAGCTCCGCGGCCGTTCGAGATTCCTGTCGGACCAGCTCCTCCACCACGAACAGATTTGATCGCTGCCGCACAGGCAGGCTCGAATGCTGCAGCCAATGCCGAGGCCGAGGAAGAGGACGAGGACGAGGAGGTCTGGGACATTCCCGAGCTCTCGGAGAAGGCGATCGCCGAGGTGGCTCAATTGCTGCAGGTGGCCTTGACCGAACGGTACGCTGGCGCACCGCCCACACTCCAGCAGCTACCTACATCGATGGCTGACACGGTACGCCGCTCCTTCCTGTCACCAGGCGAAAGACCGTGATGCTTCCACAAAGCTCGACGCCAGCAGCCGGACCAACCGATGCGCCAGCCTGGAACGACGAAGCCGACTGGGAGACGTCGTAGCACTCTCTGCCGTGGCCCGGCTTTTGTGTTCGATCAATGTAACTAGTGTTGATGGTGCGCGTTGTGCGGTGGTGTTTGGGTTGTTTGTTGTCGAGATTATTATTATTGCTACTCTCTCCGAGTAGGTGCATTGGCAAGAACCGAATGCTGGTATTGGTGGTGGTGGTGTACATTGGGACGGCTGATTCCAACAGCCGAGATGCAAGCATGACAATACAATACACACAGGAGGAACAGTAGGTCTACAACGAGCGAGGAACGAGGCTCTCATTCGTTATAGGTCGTCATTGAGAATGAAACGATTGCCCTCGCCTTCCATTTGTTGCGCCAGTGTGTGCTGTGATGAATGGCACAGGAAGTCAGTGGAACAGCCAGGCGAGCAAGAGAGAGCGAGAGAGAGAACGCACACGTACAAAGTCAGGGTCGCGGTAGAGATAGATAGTACGAGCTGGCTTGCGGTAGTGCGACGGCGACCTGATCTTCCACATAAAGTCGTCGGTGGCAGACGAGGCGGCGCTTGGAGACACGAGTTGCTGCTGCTGGTGCGTCTTGTCGACGTGCTCGAGGCTCTGCTTGGTGATCATGCGCGTGTTGGAGCCCAGCACACGTTGGTTGGTCGAGAGCGGCGACAGCGGCGTTCGAGTCAAGGTCGCTCGCGGCGAGCGCTGCACGGTGTTCTTGCGGATAGCCGAGGAGGGAGACCTGTTGTTGGTGGTGGCGGCAGCATGGGCCTGGCGTGAGGTGGCAGCTGCTGACGAGCTGGCGCGAGGTCGTGTCGTGGCGGCGGCAGGCTTGGCGAAGGTCACTGGCGCGTGGAGGTTGCCGTCGGTGGCCAACATGGAGGCTGGCTTGGGAACGGGCGGAGGCGTGACGAAACGCGGTGTCAGCAGCGGAGGGCGAGATCGTGAGGCAGCAGCAGCAGAGGATGCCGACGAGGACGGCGAGGACGGCGAGACGTGAGCGGTAGCGATGGCCGGCAACGCCAGGTTGCTGGCTGCGAGGTCGCTACTTCCCGTGTGAAAGTATCGCTCGCGATTCGCGTCCTGCGAGACGGATTGTTCGTTGCCCATTCCAGGTACGAGTGGAGGTGAATGTGTGGATGTGGGGTGGGTGTGCGAGGCAGCGCGCGAATCACAAAGGGCAGACGATGATATTGATCTCAACAGCGGGAATCAATGTCGAGAGCGAGAGCGAGATATCGTTAGTGAGGATTTTGGCGGGAACGGCTAAGCCCGTGGTTGCTATTTACGGCGAGGAATCAAGGCAATGGTGGGCTCGTGTACGTTTGCCGGTTTGTCGGTTTGGCGGTTTGGCGGATTTTTACCGATGTAAAACGCTCGAGGACATTGCCGTTTTTTGGCTCTCTCGCTCTTGTTCCTTCGTCTCTCGCTCGATCACACACAAAAACACGCAACACATCAAGATGCTGTCGAGGCTCGTTCGCTGCAGCCGATTGCTGCGACCGGCTGTGTATCCGATGGTAGGTGGTGCCACACCAATGCTGTGTGTGTGTGGTGAATGGCGAGTGACTGATCCAACCCGTGTGCTGCGTGTGGTTTGTGATAGCGTGTGGTCGCCGTGAGCGCGCCGACGGCATCGAGGCGCTTGGCGTTGTTCAGCAGCGACGCACACGGCCACGCACACGCCGCCGCCGAGGCCAAACACAATGACGCCCACCACGCCGGTGCGTCGGCACACGGAGACCACCACCATGACCACCACCACGACCACCACGGCCACCACGAGGAGCACCACCACGAAGAGCACCACCACGCACCCGAGTTCGTCAAGGACCCGAACGTGCTGTACCTCTCGCGCGAGGAGGTAGCGCGCCACAACACCGAGAACGACTGCTGGATCATCGTGCACGGCAAGGTCTACAACGTGACCACGTGGGTGCCATTCCATCCGGGCCGCAAGGCCATTCTCACGAACGCCGGCCACGATTCGACGGCGCTCTTTGAGGGTGCGTGCGCGCTTGCTCGCTCGCTACTTGTTTGCGCACGATCGCGCTCGATGTCGGTGTGTTGATGTTTGTGTGCGTGATGTATGGCGCCGTGCAGGATATGGCCACGGCATGAACGCGCGCAACTTGATGGACGAGTTCTACGTGGGCGAAGTCGAGCCGACCGAGCACAAGCCGCGCTACACCGGACTGTAACTCTCTCTCTGCTTCACGCCTGGCCAATCGCGCTCTTGCTACCGCGCCCACACTCGCACTCGACACTTCCGGTTGGCTGCTCGCTCGCTTGCGTGCCGCCACCACGACACCGCCACACCGCGCACCCTGTATCCTCATCACCGCCTTTCACTCACTCACTCGCTCTAAATGCTGCAACCTTCGATCGAGCCGCCTCGTGTCATTCATTCTCTCTCGTGTCCATGCTGACGACGGCATCAGCAGCATCAGCAACAGCAACAGCGGTAGCGGGGTTGATTGAGTTAAGCCAGCGTTCGGTATTTATTGATACACAGGGCTGGCGTGGCTTTGATAAAGAGCTCGGCTGACGACTTAGTTGTACTGCTCGCAACACGCAGACGCCGAGATCAGCAAGCAGTCCTGCGAGATACCGTGCGAGCGAGCAAGCGAGCGCAGCAGCGCTACACGCACGCACCTTGAGGAAGCCAATGTCGTTGGCGTTCTCGCGGAAGCACTGTCGGCAGATGTTCATCGAGTACTTGCGGATCAGACCGTGCTTGTTTCCGCAGACGCGGCTGTGGGTGGCGCGAACGAGCAGGAGGAGAGCAGGTGAGTGAACGAGCTACGAGAGAACGACAGCAGCGCCGCCAAACGAATCACCCCGCTGCTTGCTCGCATGGGGAGGTAGAGATCGCGCGGCCACGCAGGAGCGAGAGAGCAACTAACGAGCAACGCGCAAAGACATGGAAATACTCGCGATCAAGATATCGTGATATCGTGATATCGAGATCCACCAGCTCCAAGCCGCTCTTCGCTCTTCTCTCTTCTCCCTCTTCTCCCTCTTCTCTTCTCCTCCCTCGCGTGATGGCGCTGATCTTGTTGGGCTTGTTGGTGTTGATGGCGATGTGGTTTTGGCCCGCGCGCCAAGATGCGCCAAGCACAACAAGCGCAAAAATCGCGCAAAAATCCGCATAAACAAAAATCTCTCCTCCTCTCGGGCGTACCACTTGCGGGCACCCTTGCAGTTCTTGCGCGGGTGGCTGTAGTAGACGGTCGAGTGGCCCATGCTGGATGGCGAGAAGACGGTGTTCTGGCGGCGGCGGCGGGGAGCAGGTGTGCGAGCCGAGCAGCGACGAGAGGAAGAGAAAGCCTCCTCTCCTCTGCGCCTGAGGAAAATACGTGCCCGCGTTGGTGCCGTAGACCAAACGCACCTCCCCGGCGCGTCCTTAATCGATCGAGCCTTCACGGGCTTCCATGGTACGGCTTTCCCTGAGACCCCGAGCTCGCTTTGCTCTCGTGATCAAGTAGAGCAATACGGGCTTGGAGAGTAGGGTTTTCGGTGAGGATCCGAGCTTGCGGTGGTTTCGCCTATGCGAGGGACACAGTAGACCGTCACGGGCTCGGAGAGTAGGGTTTTCGCAGAGGACGCGAGCCCTGATTGGAGTTGGGGTTCGAATGGCGAGCTCAAGCGGGAGATTGATTTACGGCATTTATTCGGAGATCAATTTTTGCGTATTTTTCCTGTGGCGCCGCAGCAACAGCAACAACAACAACAGCAGCATCATAGAGCAGCGCGACTCTCGGTGTTGTTAGCGAGGGGACAGCTGCCTTGGCTGCACAGCCGTGCCGAGGCGAGATAGGGGTAGATAGTGTGCGATTGGGGTATTGGTAGTGAGTGGTAGAGAGATGGAAGAGTGGTTGGAGAACAACAAGCACCTGCAGCAGGCCTTCAACGAGGACCTCTCGCAACAAGGCCTCGGAGCCCAACCATCATCCACAGCAACAACAGCACCAACAACGACCTCGACAACCACATCGACAAGTACACCGACTCCCGCGGCACCGACCAGTACCTGGGGAGGAGCGAGAGTCTCGGCTCGAGTGCGCACCAACACCATCAATGCCACGGCAGCGATCCATGGTCAATCGGTGTGCCAAGCACAGGCTCTCGTGACCGACCTCACGTCGAGCTCGTCGTCGTCGTCCTCGTCTTCGTCATCATCTGGAGCCGGTAGCTCATCACCGGCTGGCACTTCCTATTGGATCTCGTTGGCGTTCCCTGCCTTGTACTACTACAACAAACGCGAGGTTCGTTGGCTCGATCTCCATCGCCATCGATCGAATGATCGCTCGAGCTCTCGAGCTCACCTAACTCTCCTGGACCATTCGAATCCTTCCTGGCACGGTGGTGGTGATGATGGTGTTGTTGTTGGCTACGATGGACTCCATACATATATATGCGCGTTCGATACAGGACGAGAAAGCCAGCGGCGTACACAACCTCCAAGGCGCCCAAGTGGCGCTCAAGGGCAAGCGACGGCTGCTGCTGAACCTCCGTCGCAAGCTGCTGCAGATCGAGTTCTCGAGCGACTCCGAGCTCACGCAATGGCTCGACGCTCTGTTGGTGAGTGGCCTCGAACGAGACGATCAGCTCTCGGTCTCGTCCTCCTCCTCCTCCTCCAACACACAAGGTAAATCATCGTCCTTCGGTCGAAAGTCTGTGTTCTCTGCTGTGCGACGTCTGTCCATCAGTACGTGCTACAGTCACGACAACCTCCTCTCGTACCATCGATGCCCATCGGCCCTCTCGTTTCGTTTGCTCGTGTTGCCCTCGAAGCACTCGCACACAATCTCACCAACCATTCTCTCCCCTCTCCATAGTCGCTGGGCCTGCAACTACGAGCTCCTCTGTGCCATCCGCTCCACGAGCCTTCATCGGTCGTGCACGCTCGGTGGCAGCGATCGATATGGCGGCACTCGATGCAGAGAAGGCGCCGACCAATGGCACTCTCAAGGACGTCATCACCTGGATCATCTTCTCGACGCGTGCCGATTCCTCATGTACGCTCCTGCTGCTCCATCCATCCAACTACCTCTGTGCGCTCGATTCGATTGATCTCACTCAACCATCGTCGCCATCACCACGTCACAGTCGAGGAATCGACTCGCAACTTCCTGCTGCATCTGCGCGTCTATACCGATCCCGAGACGTTGGTCGATCTTGTCTTTGAGCTGTACGTCGCTCGCTCGCTCAACCCGTGCACGTGTCGCCTCTCCACAGATCGATTGACTCGACCTTGTGTGCATAGCTGGAAGCAATTCAAGGACCGCGCTGAAAAGTATCCCGAGATGCTGATCAAGTACGCCCAAGCAGCACCGTCAACATAGACGCTCTCTCTCTCTCTGCGCTCACGTTGTCTGTGCTGTCACTGCTCAAGGTTCCAAGAGCGCGTCAAGCAGTTCTTCCGCCACTGGATACAACTCTTCGTGTGCGACTTTGAGGGTGCTGCCCGCGTTCGTCTCACGCAGCTGGCACAAGAGGCCTTCGGCGAGGACGAGGCCAAGACGCTCAAGAGCATCTTCATGCAGCAGCAGATCTCGCAAACCAAGACGCAGCGCGCCGAGGGCATCATGCTCAAGCGCGCCGAGTCGCTCTCGCCGCGTACCGCCGGAGTCTCGGCCATGCAATCGTCACTCTCGCGCTCGGCCGAGTCGCTGCAGCTCAAGGCCAAGTCGACCTCCGGCTCCGATCTCACTGCCTCGGCACCGCTCGACTCGGGCAACACCAAGAACTCGGTGCTCGTGGCTCAGAATCTGATTCAGCTCGAGGCCACCAAGCTCGCTACCGTGGCGCTGCGAGACTTTGTCGGCTGCAAGTGGCTCACCTCCACCGATTTCATCGATATTACGGCGTACCTCGACTTGTGTGAACGAGTATGTCGAGATCGCGCTCTCTCTTTCTCTCTCGTTCGCTCGTTCTCGAAGCTAAATTCGTGCTGTGCACGTAATTGCGTAGACTACCTCGTGGGTTGTATCAGAGATCGTCTTGGCTCCGAACGCTCGTGCACAAGTCGCCACAGCCAAAAAGTTCTTCAAGATTGCAAAGGTACCTGCTCCCGACTGACTCACTCTCTTCCTGCTGCCATCCTATCTATCCTCACAACGGCGATTTCATTCCGCCTCTCTCTCTCTCTTTCTCTCAGAAATGCTACGCGATGAACGGATTCGGAGCGGCGAAACATGTGCTGTTCGCCTTCTCGCATCCTGGCGTGCTGAACTTGGCGCACGTCGAGGCCTTCCTCTCGGGTGTGCGAGACGAGATCGACAAGATGCTCACAGCCATCACGAGCGACACCGTCCCCAAGGTCGCGCCGTTCTTGCCGTCGCTCGATCATTGCCTGCAGCAGCTCACTGACGTCGAGATGGGCAACCCATCGTTCATCAACGTCAATGGCTCCAAGAGTACGCCTTCTCCCTCCTTGGCTTAGCACACGTGACCTTTTGCTCACTCTCGCCACTCGATGCAGACATCAACTTTGACAAGGTGCAACGCGTCGGCGCGATCGTGTATTCCATCGGCTTGCAGACACCCGATCTCTTGGCGTTCCCGTTTGCGCCCGAGCCCGTGATGTTTGCCTCGTTGCACGACGAGATCCAACGCGCCCAGCCGGGTGAGTCGCTCATGCGCTACTTGAACGACGTGCTGCAACGGCGCCTCGAGGACATTTCCGACGACAAGACGCACTCGAAGGCGAGGGTCTTGCAGTGCTCGGACGAGAACGGCGCCGAGCAGCTCGACGACGAGGACCTCTTCCGCGCCATTCGGCTCAAGAAGACCGAGGAGGTGCGCGTCGAGTTCACGCTGCCGGTCAACTTTCCGCGCCGCCAGCAGGCGAGTTCGCTGCAGCTCTTGCCGGCCGATCGCCTCTACGATATGCTGTACCCGCTGCGAGCCAAGATGGCGCAAAGCAAGGATACGCCGTCCTCCGCGTCGCCGACTGCATCGCCGCCGTCTGCCGACGCCGCTGCCACCGCTGCTGCCACCGTGCCGAACTCGGACGCTGCTCCGCCCGAACCGAGTGGTGAGCAGAGGATCAACCTCAAGCGTGTCAAGAGCGTGCACATGCTCGCGTCCAACACGCTGACCGTCGCGCAGATCAAGGACCAACTGCTCGAGGAAGGCGCCAAGCTGCTCGTGCAGTACGCGCTCGTCAAGAACACCGACGAGGCAAAGGCTCTCCTCGGTACCGCCGACAGCTATTGCCTCAAGGTCGTCGGTGTCGACGAGTACCTCACCAACGAGACACTTCCTTTATATCCTTGTCAATTCCAATTCCAATCCATATCGCTTTTGCTGTCGCTGTTGCAGTATTAACCTCCATTCTCCTTTGTTCCTTAACTTCAATATGGCCTCACGAAGCGTCTGGACTTTATTCAGGTTTGCACCAAGGCCTTCGTCAAGCCGAGCCTCGCCATGCTGCCGCTCTCGTGCATACCGGGAACGATTGACGAGGAGGCGCGCAAGCAGCGCATGTTGGCCGAGCTCAAGATCGGCACCGAGATCTCGACCCTCGTCGGTCCACAGGAGATCCGAACCTTCCTCGAGCACGAGAACTCCGAGGTCACGGCCTTCCGTCGCGCCGCCGGCAGACAACGCGACGAAGCCATGCGCGCCATCGAGATCCATACCAACCGCGACGAGGAGGACCGCATCCATGGCTTGCCCATGTTCCTCCTCAACGAGCCGCTGCCGCTCGACATCCCCGAGGCGCTCAACATCGTGTGCCACTTCCCGACCGCCAACAACGCCAACAGCAAGATCAACTGCGACGTGCGAGCCACCGCCACCACCGTACGCGCCATGGCCATCACCAAGTTCAAGCGCGTGCTCGGCCAGGATCAGAGCGCCACCATTCGGCCCGAGGACTACCTGCTCAAGTTCACCGGCTACCAAGACTACCTGCACGGTCCCTACAAGCTGATCGAGTTCGACCACGTGCGCCGTCGAATCAGCAGCAAGGGCGTCTTGGAGCTCAGTCTCGTGCTTCGCGCTCCGCTGCAACAATACCTCGAGGAGCTCCATCAGCCCTACCGCTCGATGGTCGACGAGGTACGCTCCCGCTCGCGCTTCGTGTGGCGGTGATGCTGTTGTCGTCTAACCGCCTCCGCGCACTCTAGATCATTGCCTACGAGGCGCCAAACATGCGAGTCGATCGTGAAATCTTCTCGTTGGCCCAACCGCTGCAGCTTCAACTCGTTGGCATCGAGGTATGTCACAACAACAGAAGCTGTCGCTGTGTCTGCAACCTTCAATTTCTGACGCTTCCAATCATACGCAGCGAGCACTTCCCAACCCACAAGAGAGCGACTACTTGTTCGCCTTTGTGGGAGTGTACTTTGGAGGCCACTTGCTTGCCGGCGAGTTCTCCGAGCTCTTCAAAGCCTCCTCCAGCTCATGGAACTACACCGTTCAGTTCAAGCGGCTGCTCGTTTGCAACGTACCTCGCGTACGTGCTCTCGACTTCCACCTGCTGCTGCTAGCATGATGATGATCTCACGCGCGTTTCCTTCGTTTCTTCGATAGGGCTCTCGAGTATGCTTCACCGTCTATCATCGTACTGATTCAGCCGCACCTACTCCTGCCTCGTACGTGAGACACACCACCACCACTTCTCTTCCACCACGCTCCTTCACAGTCGCGCTCACTCTCTCGCGTTGCCACGTTACAGAGAGGTGGTGGTTCAAAAGTCCGACGTTATCATCGGCTGGGTGGCACAGCAACTCATCGATCATACGGCACACTTGATTCACGGCACGCGCCATTTGCGCTTGTGGGTCGGCGAGAAGGCCGATCCCATCGGCACGTGCTACGAGAACGTGCTCCAACTCAACCCGCCCATGCTGACGGTCGCGTTCATTGGCAAGTTCGACGGCCAGACCGTCGTATTCCCCAGCAACAAGCCCTCCGAGCAGAAGGAGGTCAAGCCTCTTGCGCAGGAGGCCGAAACTCGTCTGGCTGAGATCATTGCTCTAGGTATGCACCTCAGAAGCGGGAGCGAGTGAGCAGCACAAGACGACGAGCTCATTCGATAGCATACTGATTGGTACCTGTCTCTCTCTCTCTGTCTCTCTTGCATAGATCCTCTGTCGGATTTGACCGAGGAGCACAAGACGATTTTGTGGGCCTATCGCCACCATATCGTCAAGAGGCCGCTGGCACTGCCCAAGTTCCTCTTGGCCGTGCGCTGGGATAACCACAAGCAAGTAATCGAGGCTCATCGGCTCCTGTCGATCTGGGCGCGCCCGCCGCCGATCGTGGCGCTCGAGTTGCTCGACGCCAAGTTCTCGGACCCGGTCGTGCGCGACTACGGCGCCTCGTGTCTCTCCAACCTGACGATCAGCGAGTGCGCCGACCTGATGTTGCAGCTCACGCAAGCCGTCAAGCACGAGCCGTACCATACGTCGGCCCTGGCGCTGTTCCTGTTGACGCGCGCCTGGGAGCATACGACCATCGGCCACACGTTCTATTGGTTCTTGAAGGCCGAGATGCACGTGCCAGCCGTCTCCGAGCGATACACCATTCTGCTCGAGATTTACCTGCGTGGTGCCAAGCCGCATCGTCAGCAGCTGCTGAAGCAGCAGGACGTCTTGTCTCAGCTGGTACGCTGATGCGATGGGCATAGTGGTGTGGTGCTGGTTTTGGTTAGCTAACGCTGCCGCTCGATGTGTTGCAGATCACGGTCGGTAACAAGATCAAGGGTGTATCGGCCACCGAACGCCTCGACGTGCTCCTGACTGACTTGCGCAAGCTGAAGCTGCCCCCTCGTTTCGCCTTGCCGCTGGACCCTCGGTACTCTCTCTCTCTCTCTCTCTCTCGCGTGCCGTCGGTGAGTTTGATCTCTCTTTCATTGACTCGAGCGTGTTTCTGTTTCTGTGAAGCTTGGAGGCGACTGGCTTGTTGGTGGAGAAGTGCAAGTTCATGGACTCGAAGAAGCTGCCTCTCTGGTTGGTGTGGCAGAACGAAGAGCCGCTCGGCCAGCCGATCTACATCATCTTCAAGGTCGGTGACGACCTGCGCCAGGACCTGCTGACGCTCCAAATGATCCGCATCATGGACAAGGTAGGGAGCTCGCTCTCTCGCTCTCTGTCTACCTGTCTCTGCAGCCCCAGCGCACAGCAGTCGTGTCGTGCTCACACGTTGATGCGACCTGTTCACGCAGATCTGGAAGAACGAAGGCATCGATTTGCTCTTGAACCCGTACCAGTGCATCGCAACGGGCGACGAGATCGGAATGATCGAGGTCGTGTTGAACTCCGAGACCACGGCCAACATCAACAAGGCCGCCGGTGGCACCAAGGCCGTCTTCCAGAAGGACACGCTCGTCAAGTGGGTTCGCGAGAACAACCCGAGTGAGTCCGAGTTCACGGCGGCACAGAACCGCTTCCTGCTGTCGTGTGCCGGCTACTGCGTTGCAACCTACGTGCTGGGCATCGGAGATCGCCACAACGACAACATCATGGTCACGAGACAGGGCCATCTCTTCCGTATGTCGCAGTCGTTGCTTCGAGGTGATGTTTACTGTGTGCTCAACGTCATTTGGTTCGTTGTTCGTTGGTTGGTGCGTGTGCGTGTGTGTGTGTTCTCTAGATATCGATTTCGGACACTTTCTGGGTAACTACAAGGAGAAGTTCGGTTTCCGACGTGAACGCGCACCGTTCGTGTTCACGCCGCAGTACGCTGCAGTTCTCGGCGGCCCCAAGTCTGAAATGTACCAACGCTTCGTCGAGGTCGCATGCAACGCGTACAACATCTTGCGCAAGCATTCGACCATGTTTATCAACTTGTTCCAAATGGTGTGTGGTTCACGTTCACCAGCGGCGTTCCTGTCGTCACTGTGCTGACGCCGTGTGTGATGGCGAATTGTAGATGCTTTGCACTGGCATCCCCGAGCTGCGTAACGCTGGCGATGTCGAGTACCTCCGTGACGCGTTCATGATCGGCGCCACGGACGAGGAGGCAGCTGGCAAGTTTGCGCAACTCATCAACGACAGCCTCAACACTCGCACCACGGTCTTCAACGATGCTATCCACGTCTTTGTGCACTCGGACAAGAAGAAGAAGAAGAAGAAGTAAGCCTCGGCGCCATATGGCGTTCGATGCCGAGCGAGTGCGAGCAACGTGGCTTCCCTACTCGCGAGTCATCGACCTCTCACCATTCGTATTTGTATCAAACACAACGCAACATATGCTCGATCTCATTGTCGCCGTGTTGTGCCGTATCGTATCGTTATCTATCCGTGGGTGTCTATCTATCTATCCATCTATCTGCCTATCTATCACACTCCACGCTCGCATCATCATCATCACCACCTGCGCCCAACCATTCACGTATGCACGCGTATTCCTCCGCGGTTTTGTATTGCTGTCCACAAGCTGCACAGCACAAGAAGGGCTTGACCGAGCCTCGCACGCGCCAAGATCTTATGTATCAGTAAACCAAGTAGCGCCACGGCGATGCAATTCAATCGATCGAGCAGCAGTGCTTCAGAATTGCGACGACGACGACGAGCGATACACGGCTGCGAGCGCATCGAACAGCAGCATGATGATTTCGAACGGGATATGGTACAACAACGATGCCGGCTCGCGCGTATGATGCAGCATCAAGGTCGTGATCAGCTGCCGAAAGGCCAGAGGTCGTCGGCCGTGATTCTCCATGCTCCAGGGCGTGAGTTGCAGCACAATGTCCTGCTGCCAGAGCATCTGGCGGAGCAGTTGTTTGTCGTACTGTCGATCGGGCGTGATGCAATTGTGCAGTACACTCTCGTCTATCGAATCGAAGCAAGATGGCGTCAGTAATCGATCACGTCACAAGCTTCACGCTCGCTCGAACCTTGAGAGAGCATTGTGGCAAGTAGCAACGGTGCCTCCTCCATCTCGGGAGTCAGATTCTCGACGATGCAGTCATGAACCTCGTGACTGATGGCTTGCGTACGGAACCGTGATTCTACCACCAAGAAACGATTGTCAGCAGCGGCACAGCAGCAACAGCAGTAGATCGGTGCGAGTTCGACGATACCAGTCGCAACGAAGCTGAGATAGAAGCGACAGAAGGCATCATTGACGAAGGCTCTCTTGGCAACCTTGGCAAGGTTCACCTCGTACAGCACATCTGCACGTACAAGCGACCATTAGCACGACCATGCAAGCAGCGACACGGGCGCGGGCTGATCGTACCAAGCGGAATGATGAACGACGTCTCGGTGAGGATACGCAAGAAGATACGCAACGCTCCATCCCACGACGAGTCAACGTAGTTGTGCAGCGTCGAGAGAATGTACTGCAGCACTCGGGGCTTCTCTAGTATCGAATACGCTGTACCGGCGATCGACGCAACAGCAACATCAATCCTCACTGAGTATCAGCCAGTATTCGTCAAGTAGCTCTGCAAGAATTCGACGTACATCGCATGATATTCAGCAGTATCTTGCCATAAGCCTCTGCGGCAGTTGCCGATGAAGATCCAAGCTCAGCACACGTCAGCAGCTGTTCGAGATTCTCGTAGAGAAACGTTCGGTGCTCCACTGCGATCCCGTCGCATCATGATGTCAGCTCTCCTCGAACTCGCGGCAACATTGTGGCGTTGAGGTTACTCTCGTACCAGCGAACGAGAGATTGAATAAGGCCGTCGCGGCTCCAGCTTGAACATCGAGGTTCTGCTTGTGTTGTTGCATGAGTTTGAGGAGTGCCTCGAGGCCACCAAGCCGACCGATTCGTAGTTCGATATCATCTACATTGCACCCATTTGCCGCCATATGAGTCGGATGGTGCACAACACTGTGTCACACTCGAGAGTCGACCGACCTGACATGGCAAGCTTGCGCAACACCGAGCAAGCCGATGTAGCGACCTGTGACGTTTTGTGCATCCGCATCGCGGTGATGGCGATCTCCGCGCCACCCAATTGCGATACCTTTGGAAAGTGCTCCGCTATCCAATCGAATCCATCGAATCCAATCAATCAAGACGACTCGAGTCGAATCAAATCGAATCGCGAATTCGAATCGCGAATCGAATCGAGAACGTGACATACCAGCAGTCGAGCAATGCGACAGGCACAGCAGTAACTGTGGCATGAAATCAGCGTTCGATGACCATCGCTCAGCGAGTCGCACTAATGCTGGTAACAGCTCGGATTGAACAGCAATCTGTTCGAGCTCGTCTGATACTCACACGCCCATCAGATCAGCCGCAAATCGAGTGCATCGACCCCGGATTTCGATCGATAGTACCTGCGGTCAGGAGGTTGCGAACACTACCGACAATCTCGATCAATACCGAAATGTCATTCGAGTGCGTTAGAATGCCTTGCAAGGCGAGATCGAGCACTCGGCCGTTGCCAAAGAGCTCCTTGTTCGGTCCTATACGTCACGATCGCGCGAAGCAATCAATCAATCTCGTGCTGCTGGTTGGTTGGAGGTGGTGGAGCATGAATGCGAGCGTACGATAGACGCTGAGATTGCGCACACAGGACCAGATCGCAGCCGTTCGAATGCGATCTTCACGATAGAGAGCCATCCAACGAAGGAGCGTCTGGCACATGCCTTGCTCGCCGTAGTACTTCTCGTTGTCATCTGCTCACGAGAGCGTGAGTGTGGCACTGGCACGTCTCTCTCTCGCGTTGGCTCAATACCATTTCGTGCGGCGATGCGAATAAAGTCCGAGACGGCCACAAAGTACTCGAGCGAATCGACCACAGCAACCAACAAGTCGGCTGTCACTCGCACGAGCTCCTGGTCGTGCCACACGGCATTCGACGCCACCTCCGACACCTTCTCCGAGGGACCGAACACCTGTCGCAGCAGGTTGATGCTCTCGAGCCATGAAGGAGTGGGATCCGACTCGCCAACCACCAACGAGCCACCGCTCTGCGATGCCAGCTCGACAGCTCGCTTCCCTTCCTGCAGAATGAGCGCCAAGTGTCCTTGCAGCTCGTCGGCCGTCAGGTGCGTACGGGCCGGTGTGGTCGGCAGGAACTCGGACGTTATCTTGCGCGTCGTCGTCATAACGTCCAAGGGTTGAGGCGACGTTGGCACGCTTGGGAGGGGGCGAGCGAGAGATTGGCAGCGATACGAAGCGAAGGCCGGAACAGCAACGCGAGCGGTAGAGCGGTGGCGAGCTTAGATGACGCGTCAATGTGACGAGGTGTGAGCGGGGCACGCGGAGACCTTAATCGCGCCTCTGTTCTGCTTCCTTCCTTCCTTCACACCACGCGGCACTCATTCCATTGGTTGCTGCTTCGCTGCTACACCTCCAACTCCCCTGCCCTGCTGCTCCTGGAGTGCTTATTCGTCGAGTGAGGCAACGGGCTCAACGAGTGGTTCGTTGGTTGATTCGGAGATGGCTGCTTGTACGCGTGGAATGCAGCCGTCATTGTCGTTGGGCGAGAGGTTCGATGGCGTCGCTGGTGAGTTGGAGCAAGCGCTCGAGCATCTCGCTGCTGCGACGCTCATCTGTCCGACGATGCCACTTGGTACCGTACGTCCTCAGCGGCCACCACGATGAACGATCTCGATCTCGATCTCGATCTCTCTTTGTGTGTTTTCTGATATACGGCAAACAGGCCACAGCCAGCGTATCTGAAGCTCTTGAAGCATGCGATCAGCTTCTCGTGCACTTGAATGCAATCAGTACCGAACTGTGCAGCTCGAGCCAATCTCTCGAGGATGCTCTCTCGACCTCGAGCCATGCTTCAATTATTCGCTCGATCCTCAAGGACTACGTGGCTGCTCGAGTGCGTGGCACGCGAGACATCCAGAGTGCCACCTCGACGTTGAACCAGCAATTGCAGCTCGATGCCTATCGTGAAGTGGCGATGCTATTGCAACGAGCTTCGTGGTTCGCTCGTGCACCCAACGTCATTGCGCGACAGCTGTTCTTCGAGGCGGCTGCTGCCTCGAACTCGTACGACCACGTTCACGATCGACCATCGGTTCGCTTCGATGCCGAGAATCGCGTCTTGATTCCTCGTCGATTCTTTCATTGGGATATCGTGGCGGCGGCTGTCGAGTTGCTCTCGACTCGAGATCGCGACATTCGCCAGACGCAGCTGTCGCAATCCGTGCTTCGAGTTCTTCAGAACTCTGCCGACACCGCAGCAACGGCAACGACAACTGCCTTGCGGCTAATCAATGCACAAGAGCAAGAGCTCTTTCTGAGCGACAAGGCAATGGCGCGCATTCGACGCCACTTGTTCAATGTACCCGAGGCGCGCGTGTGTGATATGCTCGACGATAGCGTCACCGAGGATGAGCGCCAGGTGCTTGAGCTATCGTTCCTGCGCCTACTGCAGTACGACAACGTCTTGATCTCGGTCGCAGCCGGTACGATCCACGCACAGCTCGCATTCGAGCGTCGCATCGGCCGCCATGCAGCAACTGACTCTTGGCCGCTTGTGATTGCAGACGGCAACTGCTTCTATCGCTCGGTGGTACAGGAGAGCCTTCCCAACACTCCACGCGACTACGAGGACCAACTAAGTCTCGCCATTCGACGATTGAGCAACGAGGCCAAGATTCGCTTCGACGATATCCAAAGCAGCATGTCGGTGAGCGCCTCGTTCTCGGGCTTCGAGCTCGAAGGCGAGAACTCGAACGAGTCGGGCGTGTGGGTCGATCATCTCCAGATCGTACGCATGGCGCACTATCTCCGTCGTCCCCTGTGGCTCGTGCGCTACGATGATTCGGGACTGCTGGCCGACATTGAAACGGGCGAGCTCTTGGTCGGCGCCGACTTTCGCATTGCCGAGGTGCAGTTCGGCGATCGCCAGCCGCTGTTGTTGGTGTACACGCCGACGCCCGGTCACTACGAGGCGCTGGTTCCACGCAAGGATTGGGAGCGATTGCCCGCCGCCGTGGTGGTGCGCGACAACGAGACCGACGCCATAGCCGTGCATCAAATGCAGCTGCCGGATTTGCTGGCTGGCTTGAAGCGTCTGATCGATGACAACGAGGCGTTGCTCGCCTCGCACTCGCTCGAGCATTCGACGCATCATATGTGCGAGCTGCGAGTGCGCGAGACCGCCCGTCGCATCAGTCGCGCGTTCTTGCTGCTGGATCAGGAGATCTTTGCGCTCGAGCACTCGTGCTTCGAGCTCGAGGACGCCGAGCGTGAACTCCGCGGCGCCTTGGTCGAGAGCATCAAGCAGCGTGCGGCCGACATTCAAGACAACCTGCGCACAATCTCGGTCGCCGTCGGTCGGCTGGGCGAGTCGTATCTGCGAGAGCTGCACAAGATCGACGCCGTGCTCTACCACATCGTCAAGCCGATCTTTGACGACGGCATTCTCTGGTGCGACGGCGCTCTCGAGCATCTCGGAACGGGCGCCGTCTCGGATCTCTATCGACGAACACAGATCGAGTTCGATGCGAATCAACAGGCACACGGTGCGGCACATACGCATCAGCAGCAGTTCCACACGCAGCAGCACACGTGGCCGACCTTGAATGCCGCCATCTCAGCGGCTTCGTCTTCGAATACCGCGCATCGATCCTACGCTGCTGCTGCTGCCGCTGCCGCTACCTCCTCATCCGTGTCGACCTCGAGAGCCGCCACGCACGGTCGAACCAAGACGCACTTTGAGCAGATGATCAGTGGCGAGGGAGGAACGCTCGAGCAGTGGCTACAAGGCCGAAGTGGCAACGTGCTCTCCATCTTGTACGTGCACACATTCTCACGCACTCGATGACACGACCAGCAGCACTCTTCTCATTGATGATGATGATGATACAGCGGATGCACCATCTCACTCGTTGGCTTTGAGTCGTTCCTTGCGGCACTGCCACGCCTGCCAATCAATCACATCTCGTTCCACAAGTGCACGTTCTCGCACGAGATCTGCGCCTCACTCTGGCAAGAGATGCTGCCACCCAATGTCGTGTCGTTTCTGCTGAACGATTGCACGCTACCGGCACCGTTCCTGACCCTCTCACCCAAGGCACGAGCCATTCGAGTAGTGGCGAACACGAGCAGTATTCAACGAGGCACCGTGGCGTAGTTCGCGCTCACGCGAGCCTTACCATGGTGAACTTGTTACTACTTGTAAATCTCGAGACTGACTTGATATGACGCTGAGGATCAGAATGATAACGTAGAATTGTGATGTGGTAGTAATACAAGTACATTCGCGTTATTATTCATGCATAGGTCGGAATACACTCTCAAGAGATCAATAGATCACGATGAATAGATGGTGGATAGAGTAACTCGCTCAGTGAGATACGATACAAGAGTGAATGTGTGAGTGCGTGAGTTGGACATTGACAGACAGCCAGTCTAGGCTTGTGCGATTGGGTCTTCTGGCCCAAGCTGTTCGATCAACCGTCGGTACCTCAGCAGCATCGCTTCACGTTGCTCCTGAGTCCTTTGCCCGTACTGCATGTCCAAGAAGCGGCTCAGATAGTCGTCCGAGTACATGAGCCATGGTTCGGGCACGAGTACGTTCTCGACGCCGTGCTTATCGATGCATCTGCGAATGCCAGTGACGAGGTGCTGCACGTTGGCGTCGAGTACTCGCGCCTCCATCGCCGAAAAGAACGGCAACACGTTCGGCTTCATGTACGGGTACGGGAGATCGATGGTGGCGGCGCGGATCAAGCTGCCGAGCGTGATCGGGTTGCGTTCTTGGTTGTGATCGAGCGGTGCCAATGCAAGGAGCCGCGACGTGATGTGCTCGGGGAACTTGCAGTACTTGAACAACGTGCCACGGAGGCTCGCCTCGGGCGTGCGATTGGTAGCTGGCACGAACCACAAGCTGCGATCGTGATCGAGGTACGCGAACGGCCCAGTGACGGCGCCGAGGCGGAAGAGGTTGTGGTTGAACTTGGAGAACGAGCCGGTCAGGAACACATACATGTGTATGGCGACGTTCTCGAGCACCCAGTTGACCTGCCCCAACGGCGACGTGCGTGTGATGTTCATGATGGGCAGCATCTTGAGGTAGTGTCGCTTCTCGAGCAAGCCGAATCGAATGAACTGTCCGCTGATGCGAAGATCTCGACCAGTCTGGATCGGAATCACCTTGTGGTTCAGCCAGCCGA
>Ga0209935_1002235_pt1 | contig 24706 bp, 23 predicted proteins | sample ThiBio_1000_plan_2_FD_183958 | JGI IMG/M metagenome (GOLD analysis project Ga0209935, IMG submission 183958) | Wastewater bioreactor microbial communities from Cape Town, South Africa - Thiocy_cont_1000_plan (SPAdes) | ecosystem: Engineered > Bioreactor > Thiocyanate-remediating >...
GATTGATTGATTGATTGATTGATTGATTGATTGATTGATTGATTGATTGATTGATTGATTGATTGATTGATTGATTGATTGATTGATTGATTGATTGATTGATTGATTGATTGATTGATTGATTGATGGACCAAGGATTCCTGAGATCACCCGCCACTGCCCTGGTATGTGTGTCTCTCTCGACGTTCTCGCTCTTGCTCTCTCTTTCATTTGAGTTGATCTCTTGCCTCGAGCCACCAAGCCACTCACATTGATCGAGTGCGGACCTCAAGGAGTTCCATTCATCATCGTCCAAACGAAGGCCGATCTCCGAGACGACCTCGAGATGATCGAGCGACTTGCAGAACGAGGGCGGCAGCCTGTGACATTCTTGGATGCACAACAACTCGGCAAGGAGGTCGGAGCATTCCGAGTGCTCGAATGCTCGGCGCTCACAGGTCAAGGAGTCGACGCAGTGTTCGATTCAGCCATCGATGCGTCTCTTGGATTCCAATCAGGCTATCGAGCTCGTGTTCCAAGCCAGCAACACAAGAAGAAGTGCATCATCTCATGAATCGGGCAATCATCGATCTCTCTCTCTGCAATTCACGACATCGAATGAGAGATCATCAATACCAATATCATTTGTAACATCGTCATGATGATGAAGATCGAATCAGCTCAATTAATTGAATGAACCAATCCAACGCGGTTGACCCATCAATCGAAATGGAGATTGATCGCTCGTGTTTGTATTGATTTCATTGATTCGGCATCGCTCGAGATGGACAATAGGGATGATCGTCACATCATAGCACATCTACTGCTGCTGCTCCTTTGAGATGGATCGCCCACCGACGATGGCTTGCTGGTTGCGCGCTCGGGTAGCGCTTGATGTTCGTCGGGAATGTTCTCGGGAGGCTCGAGCATCGAGAAGATCTCGAACAGCAGCTCGTTCGGAATCATCGACATTGCCGAATCATCAACCAGCGATCGAATCATCGTCATCGTCGACACGGCTTGCTTCATCCATGATGGTGCATATCGATGACGATCTGGCCGCCATGTGAACGTATCAGCAAGCCATTGATTGGCTCCAATCACATGCACTCGATTGCCTGCCGAGAAGGCGATGAGACCTCGATGCTCGTCGAATGCAACCCCACATGGCATCTCGATACCACAATCGAAGGACGAGATGTGATGACCCTCGTGAGTGAATGATTGCAATCGATTGTTGTATTGGTCGGCGACGATGATTCGGCCTTGATTGGCGATGCACAGTCCTCGAGGATTCTTGAGCTGGCATGGTTGATCGCCTTGTTGGCCGAACTCGAACAAGAACGAGCCATCGATCAACGACAATACTTGCACTCGATGATTGCCGGTATCAGAGACCATGATTCGATGTCGATCATCATCGATCGCAATGCTCAATGGGAAATAGAACTCGCCAGGTTGAGATCCAAGCTTGCCGATCGAGAACAAGAACGAGAGATCCATCAACGACAAGAACACCAATCGATGATTGACGGTATCGACGATGATGATGCGACGATGATGCTTGTCGATCGCAATGTCTTGAGGATCGTAGAACTCGAGATCTCCTGAGCCCTTCTTGGCCACGCACGACAAGAACGATTGATCGCTCAATGACCATACTTGCACTCGATGATTCGCGAAATCGACGACGAAGATGCGGTAGTGATCGTGATCGATCGCAAGGCCCCGAGGATTATGGAACTGGCCTGATTGGCTGCCATACTCGCCGAACTTGGACACGAACGAGCCGTCATTCGAAGAGAATACTTGCACTCGATGATTAAAGTTATCGGCAACGAACAGCAGACCTCGATGATGGTCGAACGCCATGCCGAGTGGACAGTGGAACACGCCATCCTCGCAGCCATAATGGATGGTGCCGATCGAGAGCTTGATTCGAGCATCACGATCAAGAGGATCGTCTCCCATCTCTCTTCCAATTCAACCGCTCTCACAACGACAAAGCAAACGCCACAGCACACGAGAGCACGTGAGATAATCGAGGAACACCAGCACACGCGACCGACCGACCGACCGACCGATAACGACGCAGCAGCAGCAGCAGCAGCGAGACGACGAAGGAACAAAGAACAGCAACCATCCACATCCCATCGATCCAACAACACACAAACACAAACACCGGCACCAACAAGCATCATTCGATCATCACACGAGCCAATCGATCGATTCTCCTCGCTGCTGCTGCTGCTGCTCTCGTTGTGTTGTTGGTGTCTCTCTGCTCGCTGCTCTCGTTGTGAGTGGGTGTGTTGGTCTCGCCTCTTGCCATGGCACTCCCTCAATTGAAGGTGGTTGTTATCGGAGACGGAGCAACAGGTGAGCGTCATGTGCCCAAGCGCTGCTGCTCCTCCACACGATGCACGATCGAGCCTGTCCGTCTCTCGCTCGCTCATTGATTGATTGCTTGATGTCTCTGCGATGGTTTCCAACGATCCAGGCAAGACCTGTTTGTTGATTCGATATGCGAATCGAACGTTCCCAGTCGATTACATCCCCACGGTATGACTTGACGAGCGAGAGAGCGAGATACCACATCCTCCTCCTCCAAAGTGCAGTGTCGCTTCTGCACTCACAACCATGCCAGCTCGTTGAAAGAAAGGGCCATCCAACCCATGAATGTCACTCACCAACATGCCAATCTCTGTCACTCACTCATTCATTCATTGATGCATACGCACATGATCCGATCCAGGTGTTCGACAGTGCGTGACGATCAACACAAACCAATCCAATCTCGCACTGGCATCTCGATTGGCATCATCATCACCACATCAGATTATCTTCGTATCCTCACACACACACAATCACTGTTGGAATGCTTGTGCATCAGACTACAATGCTACAGCTCAATATCGCGATCAATCTGTTTCATTGGGACTCTGGGACACGGCAGGAGGTTCGTGATTGAATGAGATCTTGTTGTTGTGGTTGTTTGCTTTGGATCTTTGATTTGATGATGATGACATTGGCAATGATGTTCCTTCAATGCATGTGTGTACGTGTGCGTGTGCGCATATGAACTTGTGTATCTCTCACATACACAAACTCCAACCATCGAATGATCGACTCCATCCATATGAGCAGAAGAGGTACGGGTTCTTGCTCAATCTCTCTCTCTCTCTCTCATATGAATTGCTCGAGCCATTTGATTGATGCTCCATCATCGAACGACATCATGATGATCGACGATTCTTTCGTTCTCTTCCAAAGGGTTCGTCGTGATCGTCATCGTTGTGGTGCCAATCAACGCAATGATTTGAAGTGAGCACCAGTCTCACTCGTTGACTCACGGTCTGGCGATCTTGGATGACTCGATTGGCTGGATGCGAATAGACTACGATCGATTGAGGCCTCTGTCGTATCCAGAAACGACCTGCTTTCTGATATGTACTTCGGTGATTGACAGAGTTTCGTTCAGCAATATCTCGAACAAATGGTATCTCTCTCTCGCTCGTGTTGTTGTTGTGCACTCACGCTTGCATCTCGTTGCTCGTGCTGCATTCGACATGATCTCTCACTGCCATCTCTATCTCTCGCGCTCGCTTTGTGTCTCGCTCATCATGGCGATTGGCTCATTGATATTCGCTTGATTGATTGATTGATTGATTGATCGGTTGATTGATGGACCAAGGATTCCTGAGATCACCCGCCACTGCCCTGGTATGTGTGTCTCTCTCGACGTTCTCGCTCTTGCTCTCTCTTTCATTTGAGTTGATCTCTTGCCTCGAGCCACCAAGCCACTCACATTGATCGAGTGCGGACCTCAAGGAGTTCCATTCATCATCGTCCAAACGAAGGCCGATCTCCGAGACGACCTCGAGATGATCGAGCGACTTGCACAACGAAAGGAACAGCCTGTGACATTCTTGGATGCACAACAACTCGGCAAGGAGGTCGGAGCATTCCGAGTGCTCGAATGCTCGGCACTCACAGGTCAAGGAGTCGACGCAGTGTTCGATTCAGCCATCGATGCGTCTCTCGGATTCCAATCAGGCTATCGAGCTCGTGCTCCAAGCCAGCAACACAAGAAGAAGTGCATCATCTCATGAATCGGGCAATCATCGATCTCTCTCTGCAATTCACGACATCGAATGAGAGATCATCAATACCAATATCATTTGTAACATCGTCATGATGATGAAGATCGAATCAGCTCAATTTATTGAATGAACCAATCCAACGCGGTTGAACCCACCAATCGAAATGGAGGCTGGATCGCTCGTGTTTGTATTGATTTCATTGATTCGGCATCGCTCGAGATGGACAATAGGGATGATCGTCACATCATAGCACATCTACTGCTGCTGCTCCTTTGAGATGGATCGCCCACCGACGATGGCTTGCTGGTTGCGCGCTCGGGTAGCGCTTGATGTTCGTCGGGAATGTTCTCGGGAGGCTCGAGCATCGAGAAGATCTCGAACAGCAGCTCGTTCGGAATCATCGACATTGCCGAATCATCAACCAGCGATCGAATCATCGTCATCGTCGACACGGCTTGCTTCATCCATGATGGTGCATATCGATGACGATCTGGCCGCCATGTGAACGTATCAGCAAGCCATTGATTGGCTCCAATCACATGCACTCGATTGCCTGCCGAGAAGGCGATGAGACCTCGATGCTCGTCGAATGCAACCCCACATGGCATCTCGATACCACAATCGAAGGACGAGATGTGATGACCCTCGTGAGTGAATGATTGCAATCGATTGTTGTATTGGTCGGCGACGATGATTCGGCCTTGATTGGCGATGCACAGTCCTCGAGGATTCTTGAGCTGGCATGGTTGATCGCCTTGTTGGCCGAACTCGAACAAGAACGAGCCATCGATCAACGACAATACTTGCACTCGATGATTGCCGGTATCAGAGACCATGATTCGATGTCGATCATCATCGATCGCAATGCTCAATGGGAAATAGAACTCGCCAGGTTGAGATCCAAGCTTGCCGATCGAGAACAAGAACGAGAGATCCATCAACGACAAGAACACCAATCGATGATTGACGGTATCGACGATGATGATGCGACGATGATGCTTGTCGATCGCAATGTCTTGAGGATCGTAGAACTCGAGATCTCCTGAGCCCTTCTTGGCCACGCACGACAAGAACGATTGATCGCTCAATGACCATACTTGCACTCGATGATTCGCGAAATCGACGACGAAGATGCGGTAGTGATCGTGATCGATCGCAAGGCCCCGAGGATTATGGAACTGGCCTGATTGGCTGCCATACTCGCCGAACTTGGACACGAACGAGCCGTCATTCGAACAGAATACTTGCACTCGATGATTAAAGTTATCGGCAACGAACAGCAGACCTCGATGATGGTCGAACGCCATGCCGAGTGGACAGTGGAACACGCCATCCGCATGGCCATACTTCGGGGTGCCGATCGAGAGCTTGATTCGAGCATCACGATCAAGAGGATCGTCTCCCATCTCTCTTCCAATTCAACCGCTCTCACAACGACAAAGCAAACGCCACAGCACACGAGAATACGCGAGACAATCGAGGAACACCAGCACACGCGACCGACCGACCGACCGACGACGCAGCAGCAGCAGCGAGACGACGAAGGAACAAAGAACAGCAACCATCCACATCCCATCGATCCAACAACACACACAAACACAAACACAGGCACCAACAAGCATCATTCGATCATCACACGAGCCAATCGATCGATTCTCCTCGCTGCTGCTGCTGCTGCTCTCGTTGTGTTGTTGGTGTCTCTCTGCTCGCTGCTCTCGTTGTGAGTGGGTGTGTTGGTCTCGCCTCTTGCCATGGCACTCCCTCAATTGAAGGTGGTTGTTGTCGGAGACGGAGCAACAGGTGAGCGTCATGTGCCCAAGCGCTGCTGCTCCTCCACACGATGCACGATCGAGCCTGTCCGTCTCTCGCTCGCTCATTGATTGATTGCTTGATGTCTCTGCGATGGTTGCCAACGATCCAGGCAAGACTTGTTTGTTGATTCGATATGCGAATCGAACGTTCCCAGTCGATTACATCCCCACGGTATGATGAGACATGCCTTGACTTGACGAGCGAGAGAGCGCCACATCCATGCCAGCTCGTTGAACGAAAGGGCCATCCAACCCATGAATGTCACTCACCAACATGCCAATCTCTGTCACTCACTCATTCATTCGTGCATACGCACATGATCCGATGCAGGTGTTCGACAGTGCGTGACGATCAACACAAACCAATCCAATCTCGCACTGGCATCTCGATTGGCATCATCATCATCACCACATCAGATTATCTTCGTATCCTCACACACACAAATACTGTTGGAATGCTTGTGCATCAGACTACAATGCTACGGCCCAATATCGCGATCAATCTGTTTCATTGGGACTCTGGGACACGGCAGGAGGTTCGTGATTGAATGAGATCTTGTTGTTGTGGTTGTTTGCTTTGGATCTTTGATTTGATGATGATGACATTGACAATCATGTTCCTTCAATGCGTGTGTACGTGTGCGTGTGCGCATATGAACTTGTATCTCTCACATACACAAACTCCAACCATCGAATGATCGACTCCATACTCCATCCATTTGAGCAGAAGAGGTACGGGTTCTTGCTCAATCTCTCTCTCTCTCTCTCATATGAATTGCTCGAGCCATTTGATTGATGCTCCATCATCGAACGACATCATGATGATCGACGATTCTTTCGTTCTCTTCCAAAGGGTTCGTCGTGATCGTCATCGTTGTGGTGCCAATCAACGCAATGATTTGAAGTGAGCACCAGTCTCACTCGTTGACTCACGGTCTGGCGATCTTGGATGACTCGATTGGCTGGATGCGAATAGACTACGATCGATTGAGGCCTCTGTCGTATCCAGAAACGACCTGCTTTCTGATATGTACTTCGGTGATTGACAGAGTTTCGTTCAGCAATATCTCGAACAAATGGTATCTCTCTCTCGCTCGTGTTGTTGTTGTGCACTCACGCTTGCATCTCGTTGCTCGTGCTGCATTCGACATGATCTCTCACTGCCATCTCTATCTCTCGCGCTCGCTTTGTGTCTCGCTCATCATGGCGATTGGCTCATTGATATTCGCTTGATTGATTGATTGATTGATTGATCGGTTGATTGATGGACCAAGGATTCCTGAGATCACCCGCCACTGCCCTGGTATGTGTGTCTCTCTCGACGTTCTCGCTCTTGCTCTCTCTTTCATTTGAGTTGATCTCTTGCCTCGAGCCACCAAGCCACTCACATTGATCGAGTGCGGACCTCAAGGAGTTCCATTCATCATCGTCCAAACGAAGGCCGATCTCCGAGACGACCTCGAGATGATCGAGCGACTTGCACAACGAAAGGAACAGCCTGTGACATTCTTGGATGCACAACAACTCGGCAAGGAGGTCGGAGCATTCCGAGTGCTCGAATGCTCGGCACTCACAGGTCAAGGAGTCGACGCAGTGTTCGATTCAGCCATCGATGCGTCTCTCGGATTCCAATCAGGCTATCGAGCTCGTGCTCCAAGCCAGCAACACAAGAAGAAGTGCATCATCTCATGAATCGGGCAATCATCGATCTCTCTCTGCAATTCACGACATCGAATGAGAGATCATCAATACCAATATCATTTGTAACATCGTCATGATGATGAAGATCGAATCAGCTCAATTTATTGAATGAACCAATCCAACGCGGTTGAACCCATCAATCGAAATGGAGACTGATCGCTCGTGTTTGTATTGATTTCATTGATTCGGCATCGCTCGAGATGGACAATAGGGATGATCGTCACATCATAGCACATCTACTGCTGCTGCTCCTTTGAGATAGATCGGCCCACCGACGATGGCTGCTGGTTGCGCGCTCGGGTAGCGCTTGATGTTCGTCGGGAATGTTCTCGGGAGGCTCGAGCATCGAGAAGATCTCGAACAAGAGCTCGTTCGGAATCATCGACATCGCCGAATCATCGACCAGCGACCGAATCATCGTCATCGTCAACACGGCTTGCTTCATCCATGATGGTGCATATCGATGACGATCTGGCCGCCATGTGAACGTATCAGCAAGCCAATGATTGGCTCCAATCACACGCACTCGATTCTCGGCTGAGAAGGCGATGAGACCTCGATGCTCGTCGAACGCAACTGCCGATGGGTACTCGATGACGCAGTCGAAGGACGAGATGGGATGGCCCTCGTGAGTGAATGATTGCAGTCGAACGTTACTGTGGTCGGCGACGATGATTCGGCCTTGATTGTCGACGCACAGTCCTTGAGGATAATCGAGCTGGCCGTCTTGAGAGCCGAACTCGAACAAGAACGAGCCATCGATCAACGACAATACTTGCACTCGATGATTGCCGGTATCAGAGACGATGATTCGATGTCGATCATCATCGATCGCAATGCCTGTTGGAAAGTAGAACTTGCCAGGCTGCTTGCCGTGCTTGCCGCCCACGCAGAACAAGAACGAGAGATCGATCAACGACAAGAACATCAGTCGATGGTTGTGGCTATCAACGATGATGATGCGATGATGATGCTTGTCGATCGCAATGCCTTGAGGATAGAAGAACTCGAGATCTCCTGATCCAAATTGGCCCACGCACGACAAGAACGATTGCTCGCTCAATGACCATACTTGCACTCGATGATTGCCGCTATCGGCGACGAAGATGCGATCATGATCGTGATCGATCGCAAGGCCCCGAGGATTCTGGAACTGGCCTGGTTGGATGCCATACTCGCCGAACTTGGACACGAACGAGCCGTCATCCGAACAAAATACTTGCACTCGATGATTGTTGCTGTCGACCACGAACAACAGACCTCGATGATGGTCGAACGCTACGCCGTAAGAGTACTCGAATTGGCCATCCTCGCAGCCATAATGGATGGTGCCGATCGAGGCTTGGATTCGAGCATCACGATCGGGATGGAAAGAAACGAGATATCTCGACACCGCGATCCAAAGGAGATACACGCCACAGCACACGAGAATTCGTGAGACAATCGAGGAACACCAGCCCACGCGACCAACCGACCGACCGAGACCGACGCAGCAGCAGCAGCAGCAGCGAGACGACGAAGGAACAAAGAACAGCAACCAGGCATCCATTGCCTTCGTGCCCTCCTTCTCTCGACGTCCTCGTTCGTGCTCGTGTGTGTCTGCAACGAACCATGGCAAGCTCCTCACTCTACTGGCAACGTCTCTCACGACTTGCACTTGGCCAACAGCCTCGCTTATTCACTAGTCTATCTACGCATCAACCATCGCGACGAGTGGGTATCGTACTCACGCGTGGTGTCACCTCCTCGTCGTCGGCGTCGGATGATGTGACGTACGCGCGCATCGTCGAAGAATCTCTATCGTATCTCCAAGAGAAGCTCGAGACACTCGAAAATACCGATATCCCAGGACTAGACATTGAGCATTCGGTATGCGGTCATGATCTTACGTCGTGAGGAGCGATAGTAAGCGAGCCAAGGTCCCTGACTTGCGCGTGTGTTCGTGTGCACAGGATGGCGTGCTGACGGTCAAGCTCGGCGAGCACGGCACCTACGTCATCAACAAGCAGGCACCCAATCGCCAGATGTGGCTCTCCTCTCCCATCAGGTAGGAGGCAAGCATCAACTTGTGATTTCATCATACAACCAATCTTGACCGCTGCCCCTTTGTGATGCAGTGGCCCTCGCCGATACAACTGGGATGCTGCCACGCAATCATGGCGCAACACACGCGACCAACACGAGCTCTATCACTTGTTACAAACCGAGATCAAGCAATTGTGTGATTACGATGTGAACCTCGCGCCCTCCACATCATCCTCGTCCTCGTGATATCTCGTTGTATATGGAGCTCTTTCTCTCCATCGCGATCGATCGAGATAAACAGCGCGAGCGATGGCGATAATCAACTCAACCACGGGCTTAGTAGCATTTATTGAGCTCCCGTATGTTCTATTGATCTACGCCACAGCGCGAAAGCGCGAAACAGCGTAAACGACAGCTCGGCGTTCATTCGCTTCGTCGCTCTCTGTTGGTGGCAGCTGCTGCTTCGTCCGCTCGCGAGAGGGATATATCGCGCTCTCGCTCGAGCTCGTGTGCGTGGGATCTCGATCCACTACGTACCGACTCTTGGAAATCTAGGAGAGTATCACTCGTACTACATCCTACGTATTTTTCGTGATTTTTATCTCGAGTGGTTTGGGTGTGAGAGTCAGCGAGAGCGAGCGAGCACGCGAGCGAAGAGCGCGCGCCATCTACCTACGATGGCGTTCGCGACCTTGCGTAAACTCGGCGGTAAAGCACGGCCTCCGTCATCGAACGCCATCTCGAGACCACAATCAAGTGCTCCGATAGCATACACAACGTCCCCTGGTTCTGGAGCGGCCGGTGGATCGAGCGTGAGCGGGCTATCGCCATCGAGTGCCGGCGCCGCGTCGAGCTCGCCGTCGCTCAATGGCTTCGGAGCTCCCGCTGCTGGTACTCCTAGTGGCGCTGGATTCTCCGAGGGCGCTGCGTCTATTGCTATTCGAGAGGTATGGTTGCTTGTACATTGCTCGAGTATGATAGATATCGATAGAATATGATAGATATCGATAGATCATGATAGACATCGATAGATATCGATAGACTATGATAGATATCGATAGATCATGATAGATCATGATAGATATCGATAGACTATGATAGATATCGATAGACTATGATAGATATCGATAGATCATGATAGATCATGATAGAGTATGATAGATATCGATAGATAATGATAGATATCGATAGATAATGATAGATATCGATAGATATCGATAGATATCGATGGACTACGATAGACTATGATAGATATCGATAGATAATCGATAGATATCGATACCAGCTCGAGTACTGACCTTGATACTGGACGCTCCAGCTGTACCACGCCAATACCAAAGCGATCAAGGAGATTGCGCATCTCTTCGACGAGCTCCCCAAGATCTCCGCCTCGGTCAAGAGCAGCGCCGCTTGTACGTCACGCTCTCTCTCGCTCTCTCGCTCTCATTGGTTGTATCAGCCTCTGATCTACGAGTGGATTGTTGAAGCTGCGACACAAGCACGACGATCATGCTTCGATAATATCTCGGATGCTGGAGCTCAATTGACAGCCGATCGAGCGCCCTACTCGCTCGGTACGACCTTGTTTGTTCTCTCTCTCTCGCGTTGTGAGAGGGAGAGAGAGCCCCCATTACCAAGCGAGCTAATCCTCGATGCATCATCACGTTTGTTACAGGTCCCGTATTGATGAAGCTTAGCGCCGTCGTGCAAACGATCGATTCACGTCGTGGAGAGTGGGAGCGTGATCTACCCGACGCCATCGTTCGATTCGCGACGCAGGTCTCTCAAAAGGTGCTGCCTGCTGCGAGGAAGGCCATCGAGGAGGTGAGCAAGGCCGAGGCCCATCTGCAATCGTGCATCTCGAGCGCCGAGAGCGCCACCAATACCACCGAGTATCAAAAGCTTCTGCAGGTTCGTCGTAGCGTTGCATGCCATCGAGGCGCATCACACGCCACAGCCTGACCTCGATATACGCGCCCGCTTCATCTCGATAGCTCTACACGACGCGCAATCAAGCACAGCAACGAGCCGATTCGGAACTCGCCAGCACGCACGAATTGCTCGAGAACGTGCTGGATTCGATCGAGTTGGACTTTGCAAAGATGCTCCTGCATCTGATGGAATCTCATCAACGATCAGTGCAGGCCATCGTCGAACATACGGTCGAAGTGCAGCAGTCGTTCTACACCAAGCTCCTCGCCAACTTGCGCCAACGCAAGGAGGACTACCCCGTGCAGCAGGTGGTCGCCAGCAAGATCGAGAGCGAGATTGCGGCTGACAAGCGCAAGAATCGCTTCGTACCATTCGTGACCTTTCTCGCGTGCGGTGGAGCCGACGCGCTCTTGTCACTCACCGATATTGAAGAGGGAGTGGCCGATATGCTCTCACGAGTCTTTGATGCCTACAACAAGATCGACGAGGTTCTTGAAGGTGCTATCACGCAAGAGGTCCAGAACGTTTGTATGTATTCACTCATCACGCTACCGTCACTACCGTCATTCTCACTCACTCACTCACTCACGTTCACTTCCATTCACAACAGCTACACCAGCAACGCTACTGCGTGAAAATAACTTTGCGGCCAAGATGTCCATCTCCTATTTGAGGTTCGCTCTTGTCTTGAGTGCGACGTTGCATCGTGAGGCTAACAATGACTGCGTAGGTTGGTGACGCGAGAGTTCTTGGGCCCACTTCATGCATTGATTCAAGAAACTATGGACTATCCGACATTGTTCGAGATCGATCCAGCCAAGCTCAAAGAGGACTGCTCGATCGAAGACAACATGACGCGTTTCATCGATGCCGTGACACGGTTCTTGGACTTTTTCATTATATCTATTGATTTTGCACCAAAGTACGATTGCTATGGTATTCTTCGTATTGCTTGATTGATTAATGACTGACTAATGGGTGGGTCTCGCTCTCGCTCTTTAGGCCATTCTGTCAGTTCATGGCCCATTTATACGAAGAGTCTGAAAAGAAGTTTTCTGGCAATGGTTATACGGCGGTCGGTGGCTTCTTGTTCCTACGATTGCTCTGTCCAGCGTTGGTGTTCCCCGAGAAGAACTTTCTCGTGCCGGCCGATACGGTCATCACGTCGGAAGTGCGTCGAGCCTTGACGCTGTTGAGTAAGGCGCTTCAAAATCTTGCCAATGGAAAGAAGTTCCGCGAGGCATACATGGAACCACTCAATGTTTGGTTCGACGAGAGCTTGGAAAAGCTTCATTCGTTGCTTTCGGCCTTCATCGTACGAGTGGCTCTTCTGCGCACTCGCTCTCGCGCGCGCTTATTCAAACTAACAAACAATGGAATTGTGCTCGAGTAGCAAGTACCACCTGAGGCACCACCCGCACCATTGGCTACCATTGAGGAGGTCGATGCCAATGAGCTACCGCGTTTGTTACAGATCTGCGTCACACATATTGAACACCTCGCCGCAAGACTCGATCAACGTGGTCACAATGTACGCTGCTGTTGTAGTTGTTATCGCTTCACTCGATTCTCACGAAGCCGAGTCTCTGGTACTCTATAATGATGATAGGAGTTGATTCTTTCGATGGCAAACATTCTGGGCCAACTAGCGAGCGTGATCGAGGTCGAAGACCCAAAGCCCGAGATTGTGAAGAGCTGAGTCTCGTCTCGACGCTGTACTTGTCTATGCTGCTATCTTATCTACTGTTGCTATCTATTGCTGTTACCGTTATATGCTGCTGTACGAAATACAATCTTTGTTAGCCCATCAATTCAGCACCGGTTTGATTCTTTAGCAGTCAGCAACAAACGCCAAGTGTATTGGAACGATGTACGCGAGAGCCGTACGACGACCGATCATCATGGTAATCAAATAGTCGTGGTGCGGCTTGGTGTGTGTGTGTTAGTCGCGCGAGACCTCCAAGCTTGCCTGCGACGAGGTACGCTTGAGAGTAAAGCCACCACGGCGCACTGCAGCCAAGATCGAGTCGACGTTGCACTCGTCTCCCGGCAGCGTCTTGACCATGCCTGGACGCTTGGGTGCATTGGCTTCGGCTTGCTTCTTGGCCTCACGCGCCAATCGCTTCTGGTCGGCATCCTTTTGCTTGGCCAAGTCGTCTCGCGCTTTCTACATTGCACAAGCCGCAGGTCAAACATGAATGATGGTGATGATGATGATGAGTATGAAGCGTTCACACCAAGCACACAAGTTCTTCAAGAAACGTACGAAGAACGACTCAGTAAAGTCATTGACGAGATTGAGCAAGTCAAGCACATTGATCTTGTTGGGATCCTCACCAAAGAAGTTGGCAAGGTCCTTGATGGCGTCGTCGAGCTTCGGCAACAGTTGCTCGACGAGATTGACCTCAGTCTCGGCGCGCTCGTGGAACGTCTTCATCTTGGCGAAGAACGGCACCGGCTCGGTCTCTTGCAACAAACTATCGAGCTCACCGAGCGACTTGCGCAGTTGGGCCAACTCAGACTTGATTTGATCGAGGCTCACTAAAACCCAACGTATTGTTAGTACAACAATAACAATGCCAAAACGCTAGCCAACTCCGATTGCGACAATCATGAGCGTGATGACATACACTTGCACACACGCGAGAGATCACCAATCTCATCCTTGAAACGAAGCAACTCTGGCGTCTTGGAATCGACCAATTGAGTGAGATAGTGCATCAAACTCATACGCTTGTTGACTGGCGACTTGGTATCCGACAGCTACACGAGAAAGCACATCAATAGCAACCACCATATTGATGAGTACTCTTGATTCGTTGCATGACCAGTGCAGTAGATAGAGTACCTTCTTGAGCGTATCAAGTTGGAAGCCATACGCTCCACCACGGTTGTTCTGAGCATTCATGTAATTGCCGACCGCAAGAATGACCTCGAGCAGGCCCTTGAACTTTTTGCTCTTGCGCAAGTTGACGATGGAGTCGATCATCATACGAAGCTCCTCGCCGGTTGAAGCGATACGCGAATCGAACTCGCGCTTAAAGAAGAGCGCGCGCAGCTTGTCCTCGAGACGTTGAACGTTCTTGATCTCGAGGAAGAACTTCTCGGCCGTACCGAGCATGTTCAAGTCGCCCGAGTAGCTCGTTACGGCATCGACCTCCTCGGAGGTCGGCGCGTACTTGAGCAGCACCTCGATGGCCGAGGTGCCGAGCGACTCGTCGTCAGCCGCGTTGATCGCGACTCCAATGTCGGCGTGCGAGGAGAACTTGTTCTTGAACTGCGAGAGCATGATGGCGACGTTGTTGCCGCGACGTGGGTCGAGCAGCTGAACCACGGTCGGCTTCTTGGAGGCTGCCGCCGCACCCGAAGCGGTCAAGCTCGCATCCTCGGCCTTCTTGTCGACCACACAGAAGAGACTTTCGAGCTCGTCGGTCGGCAGCTGCTGGTCGATATCCTTCAACTCCTCCTGCAGCCAGCCAGTCTTGGCGACCTTGGCCGGTGGAATCTTGCTCCAGAACAGCGGCATCATCTTGACCTTGGGTTGCGGCTTGGGCTTTGGTGGCAGTGCTGCTGCTGCGCCAGGCGGGCGAGGGCCTCCTCCCATCATTGGTGGCGGCGGCGGGCCACCTCCCATCATTGGTGGTGGCGGCGGGCCTCCTCCCATCATTGGCGGCGGCGGCGGACCACCGGTGACGGCAGCATCGCCATCACCTCCCGGTGGTGGCGGTGGCGGCGGCGGACCTCCTCCCATCATTGGCGGCGGCGGTGGACCACCGGTAACAGGAGCGTCACCTCCAGGCGGTGGCGGTGGCGGAGGCGGACCACCAGTGACTGGTACATCATCGCCTACAGGAGGTGGCGGAGGAGCGGTAACCACAGGAGTAATGAGACCGACCGATGGAGCAGGAGGTAACGGTGGCGGCGGTCCAGTTCCAATCATTGGCGGTGGTGGAGGAGGTGCGATGGCTTGGTGGCTCCTCTCGATCTGAGCCAGGAACTCTCGCACCGTCAAGCGCGCAATGTTGGAGTAGTCATCAGCCGGCTTCAGCGACAAGGCTGCTCCAGCGACGCTCTCGAGAAGCGACCATTGCTTGGCACTGTGTGTGTAGCGATGCGTCACGTGATTAGAAAGCAGTGATTGGTCACAGAGACATTCAATCATCAAGTACGGTACCTGTAGGCCTTGTTCTCTGAGATGATCAACATGTGTTGCAGCAAGTTCAATACACTCGATTGGGTATTGACATCATCCGATGCAAGAATGCGCTTCAACAAAGCCTCGGGATCTCTATACTCGCCAAGTTCAAGGTCAGTTATTCAACAATAGCGAGATACGATTGTTGCGTGAATCGCAAGAGCAGTGAGTGAACCTACTGAAGATCAACGGGCAACGAAGCATGCAGTTCAGCAAGATCTTCGGAATCTTGCTTGGCTGAGTCGCGGAATGTATCAATCTGAGTCTTGAGCATGGCGCCATTGCGCAGCCACTTGGTGTCCTCGGCCATGAGTTCGAGCAGGTCAGCAAAGCCCAACGAGTAGAGTTGCTTGCGGATCGAGATGCGCGTCTCGAGATCGGCTGGCGTGTTGATCAGGCCGTTGATGATCATCATGCACGAGGTCTGGAACCAAGCCTCCTTGACAGTCGAGAGCGATTGCACGAGGATACTGAAGCGATTCGGCAGGTGATGTCGCTTCGAGACCTCGTCGAAGCCGCGGTACACGAGCTTGTAGCCCTTGGAGGACACGAGCGTCATGGCGGCAAAGAGCTCGAACATGCGTGTGCGGACCATCAGGTTGCCGGTACTGAGAGCGAACTCGATGCCCGAAGGTACCGTGTGAGCCAACTCACTCGAGTAGGCAGACAATACAAACTGGTTGCGAGTTCATCGTAAACACACAAGAGACAGCATGATGAGCCGATGCTCGACGCAAATATGATAGTCTCTCTCTCACGTACGGGACGATTCATCAAGGTTCGCCAGCAGAGTACGAGCTCAATCTGTGCTCCGACATCGCCGAACGTGACGCGGTCCTTGTTACCGAGCGAATCCGATGCAGCAGCGAGGGCCTTGAGACCATTGCTCTCAATGAACTCGATGAAGAACTGCGCCGAGCAGGTCTTCAACTTTTCGCGCAAGTAGAAGATCGTATTCAATGAACGATAGCGCTTGATCATACGAATAAACTCTTGTGCCGAGCCCTCTATATCGAATGAGAGAGCAAGAAGTGTTAGAGAGAGAGAGAGATGGGTCCGAGAGACTATATGGGTGAGGACGACGTACCCATCGAGGGAAGATCATGCTCCTTCGCTTCGAGGCGTTGTTGAACATCAGCAGGCAGCAGCTTCTTGATGGCACCAAGGTTGAATGCACGCCACTACATGAATGTACACGAGCACGAGATTCGAGTGAGGATTCGAAGGTCGATTGGTTTCATATGCGCTCGAGGACCTCGAGGACCTCGAGGAGCACGACCACGATAACGAGCGGGTCCAACGTACTCGCGACGATTCTCCAATGATACGACGATCGTCCGTGAGGATGGTCTCCTTACGTGCCGCAGGCGCCGGAGCGGACGGCAGTGAGCTCGATGAGCCACGCTTGATATCGTGCAACATCTCGATCTGCTTCTCACGCTTCGAGAGCTCGAAGCGCAGGGCCTTGAGCTCCTCGTTCAAGTGATAGATCTCGCGGTTCTTGTCGCCGATGGCATGCTTGAGCACATGCTCGAGTCGTTGCGTGAACGACTCGCCCGACATGCCACTGCTATCGACACCGAGCACCGAACGAACGGCATCTTGCGTCAAGCGTGTTTGTGCCAACGATAGGAACGCCACTTGTTGTTCAGGGTACCTTTACCGCCAGATATTATCAATCAATCAATCAGAGGTTATTATGCATCGATCGCAGGTGCGATAGATCGATCATGGAGAGATTTGATGTTGCATACTTGGTAGTAACTGCCTCGAACTTGGAGTGAGTGAGCTTGGCCATGTAGCAGAGGGTCTTGGCGCGCACGGTAGCGGTACGCTTGGTGTCCTTCATGATGAGCGCCACCTCGCCGAAGAAGGCGCCCGCAGGCAGCTGCGCCAGTGGCTTGCCGCCCTTCAAGACCTCGGCGCTACCCTCATGGATCAAGAATACCTCGCGACCTTCTTCACCTTCTTCAATCTGGGTGGATCAAAGGGGGTATTTAGTGAGGTTGATCAAGATATCTCTCGTTGTTACACACACGCGAGAGATATTTGTGTGCGAGATATTTGTGCGCGAGAGAGATATTTGTGTGGATCTCTCTCGCGCGCGCGCTTGAGCATCGAGTACGTACCATGACCTCCTCAGGAAAGTACACCTCAGGCTCGAGACTCTTGGCGATGTCGACCAAGAAGCTCTCGGGGCAGTCCTTGAACAGCGGCACCTTCGCCACGATGGCACGCATCACGGCAGCAAAGGGCTCAAGCGTCTGCTCCAACACCTCGCGCAACTCGGGCGTCTCCGACGATACGCTCGATCCTTGTTTGCGATGCTCCTCGAGCGTGCGATAGAGCTCGCGCACTCGCTCGAGGTCCGCCTCGCTAGCCATCTTTCTTGGAGGGCCACTGAGAGGCTACAAGCAAGAGAAGAGCGAAGGATAGGAGAGAGGGAAGGCGACGAAGCAACAAAGCTCGTGCTGCCTCTTTTGTTTATCGAAGCGCTGGCTTCGCTAGACCGCAAGGCCGCTTGTCTCTTCCTTCCCTCGCCAGTGCCCTGCGCTCTCCTAGCTGTGGGCCCGACCCTCCATCTCCCTCACATCTCCACGACTTGATACTAATGGCTAGACTGACATCAAATGGACGGTAGGCTACAAACTGATGGAGAGGGCAGCATGCGTACGAAGGTATCTCACATCTCTTCGTCTTGCGATATCTCTCGCCCGCGCGCAATAGTCGACCTCTATTGTTATACGAGTAAAGCGACCCTCCCAACCAGCATGCCATTCTCGATCTTATCCACACTATCACTCCCTCTCGACTCAACAACGAGTCCTTTTCGTCTATCATTCAGGCGATACGAGCGAATCAACATCAGATCCGCCACGTACTTTATTCACACACTCCACGCGAGTCGTTTCGCTCAATAACACCACGCAACCATCGTCTAACGAGCTTCTCGGTCTCCGCTGGAATCGGTTGGAATAGACCACGTTGAAACATATCGAATTGTGTCGGTCTACCGCCAGTTTCTTGGGCCACGTTTGCGAGCTGCATCATGACCTTGGCTGCACCGCAACGGTTAGACGGATGCTGTCGCCTTTCAAACGCTTCATCGATTGGCGCTTCGTGCGAGCGAGCCGCCGTCTCTAATTCCCACTCCTTCTCCCTCTCTCGCCACAGATACGCGTGCGTGCATGTGTAGGATCGTTTCAACATACGAACGACATGATGATAAGTGATTGGCGGCGCACAGAGCTCCTCGCGATTGGCGAATAGACCCAGACTTGAATGCGTTCGTTGTGAGCAACACTCGTGAGAGAGATGGATGCAGGCAGCTCTTGCACTACGTACTGCATCTGCGATGGTGGCTCGACGTTAAAGCGCTTCTGTGACCAACGATAGAGTGCATCTTGCGTCGAGACATTGAGATATGCGAGGCAACCACCCAGTGCACCATCTCCAATGTGACAATGGCGAGTCTGGATCATACACATATCCATGTGTGGCAGTAGATACTGCAAATATTGATTGATAGAGTGAGAGAGAGAGAGAGAGAGAGAGAGAGTAGCGTTGGTGTATAGCATGAGCAAGGTATGGTTTGCAATAGCACATACACAATGATGCAACGTACATTCACTGTAGCACGCGAGATGAGTATTCCTGCTCCAGCATGTACGAATGCTGAGTTCGGCAGCACGACGTTGTTCGGGAAGCACAGTGGTACACCAGCGAGTGCAAAGACGAACCCATCATACTGCACACGAGTAGGATCGAGGCTCTTGATGTAGTCTGCGAGGTTGTTGAGGAACACGAACGTATCATCGTCCACCAAGAAGAACCACGATGCATCGGGATGGAGCTCGGCTGCTCGACGAATCGATGGTATGAACTTGAGTTGGTCATGTCGATAGCCAGTGGTTGTAGAATCGGGCTTGATGACATCGCCATCGATCTGCTTGGTGTTCACACGAGGTTGCATCGAGCTCAACGCGATGGCGTCAGCATCCGATGCCACGTGATAGCTCCAGCGCGTTGGACTGAGTCGCAGTGGTAGTTCGAGCTTGAACGGCAGGTATTGCAGTACGTTATGCATTCGAAGTATCGTGTACTTGTTCGGTGAGGCGATTTCAATGTCTGCATCGTAATCACTCGAGACGAAGATGTGCGGTACGTATTTGAGGTACGCATGCCATGCTGCAGGTACTCGATGTACGACGTCGTAGCCAGTCTTGAATATGAACACGACATTGTTCAATGCTGCATCGATCGGATAATCAAGTCCTCGTGATGTTGTTGATGTTGTTGATGTTGATGTCGATGATGGTTCGTGTCGAGCGCCTTCAGTACGAATAGACTCTCGACCACGAATAGGGCGTTTTGGTGTAGTGCTATCGGAGAGCAGTAGCCAATCGAGCAACAGCACGAGACCGATCAATAGCAGCGCACAGATAACGAGTCTCTTACGTGTGATGATACTTGATCGACGATGCATCATTGGTAGTACTTCATCGATACTACGCTACTATACAACGATTTTGAGGAGCTTTGATGAGATTGTTGGGGAGATATGCTTGATGTGAGCAGCAGCGAGTAACGATGTGAATGTCCCTCGTGCACTGTTCCAATCACCCCAATCATCAGTGAATCAGCTTATATCCTTCAACTTGTGCCACAACCTCCTACTGAGATATGCAGTGTATTCCAGAGCGTTGTGGCTGTAGATTCTGGATAGGGATCTACCATTCATTGCAACTTGTTGTTGGATACGTCGGGCCGGCATTGATTCCAAGAGAGCAATTCGCAGCAGTAAAGGCGTTGGACAGTCACATCTACCTCCGAAGATCAGTCAATTTAGCAATGCTACTGCAATGCCCACAAAATGACACACATTATATCATGATCCATCCCGGGGGCAGTTGACTGAGGGATACAAGAGAATTCGATTGACGTTCTGGGGCCTCCTGAATGATTCCGGGTTAGGTTGGTAACGGTTTTTGGAGCAAACGGCCTTATCTAGGGTTTGTTGGACTCTGTGTTCAAAGGAAGGGAGCCAACGATGCTCTCTCTATCGACGATCTTGTAGAGGTAGACTCAGAAATATCAGGGAGTACGCTCCAGTGTCTGGAGTACCGTACGGAGTCATTAATTTAACGAGGGTTCAGGTGACAACACGATATAGACAACAAAACACTACTACTGGAACACAACAGGTGGGTGATGAGGGTTCATGGTGCGCAGTTGGCAACACCATGATCCAACGAGAGAGGTGCAACACACACAATATGTGTAAGAAGGAGGAGAAGGAGGCAAAGATTGACATGAGACTAGCTTGCTGGAGAGCTGACTATACATACATATAACATGCTACGATATAACACCGAGAAAGAGAGAGAGAGAGAGAGAGAGAGAGAGAGAGAGAGAGAGAAAGATTGATGGAACAAGGCGAGGAATACTACAGTATCAGAGACTCTCAGGCGGTTTACGAGGAGAAGTGGCATTCTCACGCGGCTGATGTCGATTGTTGTCGAGCTTGTTCGAGAGATGGTAGTGTGCGCACAGAAGGCAGGCTTTGGAGCGAAGTGTACGCCATGCCAGCTGATGTCTGCGAGTTCTTGAGGGCCCGGAGGCGAGCGAGCGACACTCGCACCGAGATGGTGCCCCTGTCGGGCGATGGTGGTTGCTGGGAGTCGTGCATTCGGCTCGTGGTAGTAGTGGTGTCGTCAAGGTCTTGGTCGCGGTCTCCAGAGGCTCGTTTGTGCACCTGTGAATCAGGTTTTACTCGGAGGTCTTGGAGTTGTGGAGCGTGGAACCAAGGAGAGTGCCGTCGGTGATGGTGTTGGTGATATTGTCGGTGGGGAAGAAGCCCGTTGCCACGAGAAGTGGATGTGGGGCAGCTTGGCTGTACTTTGTAAGATTGTCGTGGCTGAGTCGTGATGGAACGAGTAGGCGATGCGTTCGCAACAGACACGAGGGATAGGGGTAACGATGATTGGTAGGACCACCAAAGAGAGGGATCGGACAAACGATGAAGGTAGAGAGATACGGGGGTTCGGAGACAAGGGTTAGAGGAAGGAGAGGTGCAGCGACTGCGAGGCCGGGAGCAGAATGATGAAGGCGACTGCGGTTGTGGCCAATGTGCAAGGAGGAGAAGGGGCGGCACGGGAGGAGAGGCTAACGGATGAGATTCTGACGGCACGCGCACGGAGCTCCGAGAGTGAGCTGAGGAGCGGCAATCCACGGTGAGATCAGGTCTCATTCGAGTCCGTGCGACCCTGTAAGTAGTTGGAGTAGGTGAGGCAGCATACCACACAGGACGTGCCACGAGCGGGTTCGAGGAGGGAGTGAGCGAGTTCGAGAAGGAGAGCGAGAGTGAGAATACATTGTAATCCGTTGGCATCTTGAGCTACAGGAAACGCTAGAGGTGAGGGTGCGATTAAGTTTTTTACGTTGGTAAAGGAGTACGAGCGATTCCAGTTGCCATAGATGGTTTCCTTATCGCTCTTATGGTGCCACGTAGGCGGCGTGTGCTCACTCTCCACTAGGAGCGAGGAGAAGAGCGAAGAGAGAAGAGGCAAGGGAGTACATATAGCTCCAGAGGGGTGATACTCTTTGCATCATCTTCTTCTTGTTCGGTTACCAGGCACACGTGCGCGCGCACACATATCGAGTTACTCGCCTCCTGCTTCTTCTACTCTATCCTCGGCCACCATCATGTCGATCAAGCTATGGCTGGCCATGTGGTTGTGTCGACTTGGTATTCGTCGTGGCGGTGTGCGTACTTCTGTGCGTAACTCGTATCGTCTCTCGAAACGAATGATTTGACTCAGACTCGAGCGTACGTTACTCGAACGATCGAGCGAGAGAGAACGAACGCGCACGCAAAGGGATCCACAGAGAGAGAGAGAGAGAGAGAGAGAGAGAGAGAGATCTAGGTTGTACGACGTGGTTCACACTCGCTCACCAGTTGCCGCACGACAAACGACAGACCCAAGCCTTGTTGTTCGAGCTGCCAATCAGGCGCCAGTCGATCATCGTTAGTCTCTCTCCATCATCTCGATCTCACCAAACCGCCGCATAACGACAACAACGTACGAGCTTGCCGTGCGCATGAACGACCTCAGCACATGGCGACCATGATCCAGCATCACTGAGTACGTGTTGTTTCAACACGATGCCAAACTCCTCCAATACTTGCGTCGCCCAAACCACGAACGCTGTATTGTACACGCACCCAACGAAATGGCGTGTGCGTGTATGCGTCATCGATCCGTTAGTTATTATTATTGTTATTACTCTCACTCTCACTCTCACTCTCTTGTACATATAAATACATCATCATGTATCATATACTCTAACGATTGTGAGTCAGTGAGTGAGTGATTGATTTGTACCTGACATGGCTTCTCCTCGACCGAAACATTGCGAGTACGCTTGAAAGGTTTGCAGAATATACGAGAAGATGGCTTTTGAGAGCGTTGATATTAGACCTACTGTATCATCACTTACGTGTGCATCACTTACCAATCATGTTTTGATGAGCTAACGACTCGTGATGATGCAGACGAAGAAGGCAGTAGTAGTGTAGAGAGTACCGAAGTTGCTGTGTGATAAATTGATGCCTTGTACGTAGAAATACATTACGTGCCTACAGTACCAAGTGAGCGAGTAAGTGAGTGAGTAGATTGTTTGGTGATGATGAGATGACGATGACGTACAGCTTTCTCAAGACCCAGAGCAATCAAATGCCTCGACAAGCGTACACCGACCTCAGCCGAGATGGAAGGATTGCGTAGTTCGGACAGAATGGCACTCGCGAGAGTCTCGTACCGCCTGCCGACAGCATCTTCGATCATTTGTACGTTGTACTTTTGCAACGAGTCTCCTCGACGTAGATACTGACTTGCTGCTGCCGACGTGGCTGTTGGCTGAGTAGTGGTTGTGGCAGAGTTTGTGGCACCCGGTAACGTTGTGAGTGCCATTTGTCGAATCTTGGTCGTGACTGCCGGAGCGGCGACCGAGAGCGTCGAGAAGAGAGGCGATGGTGCTGAGGTCAATGCGAACGCGCACGCTTCGAGCCAGAGCTTGATGGCTTCGGGGTATTTGCGTTCGCACGTCAGTACATCGACACGGTCGCACATGCGTTCGAGTCGGAGAATGATCAGTCGCAATGCCTCGGGGCTGATACTCTTGGTGTCGATCGTTGGCTGTTGGAGTGGTTGTTGTTGTTGCGATGCATCGTCCATGAGCGAGTGAGATGGCTTGCTCGGTGACGCGGTGGTGGCTTCGGTGTAGGCCTTCAAGTCCTTGATTGAGATCGAGCGACCTTGTGCAGTGCCATTCGATGCTGATGAAAGAGATGCTCCTGCTCCGGAGCCAGGCGTTGTAGGACTCGATGTCGCAAAGTTTGTGGACATTGGCAACGCCACTGCCTTGAGTTGTTCGAGTTGCGGTTGTGAGGATTGTAGCAACTGTCGGAATTCAACCATGTCTCGCTCCAAATGTATGATTCGAGAGCAGAATCAAACAAGCTCATGAGTTAACGAATGGACCAACGATCAATGCAATTAGAACAATTTACACAATCACACAATCACGATCAATCACACTCAATCACGATCAAGAGGATATTCGAAATCTCGTGAGACGTGCGAATGAACATGGGATAATGCTGGAACACTTGAGACTTGAGCTCTTGTGCTACTCGCTCTTGCCGGCCTTGTAGATCCTTCACAAAGCGAGACACTCCTGTTGGATCCTTTGATGAAAAGAGGTTCAATGTAACTATATCGTTTGATATCGTTAGAATCATTCTAGATCACGATAGATAGATAGATAGATAGATCGATAGATAGATAGATAGATAGATAGATAGATAGATAGATAGATAGATAGATAGATAGATAGATAGATAGATAGATAGATAGATAGATAGATAGATAGATAGATAGATAGATAGATAGATAGATAGA
>Ga0209935_1002237_pt1 | contig 24693 bp, 22 predicted proteins | sample ThiBio_1000_plan_2_FD_183958 | JGI IMG/M metagenome (GOLD analysis project Ga0209935, IMG submission 183958) | Wastewater bioreactor microbial communities from Cape Town, South Africa - Thiocy_cont_1000_plan (SPAdes) | ecosystem: Engineered > Bioreactor > Thiocyanate-remediating >...
CGTACGATGCAAGGGAATAGAGAGACAAGAGAACAAGGAGGGCAACCGGGCACTCAGCACCGGGCGCATTCGTCTCTCCTCTCCCAGCAGTATCTCCCTCGGTGCCAGCATACGTCGAGTGTACAATCCAAGTGTTGCATTAATGGAGGTTGTTGACGATATCTGCTTCGTGACCGCGTCCCCTTTCGGTTGCTATCAAGCTTAACAAGAGGCTCAGTGAATGAGAGGCGCTCTCCCGGCTCCGCTGTTGCGCTTGAGCTCGACATTGCGCGAGTCATAGACTAATGATGAGCTTATATGAGCTCATCATTGGTTTCAATATAACAATCATAGGCTTATTGAAATCGCTAAGCCTATGATTGATATTGTAATCCTCTGGTCCTCCAATAGCAAAGCGAGCTTGAACTCTTACTACACGAGATGGTGGCATTTTGGTAGCAAGTCTCGTATCATGCCTCTATGGTTAGACGCTTGCCGCGTCTCGCTCTCGCTGCTGATGGTCCGTATCTCGTGGTTTACTCGCTTGTATCGATCCAGAAAAATCCAATTCGCTCAGTATCTCAAGTATACCATCAGCGCAATCGATTGGTATGCAAATGGAATTAATTGGAGGTAATTGGTAATCACACAGCAATTATATCGCTTCGTATCTCGCTCGCGGGTGCGATCGAGTGAGCATTGTCGAGAAACAGGCCGATGGGAAGACGCGTACCATGCGTTGGCAATTGCGATCGCCACCACCAGCTGTGCTTCATTGAGAATTTGATCTTGATCTTCGCGGCTGCCTTGCTTTGTTGGCTTGGTGTGGGTGCGCGTTCGCAAGGTCGATACCCTCGTCGCGGCAGCAATAATCGCCACAGACTCGCCACATGTCGGGCTTGCTCGAATGGCACCAGGAGAATGCGCTCACGTCGTTCCTGGGCGCTGGTATCACTTTGGTACTGGAGCGCCTCGATAACTCGCCTTGGATCTCTCATTGTAGAGCGTGATTATCCTCTCCGATATCCTCGTCTGCCGAGGGTGGAGCAGTGGCGAGAGTGAGAGTGAGATAAATACGTGGATCGGTGGCGCAAGCTGTATCAATCCACGAGCTTGGTGCACAAAGTAAACCAATTCACAACAACAATCGAGCAGATAAGTGCAACGTACGAGGAATGGGCTTTGTTGGTGATCGGTGCTTCATATCGTGCCTGAGGCAGCGGTGTCTGCCGTTGGTTGATGGTGATCAGCGCAATCGACGAGGATGCAACGATCTCCAGGATCTCAGACCGAGAATAATCATATTACCCTTGCTCCCGGGCACCGAAGAGCTGCTTGGTGACTCGAGAGTGCGTACAGTGATGTTGATGGTATGTCAGCAGAGAGAGTATATGGCATTGGAAGCACAGAGCCGAGCATCACGAATATATATATGTGTGTGTGTGTGTGTGTGTGTGTGTGTGTGTGTGTGTGTGTGTGTGTGTGTGTGTGTGTGTGTGTGTGTGTGTGTGTGTGTGTGTGTGTGTGTGTGTGTGTGTGTGTGTGTGTGGTCGGTGATGCCAACAAGAAGCAACCAAATAAATCTACGAGCGACAATAAGCCATCGAGATCTATCAGAGGGTCAGAATCATAAAGCTCCAACGTTGAGAGAGGTGGATAGTGGGTCATTTGTGCACACAACATCAACAACAACCACACGATATGGCACGCGTACTCTTGTGTATGTATGTGTGCTCATATCAATAAATCCGTATGTGTACCGCAGAAAAATAGATCCATCACAACAGCGCTTCGATATCGTGTGTCAAGTGATGAACATGGGGTCTACGAGTCGAACAAGCAGCAAGTACGTGAGAACGAGATTGATATGTTGACGATATGAGAGAGACAGAAGCACACGAATGGGACGGGGTACATATTACGGGGTACGATACGATGCTGCCTCTGAGGAACTCCATATCACCGCCACGAGAAAAATCAATACCACCCATCAAATCAACTCTGATGCCCTCCAAACCACTCAAAACTCACATCGGTGATGATTGCTCAAGAATATGATGATGATCGAATTTTTGGGTACCTTGAATCAACCGTACACGACGTGAATGGATGGGAGATATCGCTCGCGCTCTCGTTGGAAGAGACATACATATACTCTGGTGCTCGAGAGAGTATATCTGTGGGTATCGTCGTACTGCTCCTGCAATGCTCAGATCCAAGCCGCCAACTTGCTCCGTATGGCCATATCCTCCACGATAAATTGTCGTTCATCTTCTGCAGCAATAAGATGACGCAACTACAACCACAACCAAGATCACGATACTCTCTCAGAGTGAGTGATGGTGCTGCTGATGATTCTTCTTGTGGTTGTCGGCAATCAATCATTGGAAGTGAGGCTGCATTGTCGTCGTACTGGTGTTGATCAAACAAGAACAAGAATAGCTTCCATTGCCTCTCGCAAAAGCGTAGAATGAGGCGCAATCGATCAACGACGTATGTGGGAGTATGGTGATCGACGTAAGGGGTGGGATGGTAGCGAGAGATATCATCGTCATCGTCTTGTTGTCGTCGTGCAATGCGGTACTCGAAGAGCGCAAAGCACGACGATCGAATCAACGTGAATCTCGCGCAACACAGGCCCAGACGACGGATGCACCAAGATCGCCACCGATTGGCTGCAAAGTGGTTCGGTATGTATCGGCATCGCTCAGAAGCGAGCATCATTCATCGAATGAGGACGGCATCGACCTCCTCCTCCTCCAGGAGGTGCAGTGAAGGCCAAGCCACGGAAGCCTGACGAATCTAACACACTATTCTCCAAGACTTTGAACGCGACAGTGTATCGCGAGACCGCCACTGTCTGTCTCCGATGCGTCAGTGGTATTGCACCCTACACAAGTGCCACCACTGTTGATATGTGCGCTTGACTTGCGCGTTGGTCTCTTTGTACATATCACACAGTCGTTCACTGGTAGGGTCAGACGGAGAGACACATACGAGATACATTTACGAGAGTGGATCAAGGAGGGAGAGGGAGAGCAGATACAAACGTACTCCTCTGCCGCGGCGTGGCTTGCGCATGATATACGGCGCAGAGAGATATATATGGCGCTTCTTCGTTGTTGGAGGCGGTCGAGGAGGCTCAAGGGCTTGGTGCCGCTCATCGCACATACGCGCACGCAGCCACACATCGAATGGTCAGCTGGCGGCGCTTCAAGGTTCGCCGCCCATCAGTGTGTGTGTGTGTGTGTGTGTGTGTGTGTGTGTGTGTGTGTGTGTGTGTGTGTGTGTGTGTGTGTGTGTGTGTGTGTGTGTTTGTTCGCATATCTTGCTCGATCTTGCATTGGAGAGAGCGCAATATGAACGACACCAACGAGCACGAGAGCACGAGAGAGCGCGTACGTCTTAGTTCCTCTTGTTCCGTCAGCTTGGTAAACTCTCTCCTCTCGCATCATTCGCGATTGCTCCTCGTCGGATAGCGTCTTGCGAGGAAGGAACAACGATGCCGTGGAGCTCGAGCACCGAGCAGCTGCCAAGCTCGACATCACGATCGGCAAGGGCCCAGGTGAACAAGCACTCTCGTGCACTTGCTGTGCGCTGTGAGGCGCGTACGACCACGGCCACGATCCGTGTCGTTCGTGCTTTCGTGGCACCAGCTGATCATGTGTGATCGACGGAGAGTCGCGCGAGCTCGTCGCAGAGTACGCCTGCAGCTCATTTGAGTCTGTTGCATGGTAGAAACAACCAAGAGAGTCATCATACCTGCGTGGGTGTGGCAGCAACGACGACGACAACGATGATGTTACGTGTGTGAGTGCGCGTTGGCGCGAGCAAGCGAGCGAGCGAGCGTGTGTACGATGGTGACCCATTTCGATACGCACTCGAGACTCGATCCAATGCGCAAGTATCACCACTTGAAGATCGCCGTTACTTCACGCAAGCCGCTCATGCGCTGAAGGCGATTGCAATCTGTTGAAGACGCCGATGATATGACGAGGAGGACGAGGGCGCGGCAGTGGTTGTTGTTGTGCTGCCGATGAGGATGGCAACGGTGCGCAACTGGCGCTCGTGGTGGTATCGGCCCATTCGCGTCGCTGGGCACCACAGCTACAGCTCGCCTGGAAGTGGAGGCGAGTGCTCATGCGACGAGTGGAAGATGCCGCCATATGGCTGCGCAGGCGAGCAGCGCCTGAGATTCGAGCGAAAGAGGGAGAGAAGGAGAAGGACTGAAGAGATCTCGGGTCGATGGTATTCTCTCTCGATGGATGCCGCCGCGACGGTCGGAGCTGGATTGCGTTCAACCGAGAACCGGACCATGCGGAACAGGACGGCGACTTGGCTGCGAGCGTCATTGCCGATGGCGGTGGAAGGCCGTGAGGCGTACACTACTGTCGCACTCGCCGAACGAGTGGGAGTGCGCTGTTCAGCAACAATATCGTGACCGACGATATCGTGCAGCGCCTTGGCCGATGCCAAATGGTGGCGGAGCGAATGAGCGAACTCCGCAAGTCTCCTCGAGCGCCCACTGCAGCATTCTCGTCGGTTGACGCGCACTGGCGACCGACCAACATCTCCTGCTTCGACTTTGAGTAGCGCAGCCCCTCTCAATCTGCCTAGAACTTGTGTGAGTGATAAATAGCTTGTATCGCGTATTGAATCGTTGCACCAACCGACAGCGTGCACAGGAGGTCAGAGACGCGAGACGAGACAAGCAAAGCAACGAGGAGCAGGCAAGCAAGCAAACGAGCAGCCGTCGTTGATAGGGCCTGCCACACACACACACAGAGACAGAGAGACAAAGAGAGACAGAGACAGAGACAGTACTCTTCCTCTGAGACTGAAAGCACCCTTACGTGCACGTGCGCGTACCCCGAAAGAGTCGTTGGGGACGAAAAGCAAACGCTGCCTTGGTGAGCTTATGCGTGTTTGTCGCTGTGCGAGCGGCATCTCTCTGCTTGCTGGCGCGCTGGAGAGCAGGACACAAGAGAGCACCACTCCCAAGCGCACCAAGCCTCAAACACGAGCGGCCACCACCGCCGCTGACAAGCACACTGTGTGCGTGTGTGGGTTGGTGGCGTTGATGGTCGCGCGTACTGAGCGAGGCGATTGTCGGTGAGCAGAAGCGTGTTGTACTTGCGCGCATCGTGTCGAGAAGCTCGTATCGTGGGTGATGTCGTGCGCTTGATCGCGATGGTGCACGTATCTCTCGTTTGGGATGCTGAATGAGTGTGGCGCAGTGGTGCAGCACAGTGTGCACTTGCTTGCCACGAAGCGCCAAGAACAAGAACAACAACAACAACAAGAAGAACTTTAGCCGCTGTAAGATGCTGAGGATATGATGAGACATGTGAGGTGAGCGGGCGACAGAGAGACATCTCTTCTGCACTGAGGGAGAGACATTTTGTGCTATGTGCGCTTCTGATGCTGTCGATGCTGCCGCTGCATCACGACTCAGACATCACGACAGCGCCGATGAAATATCTCTCTCTCTCTCTCTCTTTTTGTGATCTTGTCTTGCTCATCTCGGTGGATAAACCTCCATCATATCTCTGTCGCTGGGATGGCTCTTGAAACAGAGCTGCTGCAGTGTCGTGCTCTCCTTCTTTCTCTCTCTTGCTTGTGTTGTTGAGAGAGCGCTGCCTGCGCGTTGATGGTCGAGCATTCCTGGCCATCATATCATCTTGTCGAGATCATTTAACCATGATCGATGCCACTTGATGCAATTGGATGATGCTGGTCATTCATTCATAGATACAAGCAAACAGTTATTCCATCCATTCAATCAGATTCGGAGAGATACGTACTCACGCAAACAAAGAGCAAGATCGATCTCGATTGCACAAAGCACACATGTGTGTGGCTTCTACTGTGGCCGCAAGATCTGCATCGTATCCGAGCTCTTTATCACGCATCCACCATCGCCAACATGATCAGACCTCGACAGGCCTTTCAACGACGAGGGCTCTCGGGTGGGTTCTCCACTCACTGCTGAAGGTCCGTGCCTCTCGCACACCACTCCCTCTCTGACAAGACAAAAAGGCGCTCGAAGCTTCCATCATGAGCGACAGGACGATGTTGTGGCGCGCGCTCTCTCGAGATCGAGGAGATTCACTCGTTGATCGCACACCAATGCATACCTTCTTGGAGGAGCTTCTTGTCCTTGCGACGCTCGCGACGCTCGAGTGGTCCACCACAACGCCAAAAGAGACAACGCATCGAACGGCACAGGCTCATGGTCGCTCACACGCGCCAGCTCCTCGCTCTCGACCGCCACCACAGCGACAAGAGCTCGCCTGCTCGCGCTGGCTCACTCGCGTGGCCTTGACCGATCACAAGTGCGCCACACAGTGCAGGTAGCGACGTTATTGTTGCTGTTGGTGTTGCTGGAGAGCATCAGGACCAAGATATTGCATCGAGACGAGCGAAAGGGCGTGCGCGTTCACTTTCTGATCATGGCGCCGTTCCTCGATCACCAGTCGCGATCAATACTTCGTGCCTGTGCGAGACAGAGACAGACAGCGACAGAGATATGATGGAGGTTTATCCACCGAGATGAGCAAGACAAGATCACAAAGAAAGAGAGAGAGATATTCATCGGCGCTGTCGATGTCTGAGTCGTGACGCAGCGGCAGCATCGACAGCATCAGAAGCACACAGCACAAAATGTCTCTCCCTCAGTGCAGAAGAGATGTCTCTCTGTCGCCCGCTCACCTCACATGTCGCATCATATCCTCAGCATCTTACAGCGGCTAAAGTTCTTCTTGTTGTTGTTGTTGTTATTCTTGTTCTTGGCGCTTCGTGGCAAGCAAGTGCACACTGTGCTGCACCACTGCGCCACACTCATTCAGCATCCCAAACGAGAGATACGTGCACCATCGCGATCAAGCGCACGACATCACCCACGATACGAGCTTCTCGACACGATGCGCGCAAGTACAACACGCTTCTGCTCACCGACAATCGCCTCGCTCAGTACGCGCGACCATCAACGCCACCAACCCACACACGCACACAGTGTGCTTGTCAGCGGCGGTGGTGGCCGCTCGTGTTTGAGGCTTGGTGCGCTTGGGAGTGGTGCTCTCTTGTGTCCTGCTCTCCAGCGCGCCAGCAAGCAGAGAGACGAGTGAGCTGCAACTATCCCCTCCTGGAGGCGAAGAAAAAGAGCAGAACGGTTCAAGGAATGGAGATAAGCTCACCAATCGTGTTTGGTATCGGTCTTTCGACCAACGAATCCAACAAGGGCGCCAGAGCAGCGTTACTCTCACCCATCTCAATCAGTTGGCGAGCTTAGCACGTGCGTCTCTTTTTCTCTCTCTGTCTCTGTGTGTGTGTGCGCCTCTGGCAGGCTCTATCAACGACGGCTGCTCGTTTGCTTGCTTGCCGCTGCTCCTCGTTGCTTTGCTCGACTCGTCTTGTCTCTTCTGGTCGTTGGTCTCGCCGATGGCTTTTTCTCGCGACAACTCACGTGTCGCATGGCTCTCGTCGCCGCAGGTCTCGTCGTGCATCGTGGCGTTGATGATGATGTTGGCTCTCTTGGTCGGTGATGCTGCGGCGCAGAGCTACACGCTTCGCATGGGTGACTCGATCGTCGGCACTGCCACCAACCAATTTCAAGGCAACACTGGCGCGATGTCGGGCAACGGCTTGGTATCGTTGTCGATATCTGGAGACGGTACTGCTCCAGTTCTTGCAGTTGCATCATCGCCAGGCGCGACCACCACGAAAACCTCCCTCTCGTTGCCTTCTCCGTGTATCTCGTGGGGCGGCAATGGTGGGTCAGTGTCGTCGAGCGGCAACATGTTTGCTGTCAATTGCGTTGGTTCGGGCAATCATGTGGCCGTGTATCAGACATCGAGTCCTTCGACACCGTTTGCGATGATCAACAGCGCCTACCTTCCCGCGCTCTCAGAGGACGGCGCCACTCTTGCTGTGGTTAGTTCAAGTGGAACTGATACCGCGATCTACAAGTTGTCGATGGGATCGTACACTCTCAAGCAAACCATCACACCCTCCTTCTTTATCGGCACAATCACGATCGCTCCCGATGCAAGCGCCCTTGCTGTGAGCGACGACGATTCACAAACCTCCATCTACGGCTGGGTCACCAGCCAGTTCGTCGTCGCTCCCTCGATGCCTCTCTCAGTGGCATGCTTCGGGCTGGCCGCATCATCGCAATCTTCCTCTGGCGCCACCATCGCTTGTGCCACCGACTCATCCTCCTCTCCCATCTACTCGTTGGTCAACTCGATGGGCTCGTTGTCGCTCTCCACCCCAATCATGATCAGTGGCTTGTACTTTGCAGCAGCCATCACTCCGGACGGATCGACCGTTGCTCTCTCTGGCGGCTCTTCGACAATCATCGCTTCGGCCACCTCTGGCTCCACCATCGCAACCTTCTCTGAGGGAGGCTCCTCGGTCGCAATCTCGAGCGACGCTGCCACTGTGTTCTTGGGAGACTACAACTTCGGCAGCACCCACGCAGGACGAGCAGTGTGGTACGACTCGAACGCCGCTCCCACCGTCGCTCTCCAGCCCATGTCGGTGTCGGTGTCTCTCGGATCGACTGCCACCTTCACTGCCGCCGCCACTGGATACGTCGCCGTGCAGTGGTCGTTCACTGGCTCATCGACTCGTCGACGATCGGTGCTCGGAGCAACTCCGATCCCAGGAGCGACATCGACCTCGTTCACCACCAATCCCACGACCGCCGCCTTCAACGGCAACACTTACTCGGCCACCTTCACCTCGGCCGCTGGCGTGTCGACCACCACATCGGCTGTCACGCTGACTGTTACTGGCGGCAGCAGTGGGTCGGCACCGGTCGTCACATCGAACCCAGCCTCGACTTCCGTGACAGCTGGCGCCGCTGCGACCTTCATTGCAGCAGCATCAGGATCTCCCACTCCCACTGTCCAATGGCAAGGTACACTCGAGCTGCACTCACGCACAAGTGATGCACGGCAACTTCATCATGTTGCTGATCGCGTTGGTGATGGTTGGTTGGATGATGGATCGTGATGCAAAGTGAGCACCGATGGAGGCACGATGTTCTCGAACATTGCAGGAGCGACATCGACCACCTTGATGATCAGCAACGTTCCAGGCACGAGCAACGGATACGAATATCAAGCAGTGTTCGTGAATACCGCTGGATCGGTCACCACCACTCCAGCCACGTTGACGGTCAACGTCCCACCGGTCATCACTCTCCAGCCCATGTCGGTGTCGGTGTCTCTCGGATCGACTGCCACCTTCACTGCCACCGCCACTGGATACGCCACCGTGCAGTGGTCGTTCACTGGCTCATCGACGCGTCGACGATCGGTGCTCGGAGCAACTCCGATCCCAGGAGCGACATCCACCTCGTTCACCACCAATCCCACGACCGCCGCCTTCAACGGCAACACTTACTCGGCCACCTTCACCTCGGCCGCTGGCGTGTCGACCACCACATCGGCCGCCACGCTGACAGTTTCAGGCGGCAGCAGCGGCTCGGCATCGGGAGATCCTCATCTCGTCGGATTCGACGGGCAGCAGTACGACTTTGTCGGCGAGCTGGGAAGCGTTTACAACTTCCTCACTGACTCGGACGTGCAATTCAACGCGCTCTTGGGTTCGGTGCGAGCCACCGAGCATCTCAACCTCCCTGGCGAGTTCATCACGGCCATCGGCATCAAGTTCCGCAACCACTCGGTGGTGATCGATGGCGGCTCTCATCGCCGCGCTGCCTCGGTGACGATCGATCATCGACCTGCCGACCAGCACAATCATCACGCGGTTCTGTTGGTCGACGGAGAGCTCCATGTCGAGCGCGAGGTGTTCGTCGATGCAATGTCGGGCGAAGACTTTGGTCTGCCGGTCGCCGAGCAGCGGATCGTCGGGCGAGTGATCGTCACGACGCCGTCATACTCGTTCTCGATCTTCATGGTCGAGGAAGGCTTTGATGAGGTCGACAAGGTCTGGCACACGCCGTTCCCTCGTCGATTCCTCGATCTGTCAGTGAGGTTGGAGCGAGCTGACATTGCCACGCCTCATGGAGTGCTGGGCCAGTCGCTCCATGCGATGAGAGACCGGAAGGAGCGAGGAGTACCGATCGGCGAGGCAGGATCGTTCTCGATCGAGGGCCGCACCGAGGACTATCGAGTCGGAGGAGGAGCAGAGAGTCTGCTTGGAGACTCGTTTGCGTTCAATCGCTTTGGCAGCAAGAGGAAGTAGGCACCCACTCGCGAGAGAGAGAGAGAGAGAGAGAGAGAGCAGTGCGTGAGTGACATCAAAGGCACTTACCTCATGAGATGCCGAGCGGGCAATGTACAACAATGACTTGTGTATGACGTGCAAGGGCTGGTAGATTGAATTTGGCCACTTTCGAGCTTGTACGCAAGGGTTTGCTGCTGGTACTGATGAGATAAGATCGACGCTGTTGCAGAGCCATCAGGGTCGCGTACTGGTCGAGTAGCAAGTGCGTGCGCTTGTCGAACCCTTGCCGGAATGTCGCCGCTGTCGTGTTTCTCTGCTCGCTTGTTTGTTGCCTTCCCCCTCCCACCAACCTCCTGCTGTCGTTTGTGTTCTCTGTTCTTTGGGCGTGCTCGTGGCACGGTCGTCCCGCTCGATGGCGCGCGTGCTTACGCAAGGCGAGACCGTTGTTGTCGGGGAGTATCGCTACTATCTGCGCAAGGAGCTGGGCCGTGGCGCGTTTGCCGTCGTGTATGACGGCGAGCACACGCGCTCGCTCCAGCCGGTGGCCGTCAAGGTGGTGGACACCAGCGGCCTGAGCCAGAAGGCGCGACGGCGCCTCGAGACCGAGATCGAGATCATGCGCTCGATCGAGCACCCGAACGTGGTGCGGTGCTTCTTTGCGCTCGCGGACTCGTCGCGGCAGCAGACCTTCATGGTGCTCGAGCGCTGCTCGTACGACTTTGCGACGCTGCTGCGCCGCTCGCCGTTCTCGCGCATCGACGAGCGGCTGGGGCAGATCATGATGAGCCAGCTCGCGAGCGGTCTCTTTGCGCTTCGCGAGCGGCGCTTGGTGCACCGCGACCTCAAGCCGCAGGTACGCACACTCGCACTCACTCACTCACTCACTCACTCACTCGTGTGCGACAGAACCTCCTCATGGTCGAGAACGATGCGGGCGTCATACTCAAGATCGGCGACCTGGGTTTCGCACGCCAGGTCGGACCCGAGAGCGTGGCGGCCTCGTGTGTCGGCACGCCGCTGTACATGGCGCCCGAGGTGTACCTCGGCACCGCGACCGACAAGGCCGATCTGTGGTCGGTGGGCGTCATCATGTACCAGATGCTCACGGGCAAGGCGCCCATCTCGGTCAAGAGCGAGATCGAGCTGCGACAGCAACTGTTGCTCCGCGCACCGATACCGATGCCGGTCGGTCTCTCGGCGGCGTGCGTTCATCTGCTGGGCGCGCTGCTGCAGTACGACCAGCGCTCACGCATCTCGTGGGACGACTTCTTCCTGCACCCGTGGCTGCGGCTGCGCGACACTGCCTCGCACACCGCCGCCTCACTGCTGCCGCCGCCGTCGTCGGCCGCCGTCTTGAGTCCGTCGTTGGCGCGCACGCCGATCGAAGACGTGACACCGAGCGCCATTCAGTCGTCGATCGCGCGCGATCGTCACGAGCAGCAGCCTCAACCGCAGCAGCCGCGTGGAGGCAACAACACGGCTCGCACGCACGCGAGAGCAGCGGCATTACCTCCGCGACCTCCACGTGCTGCTGTCGGTGCTGCGATTGATGGTGTGCCAGCTGCGCGTCGGCGTGCCGTACCACCAAAGTCACAGCGCGGCCCAGCCGCTTCTTCTCTGGTGCCCGCGGCCGCACCAACGACCGCCAAGCCCTCCGCTCCTCCATCGCAGCTCGAGAGCTCGGTGGTTATTGAGCACGAACCCGAGACGCCAGATCGAGTTCTGGCGCCCACCGCACCGAGCAGCAATGCTCGTACAACTACTCCTCCAACAACCGCGACCGCCGTTCGTGTGCCTCCGATTGTCGCCGTGCAACCACCGCCACAACCTCACCAGACGACGTTGCCTCAGATGGCAGCTTGCAAGCCGCAGCCCGACGACACCATGTACCTCGTTCCAGCGAATGAGGACGACGTGCGAGTTGGCGCTCCCGACCAAAGTGCTTCTGCTTTCCTCGGTGCCGCCGAGCTCGACGAGTCGTACCGCCGGATCGCCGAGTTGCGCGAGCGATGTGGCAAGGCGCTGTCGCTGCTGGCGAGCACGTCGCTCGTCGGCGACATTATGGTGCAGCTCGGTCGGTATCCCGCCGCGACGGCGGTGTATTTGCGCGTGCTGACGCATCTGCAGCTCGTGTGGCGCGCCGAGCTTGAGAGCAACCGCGACGTAGCCCTGCACATTGCAACCGATGCCGAACTCTCGTACCGTATGTATCATCAATGCGATGGCTGCTGCTCTGTGAGTTCTCTGTTCTGCTGCGCATTCTCACGTGTCAGTCGTATATCAACGCTGTTGTTGCTGCTACTGCAGTGGTGGATCGGCTCAAGCAAATGTATACTCGGACGCTCCAAGCAACCAAACACTGCCACACGCGCCATAATCGAGAGGTTCACGAGGCGCCCGAGCTCGCTTTCGAGTCGGTTCCGACTGCCGACGAGGTGATCTACAGCCACACGCTCGAGCTGGCCAAGGAAGGAGCGATGCTCGAAGCCAAGCGAGATTGGCCGCGCAGTGAGCGCTTGTACTTGAACGCGCTGCAACTCGTCGTATATCTTCATGAGCAGGCATCACACGACGAAGATCGCCAGCACTTGTTCTCCAGTACGTGGCAGTCTCTGCGCTCGACTGCGCGCTGGCAATATCGTACTCATCGTCTGCGAGATCTAGTGTACCAAGCCTTGTCGGAGCGACATTTGGTCGTGCAGCAACACCTTCAGCAACAGTTTGCTGGCGCTTTCTGACCGTGATCGACGACGATCTGGTTAGTTTAATGCTCGGTAATCGTTGCTACCTGTTTGATATGTAGTGTTCATTCTTGTGCTTGAAATCGACCCATGTCAATATATCTATCTCTATCTCTCGCTCTCTTGCTACATACACAATCTACACTCTTTGCAGAGCTCTCACTCACTCTCACTCAATCCTAACAAGGACACAATGTCGAACAAGGTAAACTCGTTCGAATATACTCGGCCAATGCCGAGGTGGACGTAAAGGGTGTTGGGTACTGATGGTAGGACGAGTCGTAGGTTGGAAAGAGTTGCTCGAGGATCGGTTGCAGCGTTTGTGCGTCGTAGTCGGCGAGCACCAGGTCGTAGAGGCTCGCGGGCTCGATGGCGATGCGCGAGTAGTAGTACGGCGGCGGGTTGCGCTCGCTACGCTCGCGTGCAAAGTCCGACTCGAAGCGCACCTTGTGGCCGTAGGCGCGCGAGTGCGACACCTTGGCGGTGAGGTGCGCAAGTAGCGTCGAGAGCATCTGGCCCGAGAGGCCCGGGTAGTAGAAGAAGGCGTTCTTGAAGGGGCTGATGGTCCACACGTCGTTGACGGTCACGCGGCCGGCGTACAGGTAGTAGCGCAGCGAGGCGCTGTTGGTGAGGAAGAACTGCGTGGCGTTGTCGGCCGGATGCGGCTGGAACACGACGTCCGGCACAATGTGCTCGACGTACAGCGCGTACAGCGAGTCGGCGAACACCAGCGGCAGGTCGGGGTCGTAGAAGCGCGGCGAGCAGCCGAGCGTCACGTTGAGATGCAGCAGGTCCGAGTAGGCGTGCAGCTTGCTCTTGATATCGAGCCCGCGCGGCGTCAGGAACTCGCGCGCCGTCGTGCCGGTGAGCTTGTAAAAGTTGCTGCGCGACGTCGGCAGCCACTGGTGCTGCACGTCGAGCATCTGCCGCTGCGCCGACAGCCGGAAGCGCACGATGCCGATCGTCTCAAAGTACTTGCCGCTCTCGATCGTGAGCGCATTGGCGTCCAGCTGCTCGAACACGAGCTTGTGTCGGTGCCCCGACGGGAACACCAGTGGCAAGAACGGATGCACTTGACGGATGGCCGCAAAGATCTGCTGCATCTCGGGCGTCGATTGCGGATCAATGTGCATCGGTACCACGATGAGATCCACCGTGTACGCCGCTCGCATCGCTGCCGTGAACCATGGTTGACTCAATGCTTCAGCCACAGGATACACATACTACAAATGATACTCAGTCAGTCAGAATCTATCAATCGAGATCGAGAGATCGACCCAATCAATCGAGTGACGGGTACCATGTGAAGATGAGGATGATTCACGTACAGTGTTGGGTGCAGCTTGCGTAAAGTTAAAGATGAAGCCCAACATCAACAAGCGCATGCCGAGTGGCGTCGTATGAATGGTCCATGGCTGAGCGAGGAACTTCTCGGGTGGTTGCTGGGAGGGCGCCGACCACGTGTTGGACGTCAGGTAGCGATAGGTCGACTCGGCGGCGTTCGGCGGATTGAAGAACGGAATGAACGAGCGGCGCATCAGGTCGACCGTGTTGGCGCGCCCGAGGTCGTGGTTGCCGATCGTGATCGCCGTGTAGTTGGCCACCATCTGCACGATCGGAAAGATGTACTGCCCGTGCACGTCGCTCGCGTCGCTGAGGCCCGTGCCCTCGATCAGGTCGCCGCTGTCGAACAGCAGCAGCTCGACTCCGGCCGACGCCGCCTGCGCATACAGGTGCTCGAGCAACGACGCAAAGTCACCAAAGTCCGCATCGAGCTCGGGTGTATGCGGATGACCATTGATCCAACCATGAACTAGAGTTATTCGAGTCAGAGAGGGGAGCAGTGTGCGATCGAGCACGAGTGGCACTCGCGCGTACCATCGGTTACGTGCAGTATGACGACCGAGCGCTCCTTGGCGGCCGGCTTCGCACCGGCTATCGCCAACAACAGCACTACGCACACCACCACTTCCAACACCGCTCGACAAGTACAACCTCCTCCTTGCTTCCGTGGAGCCATGATGATGATGATGATAGCAGCAGCGAGCAAACAACCAACAACAACGACAACGATGAACGAGAGAGAATCGATCTCGATGATCGAATCTTCTGCTTCTGATTCGCTACTTTGCTCGGTTGTTGCTCTTCCTCTCTCCCTCTCACACACAGCGTCATCTCGCTCCCGCAAGTGTGAGGTTTGGAGAGGAGCCTCTCTCGGCACTCGGCACTCATTGCAACGATGAGCTCAACCAGTACCTCATCGTTGGCCAAGGCCGCCTTCTCGTCGGTCGTGCAGGTCGTGCGCTCGCTGGCTGACGACGACCTCCGCCTGCTCGGCACCTTGACCGTACGCCGCTGATACTGATCCCACCGACCGATGCGCGCGCTCTCGCCTCACTCATCGATTCCTTGCGTGCTGCATGAGTCTAGATGCATGCCACGCAGCGTAATGGTTTGCAAGTGGCGTTGCAGGCCGACAAGAAGCTGGCGCCTGTGGGTCTCGACGACACTGGCGCACGCATACTCGACGTGCTGAAGCTCGCCTTCCGCGAGATCGAGCACTCGCGCTCTCTCGGCCACGAGCTCTCGCCCTCCGCCACTGCTGCCTCGAGCCACACTGACGACGCCTCGGCACCGGTGCCCGAGACCAACCGCACTCCCGAGGCAGCGGCAGAGGCGGAGGAGGCGGCGGCGGTGCCAGCCGTCAACGACGAGGAGCGCTCGGCGCAGGTGCGCGCCCGAGAGGCTGAGCTCGAGCGCGCGATCCAAGAAGGCAGCCGCACCGTGGCGCCGTCGACCGAGATCACGCTCGGCATGTTCTACAAGGGCACGCTCGACGGCGAGGCCGTCATCAGCAAGACGTGCGCCAACCCCGAGCTCTGGATGCGCTTCGGCGGCCAGCTCGATCCGTGGGTGTGCAACGTCATCGAGCTCTCGGTCATCGCCGGCCCGCCGCACCGCTACTGCCTCTCGACGCTGCCCGAGCCCTTCACGTGGCTGTGCAACCTGCGCACGTTGCACCTCGTGCACCACCAGCTGCCGACGTTGCCTGCCTACATCTCTCGCCTCGCTCCGACGCTGCAGGAGCTCGTCATCTCGCACTGTTCGCTCGGTTGTACGTGTTCCCGACTCACCACTCCATCTATGCGCGCACCGACGCTTGCGTGCCGTGTGGCATAATGTGGCACTCATGAGACGCGTGCAGTCATCTCGGCCGACGATATTGGCACCTTGACGCAACTGCGCTCGTTGCGACTCGATCACAACCTCATCGGCCGAGGCTTCTCGGGACGCACGTCGCGATGTCTCGCGCGCTTGCGTCGCTTGCTCGAGCTTGATCTCTCGCACAACCTCATGACCAACCTACCAGATTGGGAGCCGATGCCCAATCTGTTGAGTTTCGACGTCTCATCTAACTCACTCGGTAACTCGAGCATCGACATGATTGCACGAACCTTTCCCAATCTCTGGAAGTATGTCGTCACTCCCTCACTCATATTGCCTCACTCCCTCCCTCACTCACTCTCTGGATCGAAAAGATTATGTATAGCCAACAATCGAATCGACCGTATCAATGCATCAATCACTAGCCTCTCGGTACTTGAGTACCTCAACGTCTCGGGCAACCATCTCTCGACCTTACCAAACAGCATGAGTTTCATGAGCAGTCTCAAGCACCTCGATGCGAGCCACACGCACTTGCGCGAGCTGCCACCGAGCTTCGGCGACTGGAACCAAGACGGCAAGTGCGCCGGCCTGCTGTGTCTGCGCACTCTGATCCTGCGCGGAAACCAACTCGAGGCCTTCGTGCCACACGGCAAGAAGGAGCTGCCGTCGCTGACGCACCTCGATCTCAGCTGCAATCGCTTCACGAGCCTCTCGCCGTCGTTGGTGCTCGACATCGGCCCGACCCTCAACCGTCTGAACCTCGCGCGCAACGCCATCACCGACCTGCCGATCGGCGTCCTCGGCGCCATGAAGCACCTCGTGTCGCTCAACCTCTCGCACAATCGCATTCGCGAGCTGCCCGACGACATTGCCTTCTTGCCCGCGCTCCAAACCCTCAACCTCTCGCACAATCTCCTGACCGCGCTGCCCGACTCGATCTCACATCTCGTGAGCCTCTCGTCACTGCTCGTCGCCTCCAACAAGCTCGCCACCTTCCCGCCGTCGATCGGCTCGCTGCAGCACACGCTGACGCGCCTCGTGGCGCATGACAATCCATTCGACACGCTACCATCCTCGTTCCAACTCCTCAATAACCTCGAGACCATCACGCTCGAGGACGTACGCATCATTGCTTCTGCCGAGAGCATCGAGAAGCTCCCACCGTTGAAAGAGTCTACATCAACCTCCTCATCATCATCCTCCTCGACTACCAGCACCAGTACAACCTCATTGGCTGTATCCTCATCTTCCTCTTCCACCACACCAACGACAGCAACCACCTCGACACCATCACCATTAGATGACCTAACTGGAGGTGATTCACCAACGATACCACCGCAACAATCTGAACCATTACCAGCAATCACCATTAGTTCATCGTCCGCTATTCCATCAACCGAATTGATACAAATTGAAAAGGTTCGTTCACACGAATCACTCACTCACTCATTACTCGCAACTGATCCTCAACAACAATGAATTGTGTTGTGCTTTGTGTAGTTGATTCAACTCTTACAAAGCTCACCTCATCCAGGAATCATGAGAGCTCTCGCTACACTCTCACGAACGCCCGAGTATCAAGATGCTCTCGTCGAGGCAGCTGCTCACTTTCTGGCCTACATTGCCAACAGCGTCACGGACGAAGGAGCAGCAGCGGCCGCGCGTACGATTCGCATCTTGGCCGAGGTGTCGTTCTTTCGGCCGCATCTGTTCAACTCGGGCGCGACCGACGTGCTGATCGCCAAGGTGCAAGTCGAGCGCTTCCACTCGATCGTCGCCGCCAACTGCCTCGATGCGCTGGCGTGGTGTTGTCTGCACGAGCAGGTGCGCGACGCCGTGTTGCAGCAGGTGGGCATCGAGCCGTTCGTGGCGGTCGAGCGAGACGCAGCGACACTTCCCGAGGTGGCTGGTGCATGCCGCAAGCTGCTCGCCGCCATGGGCTACGTCGAACACCTCGAACGCCGCTTCCTCGACGTATCACGAGAGCGAACGCGCCCGCGAGGCCTGCGCATCCTGGCGATGGACGGCGGCGGCACGCGTGCCATGGTGCTCATGTCGATTCTCTCAGCCGTCGAGGCACGTACCGGCAAGCGCATCCACCAGCTCTTTGACCTGATCTGCGGCACATCGACCGGCGGTATCATGGCGGCGGCCTTCGGTCTTCGCCGCATGTCGGCGCTCGAGGTCGAGTCGCTCTTCCGCGAGGTGGTCGGCAAGGTCTTTAGCTCGGCGCCGCCGGTCGTCGCCGATCCCAACAAGTCGGCGTCGTTCTTCGAGTTTCGTCGCAAGTTGCGCAAGCTACTCACGACCGGCGGCCGCTACGACACGGCCATGTTCGAGTACATTCTGCAGGAGCACTTTTCGCGCATGGCCATGATCGACTCGGCCGCCGGCGAAGGCGTGCCCAAGGTGGCATTCGTCGCGACGCTCATGAGCTCCAAGCCGCCCAAGCCCTACATTCTACGCAACTACACGTACCCGCCGGTGGCGCCGAAGCGCAGCCGCTATCCCGGCACGTGCGAGCGGCGCATCTACGAGTGCGTGCGTGCCACCACCGCTGCCACGACGCTCTTCTCCGAGGTCGAGTTCGACGGCACGCGCCTCTCGGACGGCGCCATGGTGTCCAACAACCCGACCGCCATCGCGCTCCACGAGGCACAGTGCATCTGGGGCCGCGATCGACCGCTCGACTGCGTGCTGTCGCTCGGTACCGGCAAGGGCCTCGAGGCCGAGCAGGAGAAGGGCCTCGCCGATCTGTTCCGCATCGTGCTGTACGGCGTGACCGACGTCGAGCGTACGCACGAGGTGCTCGAGGACGTGCTCGAGCCCGACATCTACTATCGCTTCAACCCACAGAGCGAGCTGGTCGACGTGGCGCTCGACGAGGTGCGCCTCGAGAAGCTCAACCAGATGCAGGCCGCAACCGAGTTGTACATTCGCGACAATCACGAGACTTTTGAGCGTCTTTGTAGTGCGCTGCTGAGGTGATGACTATGACGGCTATTGGTTGTTGTTGTTGTATTCGAGCGAAATACTAAAAACAGTGACAGCACAAAATGAGAGAGCGAGAGAGTAATTGAGTGAGTGAGCGAGTAGAGAGTGGAGTAGCACTTTGTACATGATGGCGATACAAGAGAATACGAGAGAGAGAGAGAGAGAGAGAGATTGGGGGATTGGGATTGGGTTACGGCAGTGTCGCTACAACTATATCGATGCGCTGGCTCTTGACAATCTCCTGCGCAATCTCAAAGAGAATCTCGGGCGGTAACATCCACAACGGCGCTTCAGGGAAGCGAGGCAAGCCAGTCGTCTCATCAAAGAGCGACAAGCGAAGCAACGTGCCGATTTGGTCCTGGATGGCGCGTGGGAAACGGGTGTGTACATGAGGCGACCAAGGAGCGCGCAACTCTGCGAGAGAGCGAGTGAGAGTGAGAGAGAGAGAGAGAGAGAGAGAGAGAGAGAGAGAGAGAGTGAGTGAGAGTCCAGAACGAGCGAGGGGATGAGAGGGAGCCACTAACGAACCTCGCAGCATTCGCTCCGCTCGTTCAGTGGCCTTGGGCGACTTGACACCGTTGGACTTGGCGGCGATCAAGTACCACTGGAAGGCTTTGGCGTAGTTCTGTGGCGTGCCGATGCCCTCCTCGTACATGATGGCGACGCGGTACTGACCGAGGTCGTTGTCGTGCTCGGCAGCAAGCAGCCGCAGTCGGAAGGCCTCCTTGCAGTCGCGCTCGCCGCCGCGGCCCTTCTCGAGCATCGAGGCAAGCGCGCAGTTGGCACGAACGAATCCGGCGTTGGCAGCGTGTTGCAGTAGCTCGCGCGCTCGTGTGAGATCCTTCGGGCCACCATCGCCGCTTCGTAACATGCACGCAAAGCTATCACGTGGCTGGTCAGACTCTTTTGCCACCAAGGAGCTACGCAAACGAGCGAGCGCCTGATACCTGAAACAAGCATCGGCATCGCCAGCACTCGCCAGCTCACTGAATAACCGCCGCGCCTCGGCGTGGTTCTGCGTGCCACCGAGGCCCTTCCAGTACATCAGAGCGAGGTTGAACTTGGAGTCGGCATGGCCTTTGCGCGCTGCCTTCCGGTACAACCGACGAGCAGTCGCGGCATCTCGCTCTCCACCTTCGCCATTCGCGAGCATCTTGGCAAGATTGTACTACACACGAGAACACACACATACATACGGTCAGCATTGCATTGCCACGGTGCACAGCGTAACTCGTCTCTCGTCTTCTCTCGTACTCGAGCACGGGGATATCCATTGGCGGCCGCCAACTCGAACAACTGGCGCGCCTTCGTGAGATTGACCTCGCCGCCCTCGCCGCGCTTGAACATGAGCGCCAGGTTGTACTGTGCGTGTTCGTTGCCGGCTCGCGACGCCAGCGTGTAGAGGCGCTTCGCGAGCGAGAACGACGGATCGGCTTCGGAGCACGCGCGCTTGAAGCGCCGCGCACACGCGTACAGCGCATTGCCGTGGCCCTGCTTGGCCGCCTGCTCGAGCAGTGCATAGTGCCGCGCGGCGTCACGTTCGCAGCCCTGGCCACGCTCGCTCATGACCGCCAGGTCGTACTGGGCCGCGCGGTGGCCTTGCTCGGCGGCGCGCGACATCCACTTGACGGCCTTGAGCGCGTTCTTGGGCCCGCCGAGGCCCTTGAGCCACATCTTGGCGAGGTGCTTCTGCGCCACCGCGATGCCGCGCTTGGCGAGCGCCAGAAAGATGCGCCGCGCCTCGGGCAGGTCGGTAGCACACCCGAATCCGACGCGATACGAGAAGGCCTTCAGATACTGCAGCAGCCAATCGAGTTCGATCGAGGCCGTAGGAGCGCTCTCGGCACGAGTGCCATCGATGCCGTGTTGCTGCTCACCATCATGATCGGCCTCCTCCTCATCCTCATCATCGTCGTCATCGTCCTTGTCGTTGTCCTTGTCGTTGCAGCATTCCTGCTCCTCCTTGTGCGATTGTTGGCGAGCTCGTGCGATCGCCGATTCGTTGATGGCTGCGAGTTGGAGCACTCGCGTCACGGCGTCGGTGATGAGGTTCTGTGCACGCTGCTTGTCGCGCACGGTGCCCCAGCCCTTGCGCAGCGCCACGGCGAGCTGGTGCTGCGATAGCGGACATCCGAGCGCCATGCCTCGTTCGAGCCACCGCACCGACTCGTGCTCCACCGGTTGCCAGTCCAAGCTCAGGCTCTCGAGTGCCGCCGTCGCCTCACGTGAGTTGGCATCATGATGGCCGTTGAGGTGCTGTAGTGTGGCGTCGCGAGAAGGAGCAATGCTCATGGCATCCAGCACCGCCGCACCTGCTTGCTGGTGGTGCTTCTGGTGCTGCTGCTGCTGCTCGTTGTTGGGTTGGTCGACCGCCATCAGCATGCTCATGTCGCCATTGCTGCCGTTACTGAGATGCAGCTCCTCGTCATCGAACGACGAGTCGAGCACGCCGTACGATGCACGTAGCCCGACGTGGTGCTCCGACGCAGCCACCACCATGCCAGCGATCGAACGCAACTGCGGCCGATGCAGCAGCGACGACGATGATGTGGTGGTACTTGCGGTAGGGAGACCTGGGGGCGCTTGTTGGTGAGCATGTGTCATAGTGGCGGTGGCGGTCGTTACGGCAGCAGCAGCAGCAGGCGGTGGCGTCGGCGTCGGGCTCGAGGCAGCGCGCGGTGTCGGCGTCGTTCGTGTTGACGACAGCGGCGACGCCGCGCCATCGAATGCGAACTCGAGGCCCGCACCTGCTGCAGCTGCACCGGCACCTGCCACGCCATTCGCATGGGCCGTGACGCCATTGGCATCGTCGTCCTCGTCGTCGAGCGCGCTCTCGGAGGCGCTGCTGGTGGCGGTGCTGCTGCGCATCACGGCGCCGTCGCCACTGCCGGACAGCAGCGGCTGGCGCGCCATGAGCGACGCGATCGAGAGCTTGGCGATGCGCACCGGCGGAGCTGCTCCCAGTCGCGGCGAGCTACTCCGTGCAGTGAGCACTCCTGCGATCGACGACGAGGCCGACGCCGACGACGACGACGACGACGACGAGCCGTTGCTCGCGGTGCGCGATGGTATGGCAGAACGCGAGGTCGCCAAGCCGCGAGGCGACGGCGGCATCACGGCAGCGACCTGCGTCGGCGTCAGGCTCGAGAGCAACTCGGTGGCCTCGGTGGTGATCGAATCATCGCCGACGCCGTAGCAGTCGCGCAGCAGCAGCCCGAGGCAAGCCATGGCTCGCGCGCAGCCTGCCTCGGCCGCGGCCGTCAGCAACGCGCGGGCCGTGCGGTAGTCGTGCGCCAGGAAGGCCGCCTCGCCCGCCGCACACTGCGCCTCGGCACTCTGTGGCTGCTGTGCCTCAGCCATTCTTGAGGTAGCTACGGAGAGTATATCTCTTGCTTGCTTGCTGCTTGCCTGCGAGCGTCTATGGTCCAGCGAGCAGCACTCGAACTCGAACTCGAACTCGAACTCGAACTCGAACTCCTGCGCGCTATCGCCGCGCACGTGCTGGTGCGGCTGCGGCAACAAGAACACAACCACTCTGCCACGAGTACGATCGAGTACACGAGTGGGCTGGGACAGAGGAGCGATATCACCAGAGTCGCTCACAAAGCACGAGTCAAAGAGATCGATAGAGAGAGACGAGCGACGAGCGGATGATGTGGTGCGACGAGCAGCGAGGCAGCAAGCGACTGGCGCGACCAACACCCCGGCAACCTCGACAACCACTGCGACCCGAACCCGCGTTGTGTGTGGTTGGGTTGGTAAACTGACTTGCCCGAGGAGGAGAGCAATACGGCCTCGAGGCAGGCTTTGGAGCTTCGTGGTTGTGATTGTGTGTGAGCGGCACATCAAGCCGTCGTGAGGTCGGATATTGCTGGCGATATTCGGAGATATCGGTTCGATGCGAGTGCACATTCATTCCCGCGCTCGCTCGCTTGTGCGTTCTCACGTTCTCACGTTCTCTTGTTCGTATGACATACTAGTATACACCTCTTTGTGATGATGATCGTACAGGCACTCTCCCACTCTCCTCTACAAAAACGACAGCGGCTTGTCGAATACCGGCAGCGGATGTGCCTCGGTGTTGAGCACCACCTGCGACAGGTCGAGCAGATCATCGGGCGAGAACAGCAGATACAGGTACTTGAGCGTCTCGGCCAAGTAGAACGACTGCATCGAGTCGTTGAGTGGTGCTGGTATCCTCGTGACATCCTCGAGACCTACAAGCCGACAAACACGTCAATCATGGTGCTCAACGTTGAAGAAATCGCCGACACGAACCTGAGTAGGCACGCTGCGTCTTGCAGTGCTCCTCGATGGCCAGGAGGATTTGCCAGCCCCACTCGCGATATCGCTCATTGTGCGTCTTGCGCCACAGATAGAAGAGGCTCTCGATCGTCTCCGGCCGAAGCAGGTACTTGGGCGACGCGATCTTGTACGGCTTGCTGCTGGTGTCGCCGGCAGCAGCCGCTCCTGCGTCATTGTGCGAGAGCTCGTCGGCGACGATCGCACGGCCGCCCTTGATGCCATCGATCGTGTCGAGCTCGAACTGCACGCGCTCGGGACCGATGCCCGTCGGCTGGTCAAAGTAGAGCTGCACACAGGTCTCGATAAGCTGCTGCGCCAGCGCAATGTCCTGTGCGATGGTCTTACCCATGGCTCCGAGCGTCAGCATGCCGGGCACGAAGCACGCCAGGTGATCCATGGCGCCGTTCATGCTTCCGGCCTTCCACTCGCTCAGCACCGTCATGTTGCCGGCCTGCGCCACCATATGCTCCTTCATGGCAGCGACTGCCTCGTCGTAGTAGCGGCGATAGCGCTCGTTCGGGCCCGCGCTGCTGCTGGTGCTGCCGCCGCCGCCGCCACCAGCCGCTGCTACGGCAGCCTGCGCTCCAGGGTGATGCTTGCTGCCTCGTCCTTGGATCCACTGCTTGAGCAGATACTCATAGAACGAGTCGCCAAGCCCGCCATACGAGACGAGATCTGCGGCGAATCGGTAAGTGTTCGTCGTCGTCGTCGTCGACAAGGAGGTGACGAACGCCACGTACCGCTGGTGAACGAGCGACTCTCGCCATTCACATACACGGGCCACATGCCGTTGGGCGGTGACGGCTTGCCGTTGGCGTCGGTGCCGCGCCCAAAGGTGCTGATGATGTCAATGACCTTATCGGCGGCACGGTAGTACTTGGGGTCGTTGGTAAAGTACGAGAGCGCCTTGAACTCGAGCTGCACGCTGCCGACCTCCGACAGCAGGTTGGCGCCGTTGGTCCACGAGGGATTCCAGCCCTTGCCGCTCTTGAGGTTGACGATCGAGTACGGCAGGCCGGATGGCGAGTTGAAGGCCGCGTAGAGGCGTTTACCGATCGCAGTAGCCTTGTCGAGATACAACTCGTCGGCTGACAGTTGGTAGGCGCCAAGCAAGCCACCAAGAATGCGGATCGATGTCTCAAAGAACGATGCGCCATAATCCTGTCATTCGAGTATGAGATCGATTGGATTGATGATTGGATTGATGATTGGATTGATGATTGGATTGGATTGGATTGGATTGGATTGGATTGGATTGGATTGGATTGGATTGGATTGGATTGGATTGGATTGGATTGGATTGGATTGG
>Ga0209935_1002249_pt1 | contig 24508 bp, 11 predicted proteins | sample ThiBio_1000_plan_2_FD_183958 | JGI IMG/M metagenome (GOLD analysis project Ga0209935, IMG submission 183958) | Wastewater bioreactor microbial communities from Cape Town, South Africa - Thiocy_cont_1000_plan (SPAdes) | ecosystem: Engineered > Bioreactor > Thiocyanate-remediating >...
AAAACTCGTCGGAAATGACTTATTCTTGTTACCAAACGATTCCTCATCACATTTTGCATCTACTAGACTAAAAAACAGTCGAAGTTGCCGATGGCCCAAAAATGGACCTTATGCGCCCCCGTCCTTTGTTTTGTTGCCAGGAACCAGATATCATTGGTTAAACTTGCGTGACTTATCATAACTCCTTTTGGCTTGCCAGATGTTCCAGAAGTATATAGGATATATGCTGTATTATCTGTTGAAACTTTAGGACCGATGAACGTAGTTGAGCAGAATGAAAATTCTGTGGTATGAAATATTTTCAATCCAAACATCCAGGTATCTTCTGATTGATCGGTGATAATGACTTGAACATTTGCATCTGTACAAATAAAATGTAGTCGTTCTGCTGGAAAATTAAAGTCCAATGGAACATAAACATTTCCTGAAGCCATGACCGCAAGAACAGAAGCGATGATATAATTTGATCTTCCTAGATAGAGTCCAATTTTTTGATTGTGAATATTTGCATCAGTAAATTGTTTGCAAATGTTCAAAACAAGATTGAGTAACTTTTCATATGTCCAAATATCAGACTTAGATTTGATTGCAATTTCATTTGGACTTTTCTTAGCTTGTGCATAAAATAGATCATAAACGGTAAGATTCTCAGGAAACAATTCCTTCTGGCCAATGCCCGACCATTCCAAAAGATTATTAGTCGAGAGCTCATCGTTGATAGAAATTTGGTGAATAAAATTGCTGGAAGTTTCTGTAATATTTCGCATGAGGATTTCAAATTGTCTTTTAATTCTTTCTGCAGTTTCTCGAGAAAAAATAAGAGTATTATATACTAGTTCGCCATCAATACACGTGCCACTTTCAGTCATCATTTCGCGCAAGGAAATCGATATTTCGAATTTTGAAGTATGTCGTTTTGCCAAAATGTTCGAATCGAATTTTCTGGAAGTACCAAAAAGTGGTTCACCTTTAATCCATCCTCCTTCCTCTTCCAAAGCAACCATAGTTTGATATATTGGAAGTTGAGTGGTACTTCGCTGAAATTTTAGTCCTTCGATTACCTTATGAAATGGAACATTTCCGTTTTTAAAGGCTCCATAAGCTACTATTTTTACTTTCTGGAGAAGTTCCTTAAAAGTAATGTCATCTTTAGTTTGAATCCGAAGTGGTATCGTATTTACAAAACAGCCGATGTTATTTTCTATTTCTTTCCTATTTCGATTAACCCAAGGAGTACCGATGGCAAAATCATGCTGACCACTTAAACGCATCAATAGAACGTACCAGGCGGACGTAAGACCCATAAAAAGTGTTACCTTTTCGTTTGCACAAATACGCTTAAATTGGTGTGTAGTTTCAGTAGATAAGCGAATTGCGATTCGGTCACCAGGACAATTGGACAAATCTGGATATGGAAAATCTGTTGGAAGCTTTAGATATGGTACATTGCCTCCTTCGAGTACCTTATGCCAGTAATCTAATTCTTGTATTATAATGCCAGATTGTAGCATTTCTTTGTGCCATTTCGTCCATTGAAAATAATTCCAAGATAATTCAGGAAGAGGAAGCAATGTATCAGTGACTACAGACTGATATAATATTAGCATTTCATTCCAAAAATTAGTCGTCGATGTTCCATCGGTAACAATGTGATGCATAGAAATAATAATCACGTTTAAGTTATTCGGGAGTGAAATTCCTAAAATTCTTATAGGACTGTCATTCACAAGATCAAATGGTTTATTGATTTCTTGGTCAACAATTTTTTCAACGTCCATCATCGTTAATGTATCATCAATAAAAAGTTTCCAAATGATTGGTAATGTATGACGGTCAATTTTGATAACTCTTTGCATCGGTATGCCATTTTCTTCAAAAAATCTGGTTCGCAGAATACTGTGACGATTGAGAATTTTATAGAAGGCTTCTTCAAAAGCAAATTGATCTATCTTTCCATGAAGATATTCGATTCTTGGAACATTGTAAGCTGCTGTATCACCGTAAATTTTGAACCAAACCCACATTTGCTCTTGGTTATAGGACAATTCGTACAAGGCATTTTCAGGTTCAACTTCATTAATCGTTTGATTCATTGGTCTTTCGATAGAAATCGATTCGAGAAACTTAGCTAGTGCTCTCGGAGTAGGATAAGAAAAAAAGACCGTAGATGGAATCTCAACTTGTAATTGAGATTGTAGTCGTCTAGCCAAGTAGATCATGTCCAAAGAACTAAGTTGTAACTCGAGAACCGACATATCAGCAATTTCACCTTCGAAGTCCAATGGAAAACGGCGAATCTCCGTCAAAATAATTTCCAAAATATTTCGATGTTCTTGATACTCGTTTGGTAAATTTGTTGGTTCCAAAATAACTGAAAATTCATTAATATTCCAGATCGAATCAGTTACTACATGATGATGAACAAACTCCCACAGAAATGGATCGACGATTTTCTGATCTTTTGTGAGTCGATATTCTTTGACTTTTTGAACTTCTGGTAAAAGTAGAGCTTGAAGCCAACCAAAACTTTTTAGATATTCGGAATTTAGTCCGTTATTTTCGAAATCGAATGGTATTACGATGGCCGTAGAAGAATTCTGGATCTCGAATGAATTAGCCAATTCTGGTATTTCTAGGATTTCTTCATCAGTAAAAGTCAAGACACCACCTATGATTTGCTGGTTTTTGTCAAGAAACAAAAGTTGTCCTTCGGGAAACTTTTGTATAAGCTTCGATACGGCCGCCTTAGAGATATATTTTTGAATTGATAATTGACAATATAGGTTGTCGGCATCATACTTCACCAGGTAATCAACTTTGACATCGAGTCGCTCGAAATGTGTCAAACTAATTCTATGAAATTCACGTTTTTTCGGAAATAATATTAACGATTGAGGATTGATTGCTGGAAAAAAACCATTAACTGCTGCGGCCAGATGATACTGTCGAACTGTAGTCAGAAGTTGTCCAGAAACGAATTGAATCGGATCAAAATATAACGAGATACTTTCAAATCTGTATTTGTAAGCTTCACTAGGAGGCATTGAATGAACTTCAAGGGTTACTAGATGACCTCCTATTTCAATTGCATCAGCCCATCGATGAAAATGATCTTCTAAATTTTGTAGAAAATCTCCTGTAGAAATAAGCCGACCATCTGTCGTGGTAAAGATACCACAATATCCTTTGGGACTGAAACTGTACGAATGGTTCGGTTGAATAAATGGTCGATCATGGTCTAAAAATGATCTAATATGAACTGCTTTTGAGCAATCAATCTCTCGTTGTTTGAGAGTGTCATGAATTCCTTGAGGATCGCCAATATCACCAAAATCTACTAAAAAAGGAATTTCTTCTTTTTCCATTGTTTTAATCGTTTCTTCCAAAGCAGCTTTATTAAAATCTATTCCTATCATTTTAACAGGCCACGCATTTAAATTCGGACCTCTATGCGTAAGTTGAATAGTTTTATAGATTTTAGTGAGAAGTGATCCATCTCCACATCCAGTATCAATCACATATAAAGGTTGGCAAGCAAAATTTTGGTTCTGAAATAAATTTGCGATTTGTTTTGTCATTGCTTCGAAAAATCCAGAATGCATCGATCCACTGCCCTGCACATTTAGAGTTCGATCTACATGACCTTCAATACCATTATTCGATTCAAAAATTTGTTGCTGTTGACCCATAAGCAAGTCAGTCAAATGAAAAAGCATTTTTCTGTATGACGCAGCGACACCATAAGACATAGCGTGATCGAGAAACCATTGTCCGGTCTTAGTCAATTTTATAAATTGAACTTCTGCATTACATTCTAAAACTCCCCAATTTTTACTATTAAAAATCAGTGACATGTCATTAATAAACCGATCGGATAATTTCGTAACATTGATGGAGTCTGCAGTTGACTCGATATAATTTTGTTGTTTCGCTTGAGCTATATGTACCAAAAATGGTACGATAATAACACCTTCCAGATAGTTTTTTATTGAAAGATCAACATGCTCCGAGTCCGATATATTCTGAATCTTCTGAATCCAGATATTATAATCATCAATTCCATCAATTTGCATATATTCATGCATATCGATTTGATAAGTTTCCAATATATTGATTGGAATATGGTCAATTTGCATAACTAATTCAGGATTTTGCTGAAGTTCAAATACACCAGATACTTGACGAACCAATTTCAATGACTCGAGAACCTGTAGGACCACCTGTAGAATTCCATCTTTTGCTTGGCAGAGGGTTGCAAGTTCACTCAAGCTAGCAGGACATTTTTGAAGATGTTGGAAAATATTGATCTTTCTAGCAGCAACCAGAAATGGAATTAACACATAACCTTGAACGTAATCTTGAAAGTCGTTGATTGGATCAGATTTCATTATTTTCGTTCTATAAAAGGAATATTTTTATTAAGATTAATATGCACATAGATACGTTTACTGAGGATGAGTCAAGGGATTAAGTGCAGATTTAGATTTGGAACCCCGGGCACCTCAACACCTTTTTAAGGGTGAGGGTGTTGAGGCGCTGAAAGGGTGCTCATGTATATATATATATATATATATGAGTATCATCAAGTGCAATTTGGCACTTGGAACCTGCACTTACCCCCTTGAGTTAATTTGTGTTTGTAAATATTTAACCCTGTTTTATCATCGAAAAAGTAATATATTACGCTGACTTTCCACAAAAAATTTCTCTCAAGTAACCCTGTTTAAGCAAGAAAGCTACATATTCCGCCGAGGCGATCAATCTTGGAATCAATTCTATCTCATATATACCTCATTTGGACTCTTAAAAGTTGAATTTGAAACTTTAGAAATAGATCCAATTCAAGCAGAAATGGAAAACTCTTCTTGTTCTTTGATTTCACATTTAAATATATATTTATATTTTTCCATCCTGAAAGTTTGGAACTCACTCTTAGCTTCTATAATAAAATAGTAAATGAGTATGTGTATATATTCTGTTGAGTTAAAAATGGATTAGGAGATATGTCTTTATCAGCAGTATCACACATCCAATAAATCGGGGATCTCGAATATCCACACAGAGATGTCGGAGATGTATCCCTTTAAGGAAATATGGCATATCCCGCATATAAATCTCCAAATGATATAAATTTGTTTTTTTTTTTAAACTTCACTCTAAGGAAGATGTTGGAGATGCATATGCTTAAGGATATCAGGCATCTCCGAGCATATCTCGCATTTAAATATTGAGGGCGTGAGCGTTAGTTCAGGCATCTATGGTGAGGGTGAATGCATCTATGTGTACACAGAAGGCGGCTACCTATTCTGACAGAGATGCCGGATATCCTTAGGGATATGCACCTCCAATATCTCCCTTAGGATCATCGTAAAAAAACAAATTTAGTGCATTTGGAGATATTCTCAGAGATGCGGGATCTCTGACACCACTCGTCTTTATTAACTTACTGATGAACGAGACGTATGGTAATGTTGTTTGTTTATGATTGAATCTGCTAATAGTTCTTGATATTACAAAAAAATAGTAGATGATAAATTCGTAGAGAAATATTGTTATGTTCTGCGTCAAATGTGACTATTAATGTTTTAATGAAATTGGTGACTTATATATATATGCTACATATTCTCTATTTGGAGTTTTCTTCATCTTTTTTCAATGTGTTTCTTATCAGTCCCACGCAGACATCCTAGTGAATGTTGACTCACCTTGTATTAAAGGAATATATTCGATGGGAAAAAAACCAGATAAGATGACTTTGTCCTCTATACGAAGTATCACCTTATGTTTTTGTTATGTACTGCATTAAACTTCAATTAATATCATATCAATAGGCTTTATAGCATATGTGTATATGTCATAGTCTGTCTATTAAGTCATTATTTTAGTTCCTTTTGCCAATCGTCTATTTTTTAAGCGTAAATCAATATTTTTTCAGTCATATCGTTTGAATACATTAGGGAGCGAAGTGCAGTTTTTAGTTTCGTTCTCATGACGTGACAATCCAGAGTCCACCATCAACTTTCAGCGAACAGATAGTAAAAGATATGCATAAAAAATTCGTTATGGTAAAACATGTCACTTTTGATTTCAATCCCCAAGATTTTAGAAATTTATAGATTTTTTCAGAATTCATTTGTTACTTATGTATTAAAATATGGAAATGTTCACATACTCTTTTGTTATTCTTTCAGAAAAACTTGAAGTTCAATTCCAAATTCTCCGTTCGTGAGTATATCTGACGGAATTCATCAGCAAACTAACCTACATAGAACAGTTCAAAACTAGTAGCGTAAGTTGTTTTTTTCTTACAAATAGCTTTGAAAATTATTTTTACGAATAGATAGAGCGTCGTCCACTCTATCTTTCGATGATGTTCGTTCTATATCCGCCAAAAATCATGATTATAAACTTTGATAAAAACGTTCTTTGTCATAGATTAGTCACTACCAGTTCGATATAAAATCATGTGTATGTGTTTTTTTCCTTTATTCTCTTCTGTTCTTCCTTTCATCATAGCCTTCTTATCTCTGATAATTTTTAAATACGCATACGTACGTATACATTCACGCGTTCACCGTATGGGCGTTGCGCACCTGTGTCATTTATTTATTTATAGGTATACATGTAGAATGAGGACACTATCTATATTAAATCACAATAAAGACAGAACTATTCGTTTAGTATTTCTGTACTTTTCTACGAATTGTTGTCGAAAATTTTCGTCGACAACACACTCTGTTGTAATACTGTTCGCCGAAAACGAGATCGTCGAAAACTAACATTGCCGAATCGACAGAGAAAACGCAGTGTAAATTTTCCTTCGCTTCGGCGACATCACTTTTCGGCCATCTCGTTTTCGACGAAGTGTCAGTCAACTAACAACATAGGATTCATGTTCTCTTTTTTTCTCTCGAAAACTGCACTTCTACCTCTTCTCAGAGTACCACTGGAAAAATAAAAATCCTTTAAAGCTTTTGAAACGTGTGTGAACTCACTCAGTTTGCAATGTTAATTTAGACTCTGGCATTAGTTTCAATTCAAACTAGAGTTTTATCAATAAGGAAAGACTTCCTACTAGGAAAAAAAAACAAGCGAAAACATAAAAAAATCGTATCCTAAACACGATGTAACCAGATGTTTTTCTAGTAGCCATATTTTTTAGACTTCAAGAAAATATATGGTTTTGTAGTTTTTGAAACAGGCTATCAAATGAGTTGTATTAACATTTTGATTTTTTCAAATTTCATGATAAAATATTAGCTAGAAGTTAGAAATTGTAAGTAAGGTACCCATATGTTCTATTACGATCAAATTGTGGCGTAATTACGCCGTAGCTACGATCACAGTGTGGCCCGTAATTACGCATAATTACGCTGAAAAAATCGTATTTACTCTAAGAACTTTTGTTTTGAGCCAATTACTGATTATCCTAAGGTTGTACATGGTTTTTCAAAAAAACATAGCAAGTAGCACAAGATACTTTTTTCAAGAAGTCTTACGGTCATTTGAGTAATTTTTCAAGGAAAGAGCATTAAATACTAACTTTTTTCTAAATACCGACCGGTAGATTTGAACACGTGAACCATGAACTTGGAGATCTAGAACCAAACCCGTTGAACTAAACTTACTCTTCTATCACTTGTTAAGAAAAACTATATAAAAATAAAATATTCGCATAGGTCAAAACAACATTCATTGATTACATAATAGTTATTGACCATTAATGATCGGAGTAGAGTTGAACCTTAGGTTATCGAGGTCGAAGAATCCAAAACTGAAGCCAGATTTCTGCTCAGAGGTAGAAAAAACATCGCCTTTTATACAGAGTTTGTTTATGATAGTTAAGGAGTTCCATATTATTCGAATACAGGTAATAAGATATATAGAATCTTTATACGCTAAATATTCTAAAGTTGAGCTTGATTTTTTCCATATATAAATTGACATTTTGAAGTAAAATTTTGAGCTAAATATAAAAATTCCGTGGAGATGAGGACAATCCTGAACGATTTATTCAAATATTTAGTTGGGGAATGCAAGAAGACGAGCCCAGCTGTAAAAGTTCAATAGGCAAATTGATGCTCGATCGTTCTAGTAAGTAAAGTGTGCCATTGAACTGTTTTCGCCAGTCTTTGATAGGATTTCTATTATTATGGATAGTACGGCGTAATTATGCCGCAATTGGTGTACTACGCGTAATTACGCTGAAATCCCTAAAAAAGAGTTGACATGGATAGGGCCTACCAAGATATGAATCTTTATTCATACTAGATCTAAGAATCAATGATTGCTTTGCATGTAGTATTGAAGATCTATCGAAATGCTAGCAAATACTTAATTTTGTGACCTTTTTTTGAATAAATTTATATTAGAACTGAATTAGCATTGATAGGACTGACTCAATGCATTAATAAATGCGGAAACATCGGATTGAAATCCGATCGTTATGTGTACTTCAAAAAGTTAACCATAGAGATTTCGATAGTGATGATGAAGTGAAGGAGAGGAAGGTTGGTTGAGAGATCATGAAGGGGAGGGAAACGACGGTGGTGTTGAAGAGATCATGGAGGGGGAATATGAGGAAGGATGTTTGAGAGATGACAGTGAGGGAAAGATATGTGTCAATATTTTATGTTAATCTCTGTTTCTACTTCAACTGTGTTGTAGACCCTAATTTACAAATTGATCCTTCTATTCGACGAAAGTGCATATTATCTATGCTGACAAAGTGTCAGAATATGATGAGTTTTTCTGGCTTTGTGAGAAGTACCACAAGGAGAAAATTTTCAAAGGAGCACATATTTCACTATGTTTTGATATCATACGATAGCCCATGAAGAGTTCTATCTAGTGGGAGAAACTCGTATCGATTCCATGAGAAAAACGTTCAATTTACTCCGATATTATGTCTAAATTTACGAATTTTTGGTAGTATTGAAAATGTGTTGTACGGAAGAAATTTTCGTCACTATAGATCTATCTATACTATTTAGTATGATTTTGTAGCGCATGAAATTCTCTATCGAACGGTGTATAATAGTATGAGTTTTGTCACAGCTATGAGAAAATATTAGCTTAGAGAAAACTATCAATTATCAGAATCTCCATCAAATCAGGGGGGAAAAGTGATGTTTTGAGCTATAAATTAGGAAATCTTTGACGGATCGGGCCCATCTTCGAACTCGACCGAGATATTTATGCGACTAAACTCTGCAGAAAATTTCAGGTCGATCGAAGTCTCCTTTCGGAAATTATCGTGTAAACGGCCGGACGGACGGCCGGCCACACTGACCGATTCTATAGTGTACTCAACACTTCTTTTTGAGTACACAAAAATCAATATTAAAACCTGAAAACTTTGACCAGAGGCCGATGAAAACAATGTCAAAATGATAATTATCATATGTTCTTTCGAGTGATATATGATACAAAAAAGTTGAGTAATAGAATCTCCATTGAGTCAACTTGGTTTCTTATGCACCCGCATCTTCTAATTGAACAAAATTCTGAGCATAGTAGTCAATGTAATTCGATTTGTTCTTTTCAATTACACTATCTTTAAAGCATTTTAATGGGCTGATTTTACTATTTTATTATACCCTCTTCGACTCTGTCATTATAAGTTTTTAAAAATACTCAACGAAAAGGCACTTTAAATACCTTCAGAAAATAGGCTATCATTAGTAGTATATACGGCAGAAACATCAAGGATATAGTTCTTGTTGTTCTTGTTAAGAATATGTGAATTGATTGGAAAAATCCCTTTTATAAAGACGTACTGAATAGGGCTGAGTGATCATACCTGTAGTGGCTATATATTTTCGGTGAAATTTTCAGGCTAATCCTATTTATATAGGATTTATATACTCTGAAACTATCAGGCAGATCAGTGATATTAGCTGAGGTTTGTCAATTGCAGCTCACCTACAATGCCTTTTACATGAATTAAAAGCTAAACAAATAGCGATACATTGTTTCTTATCTTTTCTTTCTTTCTTTCTAGTGTATTTGCTCTCATTCAAAAAAAAGTAGATACTAGCAAACTATTTGGAACTACCTGCCGTTTCTTTTGCCTCGTGGGATTTTGTTACGTGGTTAACAAGGAGACCATGGCATCAAATAGCCTTTATATTACATGGATTGATTATACTGTTCTGTGTTGCTTTCTTGGTCAGTAAAAGTCTTAAAAGATTCACAAAATGTCTCTTTATGAATTTACTAAAAGAATTTTTTATTAGGATTGTCAGGAATTATCGGTATTTGGCATGGGTGTTTCGGCAATAAGCAGAAAACTACTAAAGACTTTCTCGTGGGTGGTGGTAAGATGGGTGTAAGTTTTTTTTTGTCTGCAGACTGCTTGTCTGATAATCGATATTCTTTTGATCATAGATGTTGCCTACGGCACTTAGTTTATTTGCTAGTCTTTGTTCGGCGACAACAATGCTCGGTATTCCAGTCGAAATCTACTATTGTAAGTTAGTCAACTGCTTAAATTCAATCTTAGACTTTTGGATTTTTGTTTCATTTTTAGATAGTACTGTTTATCTCTATTTCGGTATGTAACTTCATAATGCGTTTTAATGGATTTTTCATCAAAGATCATTCTATAAGGACTTTTTTTTTATAAACTCAATTAAATCGTATTTTAATTGACTAACATATGGATATTATTTTCATATAAATTCGGTCAAAATTTGTACTCTAAAAGCTAATAGCAAAGTAAATTCGCAGTGAATTTGATTGCACAATAGATGTGTGCGAAAATTGACGATGAGAATAGTGTTTAGTTTATCAGGAGAATTTTAAGTAAATTTTAAGCGAATATTGTATAATAGTCACTGCATTGGAACATACGATCAATTTCAGCGTTAAATTACTCATAGAGAAAATATCAAGGATTGTGTCAAGTTTTTGAAATGATATCCCATGTCGAGAAAATCGCTTCAACATCGACGATTAATCACGATTAATCGGAAGAATCAGATGATAATCGCAAATAATCGAAGAAACCGGCGATTTTTTCTTCAATTTTTAATACAAATACATAGGATTGACAATGTGATTAATCGCCGATTTTTTTTAGTCCAGTTTTCTAGCAAATTTTCCTATCTTACCTTCTGAAAATGACGTTTAGGAATCAAATCTGAATTCAGGAACATAAAATTGACACTGTGAGATGCTTTCATCCAATTATTTTCAGTTTTTGATGAAGAGAAGCCGAAAGCTGATTTTCTTGCGGATTGATAATATACCGCTTTGCGCTAGTACTCAACATTTATTCATCTCGGTAAGTCGATTCGAATCATGTAGTGAGCAATTCAAACGAAACTAAGCAGCATATTCTATTGTAAACAAATTAAAAAAAACTATTGAAAACTCTTCAAAAATTGGCGATTTATCGCACGATAATCATTTCGATTAATCACCAAAATCGCCCCGATTTTCATGACATGTGATACTTTTTTTTACTCATTACTACCATTAGAACAATTTATCTTTTATAATTATCCTTTGTTTTTCATGTCACAATGTTTTTTTTCTAGCGTTCTCTTGGCTCATCGCTTCTTTCTTGACAGCCCATATATTTATTCCTAAATATCGAGAATTGGGTTTCATTAGTATCTATTCGGTAAGCTAATATTATCCTTGATGTCATTAATCATTTATAATTCATTGTTGCTTTATTATCTAGTATCTACAAAAGCGGTTTTCACTGTCAGTACGTATTTGTGTTACGTTGACGTACGTTTTCGGCAACGTAAGTAATCAGTATCTAGAAATAATTTTTAATATACATGTATTTAATAGATTTTATTCATGTCGGTTCTTTTATATGGACCTTGTTTGGCATTGAGTCAAGTCACAGGATTTGATCGTAAGTAAATCAATTCAAGCTAATGTAAGACGATTAAGTAGTTGTTCTTAGAAACCAAATCTCCTAGAATAGACCTTCACCAGTTCCAGGTTTCGGTCAGAACTGATGAACTGTTCGAAAAGTTCTATTCGACAAACTGAACTTTTCGAACAGTTCTTTTGAACGAACTGATTTTTTTTCTTTTTTTTTTGAATAACTTAAATGGATGGAACAGTTCAGTTCTTTCGTTCATTTGAACTGAGTTCGTGAACGCGAACTGGTGAAGGTCTATCCTAGAAGGTTCATTATTACGTCAGAGGATATATACTCAGCAATATATGCTCCATTATTGTCTGTGACTTGACGTCAATGTTCTGATAAAGAAAGAGAGTCAAGTCTACGGAGAAGAAGCTGAACGTAGAACAGTTTGCCGTCAATTTAGGAACGTCTTCGATAGGTTGTTTTAATACATTTAAATTCATTTGATCTTACTTTCCAGTATAAGGTAAATCGTTGACTTCAAAGTTTTCGTTTATGGAGCAAAAACACTCTTCGCTGTGATCGAGATATCATCATGTTTAATCTGAGAGCAACGTCAATATTCTTAACCCTTAAAAGCCGAAGGGTTTTTTTTGACAATTAGGAAGAACTAACCATTACACCAGAGTTCTCGAGTCCATAGTATATTTATACCATAGTCAAAAAAAGAAAATTTTTTTTTTCTTACAGAAATACAAAATGTCCACTGGAATGGACATTCGGTCTTAACAGTCTAACTTTTTTTAATGTTTTAAAATTATGTGAGAGAGGTTTTTGTTTTCTTTACATTGGTATTTTTCCCTATACACACATACGCATATATATATGGGTGAATCCATGGAGACCCAACAACTTTTGGGAAATTTTTATTTTCGAGCAAAAGCACTACAGAAGTGTTTTTTCAACGGATTTTTTCAGCGCATCAGACGGGTGGGCAATGAAAAATAGGTGTGGGATAGTTTTTGGGTCTAAAACATACTGAAATCGGTGAGATTTACGATATTCTTTCGGAACACCTACGTTTTTTGTATAAATTATGCATAAATTATAACGAATAAAAGTTACTTTTTAATAGGAAAAATGCATAGATGTTCCGAAAGAATATTGCAAATCTCACCGATTTCAGTATGTTTTAGGCCCAAAAACTATTTCACCCCTGTTTTTCATTGCCCACCCGCCTGACACGCTGAAAAAATCCGCTAAAAAAACACTTCCAGAAAAGTGGTTGGGTCTCCATGGATTCACCCATATATATATGTGTGTGTGTGTGCTGGGTTTATACCCTCATTTTATTTGTTTCTTTTCTTGTGTTTTCTTCTAGTTTTCTCTTTAACAAAGAATTTGTGAAATTCCATCATTTCTTTGATGGAGAAAAGTCCTATCCTACCCTCCCATCATTATCGATAGTCATGAGCAGTCGAATAATGCGAATATGTGTTATTTGAACAACTCTTTCACTCTAATAATATATTAGGAAAACTCGGCCTGTTATGCCCGAATGTCCATTCCAGTGGACATTTCATTGACGGTGTCATTATGTATCAGTAAATGAATCAAAAGTTTTTGGAAGGTTTTCATACAATAGGTAGACGACTCACATTGCTATATCGTTAAAAAAAATAACCTTTTCTGATGTATTAATAGCTCGGTAAAAATTTCGGGAGAAAAAAGTGCCTTTTAAGTAGTCGTATACTTTTAAAAGTTTGTTGTTCCGTTGGATAATCACTGAACATCGATTCATTCGCTTTTTTATGATTTGTTAGGCCCTCTCGACTCAAAAAAAACACTGTGTCTTGTATAAAAATGTGTATTATCTGTTTTATTGCGCGTAGCACAATGTCCACTCGAGTGGACAGTCGGCTTTTAAGGGTTAATTTTATCAGCTATGACAATATCCTATTTTGCTACTATCTTGTTTGTTACTTAACTTTTCTTTTTTTTTTTATAAAGTTTGGATTGCTATCATCTCGTGTGGAGTTATATGTACGTTTTATACAAGTATTGTAAGTTTTTACTCTGTGTTTGATACGGATATCTATGAATACAAACGTTTTATTTTATGTAAAGGGTGGCATGAAAGCTGTAATATGGACTGACGTGGTGCAATCATTTGTTATTTTCGCTGGTGTCCTTCTCTCTATTATTTTTGGTAAAACATATTCATAATCATTATAATGATTGTAAATATCACTTCGAAGGTTTTATCAATGCTGGCGGAGTGTCAAAAGTTTTTGAAATAGCAATGAGTGAAGGACGTATTAAATTTATAGAGTAAAATGATTTATACATTGTTTCAATTTTCTTAAAGTATTCTATATGAGTAGTGTTACATTTGATCCAACTATACGATATACTTTCTGGTCAATGTTCATTGGTGGTACAGTCTATGCTACAGCGTCTTCTTGTGTATTACAAACACAAGTACAACGATATATGTGTGTTAGTAGCACACGAGAGGCGCAAAAGTATAATTCACATGTACATTGATTATTATTTATTAGGCATGTTTGTAGAGCTACATGGATAAACAATATTATGTGTTTTCTATTGATGCTTTTGTGTGGATTAGTCGGTCTTTTGATTTACGCAAAATATCACGATTGTGATCCATTGAAAGCTAAGCATGTTTCCAGATCAGATCAAGTATAATATAAAATTTTTAATTAATAAAATAAATCTTTTTGCTTTATATTATTTTTAGTTTTATCCATTATTTGTGGCGGAAACATTTAGCGAATTACCAGGTCTCACAGGACTTTTTATTGCTGCTATTATGAGTGGTTCCTTGAGGTAAAAGATTAGCTACTGTTATTTGACATTCTCATGATTAATTTAATTTTAGTTCGATATCATCAGGTGTCAATAGTATCACAGCAGTAATTATGGAAGATGTTTGGAAACCTCTAACACCAAATCGGCCTATGTCTGATGAACGGCAAACAAAGATCTCAAAATATATGTGTAAGAAATAGAGCAATGTAACATTTCTAATATCTGTTATTCTTTTAGCTGTAATCTTGGGTTTAGTCACAATTTTTCTTGCTTTTCTTGTGTCTTATTTAACAAATATTCTTGTGGTAAATTTGATATTGATATAAATTTCAAATAATCATTAGAAAATCATGTAAAATATTTCTTATAGATTGCCTATTCTATTATGGGCACTTTACCTCCACCAATTTTTGGCGTCTTTTTACTTGGTTTTTTCTTTCCTCGTGTGAACGGCCGAGTCTTTACGATTTCATTGCCTAATTCTGTTAATGACATTATTTTTTTTAGAGTGCTCTCATTGCATTTTTAATTAGTATTGCATTTCAACTGTGGGTTCTTATCGGAGCTAATTTAACACTCCATCAACAACCAAATCGAATGTTACCTACGTCCATTAACGGATGCATGCCATCGAATTCGACCAATACCACAATTAGTGTAATGAAAAATACGTACGGATTCATTTTTGATCTTATCTAATAGGCAGACATTATTTGATTTTAGATTGAACGATGACAAAAACTTCTTTCTACCTTTGTATTCAATTTCATTCTTATGGTATGCGTTTAATGGTGTAACATTAACGATCATTATTGGTCTGCTATGTTCACTATTGTGGAGTATGTCGAAACAATAGATGAAATCGATTAATTTTTGATAATATTTAGATAATTCCAAATTAGAAACTGATGCAGTTGATCCATCTTTATTAATATCTTGTCGCCAGAGCTTTTGCTGTTTTCGTTCAACATTCAAGGTTTCTCAATGTTCTAAAGTATTCGAATCTTCAGAGTTAATAGTACATGTTATCAAATGATTGTTTTTTTTTGTTTTTTTATAGAAAACATCTAACAATAATGAAACATATAGAGACATCGACCACGAAACTCACGAGGAAGCAGAGATGATTAGTCTTCATGTTTTACAAACTTGAATTTTCCTAATATTGTATTGATTTTCTTTCGAATATTAATATCGTCAAATTTAAAAACATTTATTTTGCTTGTTTTGAAGAGCAGTGAAGGCGAATTTACAAATGAGACACAAAATGTTCGCTCTATCTACATTGAAGCTTAGAACGATAGTTTTCATCATCATAAGAAAGATTTTTGTCGCAATGTTCATAATCTTTATCTATAAAATTCATATACAATTGTGCAGCATAACATTGATCATTGACAGATATCTTTTCATTTCTCTTAGTCGAAAAATTGTTGTTCGTGTCTATTGATTCGATTTGATAAAATATGATGCTGTTCCTAAAGAGCATTATCAACAAATAAATAAGTTAAATCGATGTATACTCGAATATACGGTATGTAGGTGTAATTCTAAGTGAATAAAATTTACTAGATATTGGAACGAAAACGGATAAATTCTCTTGTTGAATTCGGATGCACTTGAATAAACAATGCTATTGGGACATTATAATCAAGAATTGTAACAAGACGTAGTTCTCAGAAAAATCATATTTTCAAAAAAAAAATGAATATCTCATTGAATAGTCTCTTTACTATTATATGTTTAGTATGATACAATTACACATATCATAACTATGGTTCTTCCGTTGAATTAGCATCTAATGGTAAGTAAATATTTAATATTAACAGTAGATAAAGCATCAGATAAAAGTTGTTAAAAAAAGGGTTTTAAAAGAGCAAAAACATAAAATAATTTTACTAACATTTCATTTCATTTCATTTCATGAAATGCTAAATTGAAAATGTATATTATTCATATCCACTTACAATAAACATACGAACATTCTTAAGGGTATCCCCCCTCTTTTTTGGTCAAAAATTTTTAAAAAATCAGTTTTTATTTTTTTTTGTTCAAAAGATACCTGACATGAATACCTATCGATTGCCGTTCGAACGAGCTCGATCAGACTTACCGTTGTGTTTTTATTCGGCTTTTACGTAACGTCAATTTTCCGAAAAAATTTTTTTTAAAAATTTTTTGTATAGTTGCTTTAAGAAAATGGTTTACACTTTAACTAAACCTTTAGTTATGAATATATAATGCGAAAAACTTTGTGAAAGGCAATATCTTCTGTATGAGTCATCATATAAAGTAAACGGATCTATTGTAAACATCTTTTTTTCATTCTATGAAGTGCTTTCGCTTTCACAAAGAGAGCTATATATGTGTGCGTGATTTGAAAGAGAGAGACTTTATTTATCATACTAAGCAACATTCGTTTTTCATACTACGATAATTGCTGTTTTTTATTTGAAATATGAGGTAGATTCTAAGACAAAGTATATTTTACGAAATCTTTTATGTCATATCTAGTACAATTGCATAAAAATATGTCTGGTTCAGGACTTTGAAAACGAGCACGAAGAAGTTGAATTTGACGTGTGTTTACAAATCATTTTTCGATTTGAAGTACAGCCAAATTCGTGAAAGCTTCTAATACGATCTAAACTTACTTGAAAAATTACGCACAGCTAAATAAGTTAGGTCTTACCTTTCGATGACAATTGATTCCAACGTGGTTTCAAAAAATTGTCGAACTTTTTCTGAACATATTCGCTGTCAAGCCACCTAACCTCGATAGATTTCATCGGAGGTAAATTCTGTGTTGTTGTACCATCATCATCTTTGTCTTTGGTAGTTGTTTTGTTTCGTAGAATACTAAGTGACGAGACCGTTGGCTTCAACATTCGATTGGCTCTTTCGAATGTAAATGAATAGAAATCTTTCGTAGTTAAGAAAGCTGATTCCGGACCTTGTTTGAGTAAATGCTTTCGAGCAGCTGATTTAACAGCTGCTCCCAATCCATCACATGCTGATTTGCCGTGTCCCGAACTTGTAAATGTCCATGCGGCTTGTATGGAAAAGTCCTGCTCATGAAATGATAGATTCAAGATGTTATAATTGTTTTTATATTGTGATGGTGTCCCGTCGCTTAATAAAACGATAGAATATACATTTAAAAGAAATCGTTTTATAATTTAATATGATACCTAACGTAATTGAATTTTTTAATCGTTGGATACTCATTACGAATAAAATCTACTATAATCTCCTGTGTACAATAGACAAAAGAAGTGTCATGTGCCAATCGATCAGATATTACAACGATATTACGATGCACATTGCCAATATTGATGACAATTGTGTATAGCGTCGCTTGACGTCGACTCCAGTAAGCTGATTGTATTTCTTGTTGGGTTACGAATGTGAAGTTTTCGACAAAATCACAATTGATCAAAGCGAATGTGCTGGGACTAGACAACAATCAAAGACTTTTTATATATTCCCGCTGCTGTCTAGTTACATAACTATGAGTTACAAATGATGGCCATCGATCGTTCAAGTGGTCAATTAAAGATTTTTAACTTCCATTAAGATGTTGCAGTTCCACGCGATGGTTTGAAGTAACTCAGAGTGACCACGATGCATCCAAATCTACATCAAAATCGTCATCATCAAAGATCAATTCTGATATTCGAATGTTGCAACAAACAGAACATTTATGATAATAACAATTTTCATTCGGATCTGTGCATACAGATTTATCAACAAAATCACTTGAAATGAATCGACTTTGCAGAATTCTATTAATGGCCTATATGAAAAAAAGATATAAAGAGATTGATGCTAAATGATTTTACTCACAGTTAACAAAAGATCGACATTTTGATGCTGTATGCACATACAAACCTGATAAGGAGAATCCTCACGCACCCAACGTGGTCGAAGTGCATAAAATTTCGAACGGCTGACTTTCAAGTTAGGCTATTTGCAATTTAAATAACTCAAATGTTTCACCGATGGACATTATCATATATCTAATGACAACTGTACCATGATTTTTGGATTTCCGCGAGTCTTTTGTGTTCGACGATTGTCTACTGACTTCGTCGTCGAGATAGAAATCTTCAACTGCTTCTGCAACAGAACAATCAAGTGATTTATTACCACGGTTATCAACAAGTTTGGCCAAGTTTCCACTGTTTGTTCTCTGTATTATTGCATGACGTGCTTGATGAGATGTACAACGAAAGAAATTCTGCATTTTCTTCCATCCCCATTCCAAAGGAGCGGCCTGCATAAGTAAAATCTGTTGGTAATAATCGCTTTGATCGAATAAACACCGTAGCCGACACAAAACATCGGTACCTTCTTCAATTGTGATTTCATTTGTATTATTTTCAACTGCTTTTTCTTGTGATGATGGTATGTCATTGATACAATTGCACCAGTCTTGCAAGACAGAATAAATATGATCAATTTTCGAAGGAGTTTGATTACAATTTCGTCTACAATATTAAAAAAAATTCAAGAAAATAAATGTTACGAATCTAATGCAAACTTACAAAATAACTGGTTCCACCTGAAAGAGTTTAAATACCTCATTCAGTCTTTCAATGCAATATTCTCGCTTTTCTTCCATTAAATTTGGTGAATCTACAAGATTACCTTTCCATCACTGTCATAATTATAATCTAACAATTTCAGCTTCTCCAAACGGATTTCAAGCTTTTCATTTATAGATACTGCACATAAACGTGACTCTTCTCCGTAACATTTGGTACATAGCCATTGGTTATCATCAACCTTTAATGACTTGACTTAGGACCGAATTTTGTATATATTTTCCTACCATCTGGATACGTTTTCAAATGATTTGGATGAACACACCAGTTCTTTTTGATGGACGGCATTCGTTCAAAAGATCTAACTAATTAGTTAACACAAAAAAAAACAAAACAACAAAGATGTTTCTTTAACAAGTGAATTATTAATGGACAATTCTTTCTCGAATACCAGATATCAATATGTATTGTCGCCAATATACAGTTATTGTTTTTAAATAGCACACAAGAAATTTAGTTTCAACTTTATTTCGTGCATCTCTTTTCTAAAACAACGTCATTATGCTTGCACGATGTTGGGATGGATGATTCCAGGTGTGTTGGGTTTTTCCCCTATTCATATAATCACATATATGAAGGAATTATCCCACACACACATATATATATATATGGACGTGTATTTCGTTCTCGTTCGTTCGCTCTCTCACTCTTCACACAGTTCTCCTATTCTTACACATCACGTCATCTAGTTTTCTCTCTCTGTCTGTTCTCTCTACACCGTTCGATTTCGTGTTTTCTTCCTTCGTTCATTTCATCAATAAACGGAACTCACGGAAACCTTCCTTTCACGAAAGTGACAACACTTACACGCGAAAGGGTAATACAAATACATTAAGCAAAATATTATTCTTAAAGTTTGGTATACATATGAAACACTTCACGATTTAATTTGTACTAATTGTTACAAAACTAGCAGGATCTCATTCATCTGTCACTTTTAGCGAATAAAATATTTTGCGAATAAGTTCAATCATAAACAATAATGCCGAAACATGTTCATTTAACGTTTATCCTATGTTCAGAGTAGTTCATCGCTCTTCCACCAACGTAACACCATTGATGTCTATTCTAATAACAGCATTAGCTTCACCTAACGTAAAAAAGCGATATGAAATAATGATTTTCTCATCTGTTGACTGACATAAGAAGAAGTGAAACAAGTTTTATTTTATATGAATAACATTAATAGTTGAAAAAAATATCAAATTTTAATTAATTTTGCTTAATTTTGTCGAAAATCTCAAATTTTTGAAATTTCATCAATCTGAATAACTCACACAAAAATGCTGCAATGGCAATGTTGACCCATTATCTGACGTTTATTAAGAACGCTGGAGATTCCCAATAGGTATAAGTACATACGAAAGGATGGTCTACTGGTTGTACCACCCCATTAGTTCATGCAATTCGGCTTTCTGGAGATCTCGGATTTTCAGGAAACCTGCTGTAGCAACCAGGTTTTAGGGAGAACCCCCAACACATATATAGTCGATCGATGCATTCTGATCTGGAGAGTCCGAATATCATAATACTTTCCCATTTCAGTTCCGAATTTGGGAGGAAATGCAAAAATACTGAACAGTAACGTCATTTTTAGCATTTACCGACCTCACACTAATTAGCATTTTTCTCCATGAAAAAAACAGTTTAAAAAAAAATTTTTTTTTATGAAAACACTCAGAATTTGATCCTCTATCAACGATAAAAGTTTCATTAGAATCAAAAGAAAATTTTGTACAAGTGGTTGTTTTCTGGTGGAAATACCCTGTACTATTAACACCCGATTGACCACTTTGACCGGCAATTGTAGTGCCATTGAGTTGATCAACTGAAAAGAATTGAACGCGATGATTATATCGATCGACAATATACATATTATCCATAGGATCAAGCATTATATCAGTAGGAAAAAATAATGATGATGAAGAATTTCCACCACCTCCATTACTATCTCCAATGATAATTGACCATTGTATATCATTCATTGTCCATCGAACAGTATTATTTGCACCAGTATTTGCAATCAATATACTGTTTGATGATGATTCAAAAAACAAACCATGTGGTTTGGATAACTGCGTTCTACTTGTACCAGCTGTAATGTTTCCACCGACTACAATACCAGACAAACTATTGTAGAGATATTTCATAACTCGATTATTGCCATAGTCAGAAATGAAAAGCGTTTTCGATGATTGATCATATGCCAGACCATGGGGAAAGTTTAATTCATTACTAGAATTACCAGTAATACCTACGATGAAGAAAACTATTTCATTTCATTAGACTTAGCACGGAATTTTGCTTACCAGTCCCAGCTACTACAACACCTTGTGCTGCATTTTTCTTCCAATACATGATACGATGATTTTTTGAATCGGTAACATACATATTACTGTCGTCAACAACAAGATCATATGGATAATTCAGTTGATTACCAGCAATAGTAATACCTTGTGTTTTCCATCTTAATACGGCTGGTCTATTCGTTCGACTGATATCTTTTCAAAATATTAGCAAATCAAATGCAGAAAAAAAATCTATTTTTAGTTTACTTTGTTTCATTTTAGTTAACAATATACTTTTGTTATACTTGTTTTCGTTTTCAAATCTCGATGATCATGATTCTTTATTATTACATTCTATCAAATTTAATCAACGATGATTAACGTACCTCATTATCTAGAAGAACTTACTCGTGAAGAAGAATTCGAAGATTGAGATTTACTAATACTAGTAGGAATATGATTCAATGGCAATGGTCTTATTCTGACATGAATAATCTCAGGCATGTTCCACTTTTATTTTGCTAAGAAACAAGAAATTATTTTCAACTTTTATACTTTTGCAGCTGAAATAAATATTGAAATAAACTATTCGAAATATTCAATCGTCTACATCAATAGTGCAATTGTGGCTTCTTTCATCGACATTGTATAGTTATTATTAATGAGAAATCAATCGAAAACAAATCACAAAATAGGGAGTGTTTTTTCTAGTTAATAGTGCAATAACGATATGCCGAACAACATGGCGCTGATACTAAATAAAAAACATAAAAGCTACCACAATGCGTAGCAATTATAGGCGAAATTGAACTGGCACATTGATTACCAGTATAGAAGCAAACGTTGCCTACAGTGGTAGCACCAGATATTGTTGGTAAAGTACCATTCCACCAGCCTGGATATGAAGATCCACATCTATTTGTTGTTGTTAATTGTGACGTAATAAGTCGTGCATTGCCACCTCCTGTAAATCGATACCAACCAGCTGCAAGACTTTCATCTGATCGACAACAAGATGATGAATAAGAATGAGTATAGAGACGTGACGAATCTGAATCAGTCGTGTAACTGAAACATTGTGCTGGAAGAACTGTTGGATGTGAAAAAATTGGTTCTGTATGTAATAGAAACTGTTAGATGAATTTTAAAGTACTGAATAATTGTTCCCTACCAGATAAATTTATGTAAAGAGTGAACATTGTACTTAGTAATGCTATTAAAACAATTAATCCAGTAAACAGAAAACCAGTGTGTAACTTTGTAAATTGTGATGATGATGATGCAATGTCATTGTTTTTTAAGACTATTTCTTCAACTTGTGGTTTATCTATTTCATCATTAGGAGAATCTGTATTTTCGAAAATACGCAATCGAGGACTATGCTCGACCATCGGTAATTTCTTCAATCGCTCTTGTATTATCTGTTGAAGATAGCATAAGACTAAAGAGAGATTCCATATACGAGAACAGATATACCAAAATGCAATTACATATTCCAGTATTAATACTATAATGACAGCTCGTGAAGCCTTTGTCATGCAGCCTGATGTAGCAGTATTTCGAAATACCCAAATATGTCCAGCAACATACCAAATGATAGAAAAGACAACTAGAGAATGTGCGAAACTAAAAACACATTTCACACACAATCCAAATTGATGGCTATAATAAATTCAATGATCTCGTTATATAGAGACGTACGGATATGCAGTTTATACGTACTTGATAAAAGCTGAAATAATATGAATGAGAACAATAACCATACCACAACTACCGTGAACAATGAGAAAAATACAAATCATTCGTTCTTGAGAACAATCATTGAGAAATATTCCACCAATAAAAATGGCAACGATGAAAATAATAAATACGAGCAAGAGTTGTGCATAATACGAAAGATTTTCATGTTTGAAAAAGGTGTAATTCGGTGGACATAACTTTCGAATTTGTTGTAAGATTTTAATTAAAAACCATGAAAAACTGAGTTCATTTTCATGAACAGATCTTTCGACATCGATGAAAATTTCAGCCTCAGCTTCATCAATAAGCTCATTTTCATCGTCCTGTTTACATTGCGTGTACATTCTACAAACTGTTTACAGTTTTTTTTTCTCATTCCATCAACACATAAAGGTGAGCATGGCAACAGCCATCGAACATTGAAAAGAACATTCTCTCACTATAAGTATTTTTTCTTACTCCCATAATAGTTGTTAAAGTAATTATAATCACGAACAGACTGACTACTCACGAAAATAGAGGTCGTAATATACAGGAGAAAAAGAGAATGGAAAACTCTGTCTACTGATTATTTTTTGTGAACCTGTGAGCATCGTAATGCTATCAAAGGGTCCTATGGAGATGAGTATGAGAGACTGCACTTCGAAAGTATATATATTGCCTGATCAAAGAAAAAGGAACAAGTGATCCACTAAAAGAACAAAACGAAGAGAAAGAATGTTATATCAGATAACATTCTTTCGATAGACAAAGAAATACAAGCAAATGGGAGATGAAGAAAAGAAAGACGTATACGAATGTATCGCTAACAGAATCAGCTAACAAACATTCTCTCATTATGATTGGTTGTAACAAAAGCGTGAATCGATTCAATCCAGTCTTCAGATAAATATCGTTAGAAAAAAAAATGAGATGATAATGAAATGCGAAATTTATTTTCAAGATAAAAAATTCAAGTACGAAAGTCGATATGTTTGCTCTGAAAATCATAATCAGATTTATGTTAAAGACAGACGTAGTAATTCGGCATTTATTTCGATTATGCTACAGTTCTTTGCGCTCTTTACATGTGTGCTGATAATTTCTACATATGCCGATGATCTTCCTAGTAGTGTGATAGCAGCAAATAAATATTTATTCGCTACTCATGTAGTTAGTGGAAACAGTCGAAAGAATCAAATCCAATATCAATGTTCAACAAATAGAGA